>ERZ808028.600-NODE-600-length-28220-cov-11.096365_pt1 | contig 28220 bp, 28 predicted proteins | sample MGYA00380184_ERZ808028 | MGnify/ENA primary metagenome ERZ808028 (study PRJEB31490, sample SAMN06133397) | mouse gut metagenome | isolation source: J8_1 | host: mice | place: China: Chengdu | collected 2015-05 ...
CAGGCCCTGGAGTTCTTCGAGAAGGAGATTCTCATCTCCTCCGAGGAGTACCTGGGCAAGCAGGTGTTCCCCCGGAAAATCGACGGCGTGGAGGCCGGGGCCTACCTGCTGATGACCTTCGACGGCGACAGCATGGACGAGCTGGACCCCCTGGTGGAGCGCTCCGCCGAGCTGCTGGTGGAGGAGGGCGCCCTGGACGTGTTGGTGGCGGACACCGCCCCCAAGCTGAAGGACACCTGGGCCGCCCGGTCCTCCTTCCTGGAGGGCATCGAGGAGCAGACCCGCCTGCTGGACGAGTGCGACGTGGTGGTGCCCGTCAACAAGATCGCCGAGTATGTGCGCTACGTGGCGGCGGAGGGGGAGCAGTACGACTTTGAGGTGAAGTACTTCGGCCGCGCCGGCGACGGCAACCTGCACATTTACACCTGCTCCAACGACATGGACAAGGGCGAGTTCCAGGCCCAGGTGGAGCGGTTCTTCACCAGCATCTACGCCAAAACCGTGGAGCTGGGGGGCCAGATCTCCGGGGAGCACGGCATCGGCCTGGGCAAGGTGAAGTTCCTGGCCCAGGCGGCGGGCCCGGTGAACATGGCGCTGATGGAGGGCATCAAGCGGGTGTTCGACCCCAAGATGATCCTCAACCCCGGCAAGGTGTGCCACCTGCTCTGAGGGACCTATGGCGGAAAAAACCGAACGGGCCTATGAAAAGGTTATCGAGCATATCAAGGGGGAGATCTGGCAGGGCACGCTGAAGCGGGGGGAGCGCCTCCCCCCGGAGCGGGAGCTGGCCGAGGCCCTGGGGGTCAGCCGCAGCTCCGTGCGGGAGGCCATCCGCACCCTCAGCCTGCTGGGCTTTGTGTCCAGCACCCAGGGGGCGGGGAACTTCGTCACCTGCGACATCGAGCCCAACCTGCGGGAGAGCCTGCGGATGATGGTGATGCTGGGGGAGACCAACCACCTCCAGATCAGCCAGCTGCGCCGGGGGCTGGAGAGCGAAAACGCCCGGCTGGCCGCGGAGCGGGTCTCCCCCCGGCAGGCCGCCCGGCTGAAGGAGCTGGCGGCGCTGATGCGGGATGAGCCCGACCCCCAGCGGGCCTCCCGCTACGACCAGGAGTTCCACAGCCTGCTGTGCGAGGCCTCCGGGAACCGGCTGATCCGGGCGCTGTTCAGCGCCATGCTGTCCACCTTCAACGAATTCATCAGCACCATGTACGTGCGCATTGTGGAGGACGAGGGGCAGGCCCAGGCCCTCCACGCCGCCCACCGGCAGCTGGCGGACGCCCTGGCCGGGCACGACGCCGGCGCGGCCAGCCAGGCGATGCACCGCCATTTTGAGGTGGTGGACGCCTCCATCCGGCGGGAGCGGCCCCAATAGGAAACCGCCCTTGACGAAGGGGCGGAAATGGGCTACAATTCGAACCAGGGAAGGACCGGTTCCATCGTCAAGCGCCACAGACGCATTGAATCACCACTTCTCTGAACGCTCGGACGCCGACGGGGCAAAGCCCGGCGGCGTCCCCCTGTCACCCCACATCAAACACTATGGAAGGATGAGACACAATGAAAATCGCGCTCATCAACGAGAACAGCCAGGCGGCCAAGAACGGCACCATTCTGGCGGCGCTGAAAAAAGTGGTGGAGCCTATGGGCCACACCGTGGACAACTACGGCATGTACGCTGCGGACGACAAGGCCCAGCTCACCTACGTCCAGTGCGGCATCCTGGGGGCCATCCTGCTGAACAGCGGGGCGGCGGATTTTGTCATCACCGGCTGCGGCACCGGTGAGGGGGCCATGCTGGCCATGAACAGCTTCCCCGGGGTGATCTGCGGCCACGTGGAGGACCCGGTGGACGCCTACACCTTCGCCCACGTCAACGACGGCAACGCGGTGGCCATGCCCTTTGCCAAGGGCTTCGGCTGGGGCGGGGAGCTGAATCTGGAGTACGTCTTTGAAAAGCTGTTCGGCTTCGGCCACGGCCAGGGCTATCCCCCGGAGCGGGTGGAGCCGGAGATGCGCAACAAGCGGATTCTGGACGAGGTGCGCTCCAAAACCCTGCGCCCGCTCATCGACTGCCTCAAGGACATCGACCAGGACCTGGTGAAGGGGGCTGTGGCCGGAGCGGAATTCCAGAAGCTCTTCTTTACCAGCTGCAAGGATGAGGCGCTGGCCGCCTATGTCAAGACGCTGCTGTGAGGTCTGTGGCGCCTGACACGATTCGCGCGCAACATGGCAAAATCCCCGGAGCAACGCTCCGGGGATTTTTATTTTCTAAGCTGTCATTGGGCGGGAGCGCTCTCCGCCATCGCCAGCCATTGGACAATTTTCCGCCCACATCTTATGACACAGCCGGCGTTATGCTCCCACGGGGCCCGCTTATGCCCTGGCACAGGCCAGCTGCGCAAAGGGCCCGTACTGCCTGACCCCCTCCAGCCGGAAGCGCCGGAGGGCCTCCTTTTGGGTGAACAGCGGGACGCCGTCCCCCAGAAGGACGGGGGCGAGCTGCAAAATGATGTGGTCCACCATGTCCTGATCCAGCAGCGGGGCCAGGATGGTATTTCCCCCCACCACCCAGATGTTTTTCTCCCGGCCCAGCCTCTGTACAAAGCCGGGCACGCTGCCGCTGACCGGGGTGAAGCCGGTGTAGGGAAGGGCGCAGTCATGGGTGAACACATAATTCTGGGTGGTTGGGTAAACGCTTTCTGGGGAATCTAAGGACTCGAGCTCCCGGAATGTCCGGCGGCCCATGACGGTCACATCCATCCGCCGATAGAAGTCCTCGTATCCCGTGTCCTCCGTAGCGCCCGTCTCATGGAGCCAGTCCAGACCGTGGCTTTTGTCGGCCAGATAGCCGTCCAGGGTGACACAGCCGTAGAAATACACACTCACGCGCACGCCTCCTGAAATTTGGTCTGTCCAATATAACACAGGGCGTCCGCGGGCGCAAGGGCAAAATAAAATGGGGCGCCGGACAGGTTGCTCTTGACAAACCCCTTTGATAAGCATATGCTTAAATAAGAAAGAAAAGTTTAGGAGTGAGGTCCATGACCCAGCGGGAGCGCCAGATCCTCCGATGGATCGAGGAAAACCCCCTGATCTCCCAGCAGGAGCTGGCGGACAAAGCGGGCATCGCCCGCTCGTCGGTGGCGGTGCACATCTCTAACCTAATGAAAAAGGGGCACATCGCAGGCAAAGGCTACATCGTGTCCACCGCGCCCTACGCCGTGGTGGTGGGGGGTGTGAACATGGATATCGGCGGCGTGTCCAGCGCGCCGCTGGTGCCCGCCGACTCCAACCCCGGGGTGGCGCGCATGAGCCTGGGAGGGGTGGGGCGGAACATCGCCCACAACATGGCCCTTTTGGGGCTGGACACCCGCCTGCTCACCGCCTTCGGGGACGACGGCCACGCTCAGCGCATCGCCGCCTCCTGCGGGGAGCTGGGCATCGACATCAGCCGGGCGCTGCAGATTCCCGGCGAGCGGACCTCCACCTACCTATTCATCGCGGATGAAAAGGGGGAGATGGCCCTGGCGCTGTCGGATATGGACATCTACCGCCACATCACCCCGGCCTATCTGGCCTCCCGGGCCCCGCTTTTGCAAAACGCCCAGCTGGTCATTGTGGACGCCAACATCCCCGCCGACGCCATCGCCTGGCTGGCAGATCACGTGAAGCCCCCCATTTTCGCCGACCCGGTGTCCACCGCCAAGGGGTCAAAGCTCCGGCCCGTGCTGGGGAAGCTCCACACCCTCAAGCCCAACCGCCTGGAAGCCCAGCTGCTGTCCGGAGTGGAGATCACCGATGAGGCCAGCCTGGACCGGGCGGCGGACAAGCTGCTGGAGACGGGTCTGCGCCGGGTGTTCCTCTCCCTGGGCGGGGACGGGGTGCTGTGCGCCGACCACAGCGGCCGGGCGCGCCTGCCCTGTCTGCCGGGGAGGCGGGTGAACACCACAGGCTGCGGGGACGCCTTCATGGCGGCGCTGGCCTGGGCCTACCTGGAGGGCACCGCTTTGGAGGACACCGCCCGGGCGGGGCTTGCCGCCGCGGCCATCGCCATGGAGAGCGGCGAGACCATCAACGAGGCCATGAGCGTGGAGTCGCTGCTCCAGCGGATGAGACAGTCATGTTAGGAGGAGTCCAATGAACTATCAAGAGGAAAACGCGCGGACCATCGACCGGTGGTGCGCGCAGGGCTGGGAGTGGGGACAGCCGATCTCCCACGAGGACTATGTGAGGGCGCTGGACGGCCAGTGGGGCGTATACCTGACCCCCACAAAGACTGTGCCCAGGGAGTGGTTCGGCGAGCTGAAGGGGAAACGGGTGCTGGGCCTTGCCAGCGGCGGCGGGCAGCAGATCCCCATTTTCACGGCGCTGGGCGCGGTGTGCACGGTGCTGGACTACTCCCCGAGGCAGTGCGAGAGCGAACGGCTGGTGGCGGAGCGGGAGGGCTATTCCGTGGAGGTGATCCAGGCGGATATGACCAAGCCCCTCCCCTTTGGGGACGAGACCTTTGACCTCATCTTCCACCCCGTGTCCAACTGCTACGTGGAGCGGGTGGAGCCCATTTTCCAGGAGTGCTTCCGGGTGCTGAAAAAAGGCGGGGCGCTGCTGGGGGGCTATGACACCGGCGTCAATTATATCTTCGACGAAAACGAGGACAGGCTGGCCCACCCGCTGCCCTTCAACCCTTTGAAGGACAGGGCGCTGTACGAGCTGTGCATGAGGGAGGACTGGGGCGTCCAATTTTCCCACACCCTGGAGGAGCAGCTCGGGGGCCAGCTCAAAGCGGGCTTCCAATTGACCCATCTGTATGAGGACACCAATGGGGAGGGCAGGCTGCGTGACTATCACGTCCCCTCCTTTGTGGCGGTACGCGCCGTGAAGCCGGAACACTGACGCTCAAAAGGAATTCATATTTGGAGGTAATCATCATGGCTTTGAACAAGTATCTGGACGTATCCCCCGAGGTGGCCCAGGCCCTGGCGGCGGGCAGGCCCGTGGTGGCCCTGGAGTCCACCATCATCTCCCACGGCATGCCTTACCCTCAGAACGTGGAGACCGCCCTGGCGGTGGAGAACATCATCCGGGAAAACGGCGCCGTCCCCGCCACCATCGCCATCATCGGCGGGCGGCTGAAGGCCGGGTGCGCCAAAGAGGAGATCGAGTACCTGGGCAGGACGGGCACCGCCGTCACCAAGGCCAGCCGCCGGGACCTGGCCATGCTGTGCGCCCGGGGGCAGGACGGGGCCACCACCGTCACCACCACCATGATTATCGCCCACATGGCGGGCATCAAGGTGTTCGCCACCGGCGGCATCGGCGGCGTGCACCGGGGGGCGGAGACCACCATGGACATCTCCGCCGACCTGGAGGAGCTGGCCCACACCCCCGTAATGGTGGTGTGCGCCGGGGCCAAGTCCATTTTGGATCTGGGCCTCACCCTGGAGTACCTGGAGACCCACGGCGTGCCCGTGCTGGGCTACGGCACCAAGGAGCTGCCCGCCTTCTACACCCGGCACAGCGGCTTTTCTGTGGACTACCAGGTGGACAGCCCCGAGGAGCTGGCCGCGGCCTTCCGGGCCAGCCTGGAGCTGGGCTTCACCGGCGGGATGCTGGTGACCAACCCCATCCCCGAGGAGTATTCCATGGACCCGACGGTCATTAACGCCGCCATCGACGAGGCGCTGCGCCAGGCCTCCGCCAACGGCGTCCACGGCAAAGAGACCACCCCCTTCCTGCTGGCTAAGGTGAAGGAGCTCACCGGCGGCGACAGCCTGGACTCCAACATCCAGCTGGTGTTCAACAACGCCCGCCTGGCGGCCCGCACCGCCGCCTGCCTGGCAAAATGAAAGAGCGGCCCCCTGCCCTTCGGCGGGGGGCTGGTCTGTTTGCCATACCCGCCTGGCGGCCCGCACTGCCGTCTGTCTGGCAAAATAAAAGAGCGGTCCCCCGCCCTTCGGCGGGGGGCTGGTCTGTCTGCCACACCCGCCTGGCGGCCCGCACCGCCGCCTGTGACGCAAAAAAGCGCCCCCCGGCCAGGCCGGGGGGCGCTTTGATCTTACGCCGGCTTCAGCTCCAAATGGGCCGCCTTCAGCGCCCTGTGGAGGGCCACCCCCAGGATGGGGGCGAAGACGACGGCCACGATGCCGTTAAAGGCCGAGTTGGGAATCCTCCCCAGCACGGCCAGCCACGCCGCGTCGGCGGTGAGGCCCTTGATCAGCAGGCCGTTGTAGAAAAAGCTTTTGGTCAGGTAGAGCACGATGTAGCTCACCGCCGCCAGAGCACTGGCCACCGTCTCGTTGACGTAATTGCTCTTTCCCTTGAACACCTTGAAAAACACCGCCCCGGCCACCAGACCGTACACCCCCTTGGTGAGGAAGGTGATGGGGGCCTCCATGATGCGCAGGGGGTCGAACAGGTCGAAGATGGCGGAGCCCAGCCCCGCGGCCAGCGCCCCCCACCAGGGCCCCAGCAGCAGCCCGGACAGGGCGCACATCACGTTGCCCAGGTGGAAGCGGTCGGTGCCCAGGATCGAGGGGATCTGAATTTCCGCCTTGGAGCCCACGGCCACCAGCGCCGCCATCACGGCCGCCATGCAGATCATCAGGACGGTTTTCCTGCTTTTGGATTGGTTCATTCCTTCCAACTCCTTACGGGCCTTGACGGCCCCTTGGTCTTGGTGCTATTATAGGCAAAACTGGCATTGCTTCCAGTCCCAGTTTTCAACTTTTTTATGGGGTCAGATTTTCCCCCGCCCCGTTTGGAGGCGTTCCCATGGTCGGTTCCTTCCCCCTGCCCGTATTTGACGCCAGCGCGCCCTTGTACCACCAGCTCTACCTCCACATCGCCAAGGCCATCCAGTCGGGGGACCTGTCCCCCGGCGCCAAGCTGCCCTCCAAGCGGCGGCTGTGCGCCCTGGCGGGGGTGAGCATGAGCACAGTGGAGACCGCCTACTCCCTGCTGGCGGCGGAGGGCTATATCCTCTCAAAGCCCCGGAGCGGCTTTGTGTGCGCCCACCTGTTCCTCCCAGAGGCCCCGCCCGCCGCTCCGGCGCCGGAGGCCCCGCCCGCTCCCGCCCCCGTCCGCTGGGCCTATGACTGCTCCACCTCGGGGGTGGACGTGTCTGCCTTCCCCTTCTCCTCCTGGGCGCGCATCACCAAGGAGGCGGTGTACGAAAACCCCGGGCTTTTGCAGAGGGGCCACCCCCAGGGGGATCAACCCCTCCGCTCCTCACTGGCCGGGCTGCTGGCCCAGTACCGGGGGGTGCGCTGCTCCCCGGAGCAGGTGGTGGTGGGGGCCGGGGCGGACTATCTGCTGTCCCTGCTGCTCCAGCTGCTGCCCGAGCACCGCCGGGTCGCCCTGGAGGACCCAGGCTATCCCGCCGCCTACGCCGCCGCCGCCCTCCACGGGCGGGAGGCGGTCCCCATCCCGGTGGACAACCAGGGGATGGACCCGGAAGCCCTGGCGGCGTCGGGGGCGGGGCTGGCCTACGTCACCCCCTCCCACCAGTTCCCCCTGGGGGTGACCATGCCCGCCGGGCGGCGCGGCCGCCTGCTCCGCTGGGCGGCCTCCCAGCCTGGCCGCTTCCTCATCGAGGACGATTACGACAGCGAGTTCCGCTACTCCTCCCGGCCCATCCCCGCCCTCCAGGGGCTGGACCGGGCGGGGCGGGTGGTGTATCTGGGCACCTTCTCCCGGTCCATCGCCCCCGCCATCCGGGCGGCCTATATGATCCTGCCCCCCGCCCTGCTGGAGCGGTATCAGCACACCTTCTCCCACGGGGCCTGCGCCGTCTCCCGGTTTGAGCAGGAGAGCCTGCGCCGCTTTCTGGACCAGGGCTTGTACGGCCGGCACCTGCGGCGCACGGGCGGCCTGTACCGCAAAAAGTGCGCCCTGTTCACCGAGGCGCTGTCCCAGATCCCCGGCGTGTCCATCACAGGGGCGCAGGCGGGGCTCCACTTCCTGCTCACCCTGCCCCGCCTGTCCGAGGAGGAGCTGGTGGCCCGGGCGGCGGAGAAATCCGTCCGGGTCCACCCCCTGAGCCGGTACTGCCACGGCCTGCCCCCCAGGCCCTCCACGGTGGTGCTGGGCTTCGCGGGGCTGTCCGAGGAGGAGCTGCTCCAGGCGGCCCAGCGGCTCCAGGAGGCGTGGGCGTAAAAAATTTTGAGAATCCCCTTGACTCTCCCGTAACGTCATGGGTTAGAGTGTCCCTTGGAGGTGGACGGCGATGAGATTATCCGTGAGCCAGGCGGCGCGGCTGGCCGGCGTCAGCGTGCGGACCCTGCGCTGGTACGATGAGATCGGGCTGCTCAGGCCGACCGAGGTCACCCCGGCCGGGTATCGTTTCTATGACGATAGGGCCATGGCGTGCTTGCAGCAGATTTTGTTCTACCGGGAGCTGGGCGTGCCCCTGGAGCAGATCGGGCGCATCCTGTCCGCCCCGGACCACGACCGGACCGAGGCATTGCAAAAGCACCGGAACCTGCTGCTGATGAAGCGCCGGCGGCTGGACGACATGCTTCGGCTGGTGGATGAGACGATTGGAGGAAATATCATGTACGACGAGAGGCCCAAGCCCACCCAGGCGGACTGGGAGGCGGTGAAAAATCAGTACGCCCGGGAGGCGGCGGACCGCTGGGGCAACACCGAGGCGTTCCTGGAGAGCCGGGAAAAGCACGCCAAGTATACCCCCGAGCAGGAGGCGGCCATCCAAGCGGAGATGGAGGAGATCTTCCAGGCGTTCGGCGCCTGTACCGACCCGGCGGGGCCGGAGGCCCAGGCGCTGGTACGCCGCTGGCAGGAGCACATCACGAAATACCACTACCACTGCACCGACGGCATTCTGGCCTGCCTGGGAGAGATGTACACAGGCGACCCCCGCTTCCGGGAGAACCTGGACAAGTACGGCCCCGGCACGGCGCAGAGGATGAGCGACGCCATTGCGGCGTACTGCAAAAAGTAAACAGCGCGCAAAAATCCCCCGGACGCTCCACCGTCCGGGGGATTTGGGTTGTTCAAACTGTGGGGGTCTGGGCCCGGGGGCGCAGCGCGGGCTTGAGCACACTGATTTTGGGCATCAGCTTCAGCAGGGGTGTGCCCAGCACATAGCACACCAGCGCCTGGGCGGGGATGAAGGTGAGGGCGTTCCAGCCGCAGGCCGCCCAAAAGGCGGAATTTACCGCGCCCACGTCCGTCCAGGCCCACATGGGGGACAGGACCAGGGCGTTGACCAGGATGGGGGGCAGGGCCGCCAGATACCATCTGGGCATTTTCATGGTGAGCCAGGCGGCGATGGCGGTGGCCAGGGTGCCGAACAGCCAGTCCAGCGCTCCGTAGGGGGAGAGCAGGTTGGTGAGGAAGCACCCCACCACCAGCCCCGGCGCGGCGGCGGGGAACAGGAAGGGCAGCACGGTGAGGGCCTCGGCAAACCGGCATTGGAGGACGCCGAAGGTCATGCCGAAGATGTTGGCGAAATAGCCCATCATGGCATAGAGCGCCGCCACCATGGCGGCAATGGTCAGGTCACGGACAGAAAACTCGCGCATCAAAAAAGCCTCCTTTATGTTTAGAGCGCCATCGCGCTGGCGCAGCGGCGGGCGTTCCTTCCGGGCGGGAACGCGCTTTCCCGCCCGCGGCCGTCTGCCCGCCGGTTGGACCGAAGTGGAGGTCGGTCACAGGTATTTTACCACACGCCGCCCCGCTCTGTACAGGAAAACTTCCGTTTTCCCCCCGGAAAAAAGCTTCGTCATTTTCCTCAAATAACCGTTGCCAAACGGCGGGATTTATTGTATAATTACCTTTAGTGACGCTTTGGCCGTCTGTCGGGCCGGGCACTAAAGTTTAAGGAGTGGAACAAACTATGAGCTATTCTCCCCACAACATCCGCAACATCTGCCTTCTGGGCCACGGCGGCAACGGCAAGACCACCCTGGTCGAGAGCTTTCTGCGCATGACCGGTGTCATCGACCGTCTGGGCAAGACCACCGACGGCAACACCGTTTGTGATTACGACCCCGAGGAGATCAAGCGCCAAATCTCCATCTCCGCCGCTGTGGCTCCCGTGGAGTACAACGGCTGCAAAATCAACGTGCTGGACGCGCCGGGAAATTTCGACTTCGCCGGCGAGGTTACCGAGTGCCTGTCCGTGGCCGACGCGGGCGTGCTGGTGTGCGCCGCCAAGGGCGGGCTGTCCGTGGGCACCGAACGGGCCTGGCGGCTGCTGGACGAGCGTAAGCTGCCCCGCATCGTCTACATCTCCAAGATGGATGAAGACAACATCGATTTCAACTCCGCTTTCGATACCCTGCGGGACACTTTCGGCAAAAGTGTGGCTCCGCTGGTGGTCCCCATCTGGGACGCTGACAAAAAAGTCACCGGCGTGGTGGACGTGATCCACAAGCGCGCGTTCGAGCCCGCCGGGAACAAGCGCAAGGAGATTCCCATCCCCGAGGACAAGGTATCTGTCATCGACGAAATCTATGACCAGCTCATGGAGTCTGTGGCCGAGACCAGCGAGGAATTCATGGAGAAGTTTTTCTCCGGCGAAACCTTCACCTACGCCGAAATCATGCAGGGCCTGCGCTCCGGCGTACGGGATTGCTCCGTAGTCCCCGTGGTATGCGGTTCTTCCCTCACCGGCTTGGGCACCCTGATGCTGCTGGACCTGATTGTGGATCTGCTGCCCAATCCTTTGGAGGGCGTTCCCGCCTCCGCCACCAACAAGGACGGCGAGCACGAGGACTTTATCGTCTCCCAGGGCGCGGTTCCCGCCGCTTTTGTGTTCAAAACCGTGGCGGACCAGTACGGTAAGTTCTCCTTTGTCAAGGTCATCTCCGGCGATATCACCTCCGACATGACCTTGGTGAACGCCACCACCGGTCAGAATGAAAAGCTTGGCCGTCTGTACACCATGCGGGGCAAAAAGAGCGAGGAAGTCAAAGAGCTGGCCTGCGGCGACATCGGCGCCATCGGCAAGATGGACCGCATCAAGACCGGCGACACCCTGTGCGACGCCCGGAAGTTCATCAAGCTGGACCCCATTCCTTTTGCCGAGCCCAACTTCTCCAAGGCCATCGCCCCCAAGACACGGGGCCAGGAGGACAAGATCGCCTCCGGTTTGGGCCGTTTGAATGAAGAGGATCCCACCTTCACTGTGGTGAACAACGCCGAGACCCACCAGATGGTGGTCACCGCCGCCGGGGATATCCAAATGGACGTGCTGGTGAACAAGCTCAAGAGCCGCTTTAACGTGGAGGTCGAGCTGTCCGAGCCCCGGGTGGCCTACCGGGAGAAGATCCGCAAACCGGTGTCCAAGCAGGGCCGCCACAAGAAGCAGACCGGCGGTTCCGGTCAGTTTGGCGACGTGTGGATTCGCTTTGAGCCCTGCGACAGCGAGTCTCTGGAGTTCTGCGAAGAGGTCGTGGGCGGCGCGGTGCCCAAGAACTTCTTCCCCGCGGTGGAAAAGGGTCTGCGGGAGGCGTGCGTCCACGGCGTGCTGGCGGGTTATCCCATGGTGAATTTGAAAGCCACCCTGTATGACGGCAGCTATCACCCCGTCGACTCTTCCGAAATTGCGTTCAAAACCGCCGCCCAGCTGGCCTATAAGGCTGCTCTGCCCGAAGCGTCTCCCGTGCTGCTGGAGCCGGTGGTGGAACTGAAAGTCACTGTGCCCGATAACTACATGGGCGACGTGCTGGGCGACCTGAACAAGCGTCGGGGCCGCGTGATGGATATGCAGCCCATCGGCGGCGGCCAGCAGACCATCACCGCCGAAGCCCCCATGGCTGAGATGATGACCTACGCCATCGACCTGCGGGCCATGACCCAGTCCAGGGGTTCCTATGTACAGCACTTTGTGCGGTATGAGGAGTGTCCCGGTCCCGCCCAAGAGAAAGCCATCGCTGCGGCCAAGGCTATGGCGGAGGAATAATCCAAACGTTGATAAAAACGGGACGCTCCTAATGAAGCGTCCCGTTTTTTGCATAATTTGATGAAAATGATTATTTTTTTCCTGCAAGTTTCCGATAGCGCCTCAAACAGCGGCCTGACTTGGGCGAGGCTCATGGCCATGTGAAAGACCGCCTCCAACCCCAGCGATTCCGACGTGGCCGGAACCTCTTCAATCAGTTGGAGCTATTCTGTGGAAACAGACGCGTCTTCGGCAGACACTTCCCCGCCGCCGGACGCTTCTTCACCGCCATTCCGGTCCTCCTCATCCAGAACACTTTCGCACTTTTCGGGATCCTTTTTGTGGCGGCGCATGGCCATGGCCAGCTTATAGCCGTCCGGGTCATTGTTCGTTAGATATTCCAAGTCCTCCGGAGGCACCCGGTCGCCCTTCATAATGGATGCGGCAATTTTTTGGCACTTGCTCATCACTTTCAGCTTTTTGCCCATGGCGTCCAGCTCGCTTTTGGCGCTCTTCATGGAGCTGAGGCTGTCGTTCATCCGGCGCTGCCTCCGCTGTTCCCGCTCCATGGCCTGACGGTTCTGCTCCTCCAGAAAAGCCAGCGCCTGCCGGGACAGAGACAGCTTGTCGGCGGAGGGTTCCTTGGGGGCGGGCCGGTCCTGGGCTGGGGCGGAAGATGCGGAGGTCTCCGCCTTTTTTGCCAGGGCTTTGTTCAGCTGCTCGTTTCGCCGCATCTCACGGGTTGTGCGCAATTCCATCTTGACCGCTCCTTTCTGTTCCAATATTATATAAAACATATCGGCAGATGTTCTGCCCCTGTTAACCAAAACGAAAAAATTTGGCCTGCTTGTGACCTTGGCCCGCCCTCCATCGTTATACCAGTGAAAGGAGCTGATGGAATTGACAGACACAGCGGCAATCCCCACAGCCGGACGTCCGGAGCAGGTGCGGAAGGAGGAACGGCTCGTGGACGGAGGGGCCAAGGTCGCACTGGGCTTTGAGGCCGCCTATGACGCCTACGGCCCCATGGTGTACCGTCTGGCTATGGTATATCTGGGCAACCGGGCGGACGCGGAGGACGTGACCCAGGAGGCGTTTATCCGGCTGCTGCACCGTCCCCCCGCCTTTTCCGATGGGGAACACGAGAAACGATGGCTTCTGCGGGTGACGGTGAACCTGTGCCGGGACCAGCTCAAAGGATTCTGGCACAAACGGGCGGTGGAACTGGAGCCCGGTCTGCCCGACCGGGACACGGAGAGCCTGGGCTTGGCGGAGGCTATTGTGGCCCTGCCCGAGCAGTACAAAGGGCCCATCCATCTGCATTACTGCGAGGGCTATTCGGTGGCAGAGATCAGTGAGATTATGAAGTTGGGACAGTCGGCGGTGAAAATGCGGCTCAAACGGGGCCGGAAGCTTCTCCGCCGGGAAATGGAGGGCTAGCTATGAACGAGAAGGAGTATCGAAAGGCTATGGAGTACTTCACCCCCGCCCCCGGCCTCCGGGAACGGACGGCGGAAGTGGTGGAACGGCGCGGACGATCCAGGGGCCGCTTTGGCGCCCTGCGGACAGGATTGGTCGCGGCGGCGACGTGCCTGGCGTTGGTGGGGACAGCTTTTGCCGCCACTGCTATCTATCGGCTGACAGCCCAGACCTATGAGGATGAAGAGCGGTGGGGGCAGCATTACACGGGCTATCGCATTTACGGAGAGCCTGTGATCCACCCTGTGGAGGACTTTTCTCAGCAGCTTCAGGACGATTTCGCGGCCTGGAACCATCCCAGCATCCTGTTCAACCAGGAGTTCGGCACCTGGGAGGAGGTCAGAGCCTATCTGGGCGCCAATATCCCCGCCGTCTGGCACAGCATGGACAGCGCCGACGGTTATCCTGTCGAATACCGTGTGCAGGCATCGCACGAGATGTATGGAGACAACAAAATCAAGTATGTGGAAGTACTGGACAACGGTATTCAGCTCTGTTTTGGGCTGAACTGCTTTACGGAGATGTATATTTACACGCCGGATTATTCCGATAAAGCGCTGACCGGAGAGGGCTGGTGGAAGGATGAGGCAGACTGGAAGACCCTGGACAGCTACGCCATGGCTAACGGATGTATGGCGGAGGTCGTCATGGGAGCCAAGAGATATGAGGATTATGAGGGAGAGGCGCATGACTGCATCGGAGTCTTTATGAAAGACGGCATTTTGTACAGGGTCAGCCTGCACGCGGCCATCAAGTGCCCGTTGGATGAAACCGAGATGGAAAACCTGCTTCACCAGGTTTTGGACAGCTTCCGGTAGCGTGGTGAAAGGCTCCCCGGTGTTGGACAATCGGAAAACGTTTTGAATCAAAAGGACAGCCGCTTGACCATGCGGCTGTCCTTTCTCAAATTGTTTGATCATAATTGGAAGGTTTTCGGCTAGGATTCCAGGGGAGGCTCCAGGTCCGCCGCATACCGTTTGATTCCGTGTTCCAGCGGCCCCCATTCCGGCAGAGGCAGGCGCTGCATGGCCCCGAACACATAATCTTTCAGCTTAGGGTAGTCCTGGGAGAGCGTTGCCACCAATTCCTTTACTTCCTGCCGCCGGGTGTTGCCGTCGGCGGGACAGGGATTGCAGACTACCGGCAGGCTGTACCGGACGGCGGCGTTTCTCAGCGTCCCCTCCCCACAGTAGAGCAGAGGCCGGATCTGGGTGATATCAGTACGGTCCAGGTAGGTTACCGGCTGGAAACAGGACAGCCGCCCCTCGTAAAACAGGGAGAGGAAAAAAGTCTCCACCGCGTCGTCGAAGTGATGGCCCAGCGCCACCTTGGAGATGCCCAGTTCTTTCAAGGCGTTATGCATGGCGCCCCGGCGCATTTTCGCACACATGGAACAGGGATTCTTTTCTTTCCGGTACTCAAAGATGATGCGGAAAATTTCCGTTTGTATCAAATGGTACTCCACGCCCAGGTCGCGGCACAGCGCCGCTACCGGGGTGAAATCCATCTCCTCGGGACCGGGATGGACAGTGACCGCATGGAGTTCAAATGGTATAGGGTAGAACTGGCGCAGTTTGGCCATGGCGTACAGCAAGACCAAAGAGTCCTTGCCGCCGGATACACCTACGGCAATTTTATCGCCGGGACATATCATGGCATAATCCTCTACGCACCGCCGCATGTGGGATAAAATCAGCCGCATGGCAGGCAATCCCTCCTGACGAAAAGAAAAATATCAAAATGAGCATACAGAAGAATAAGAGAGATACAAAAAGATAATAGAAGTATTTCAAAAATATTTAAAAAAATCCCCGCGTTTTGGTTGACACAAGCGCTTTTCTGCATTATAATACACCATGCTCCCCGTTGTAAAGGGGAGCATTCCCATGCTTCATACAAATTTGAGATAAATGGAGGAAACCAGAATGTCTACCTTTATGGCAAACAAGGGCAACATTCAGCGCAAATGGTATGTGCTGGACGCTGCCGGCAAGCCTCTGGGCAAGACCGCCGTCGCCGCAGCCACCATTCTGCGGGGCAAGCACAAGCCCGAGTATACCCCTCACGCCGACTGCGGCGATTTCGTCATCGTCATCAATGCGGAAAAGGCAGTGCTCACCGGTAAGAAGCTGGAGCAGAAATACTACCGCACACACTCCGGCTGGGTAGGCGGCCTCAAAGAAACCAAATACCGTCTGCTGATGCAGAACAAGCCTGAGCTTGCCGTCCGGCTGGCGGTGCGCGGCATGATGCCCCGGAATATCGTCACCAAGGACTCCCTCACCCGGCTGAAGATTTACCGCGGCGACAGCCACCCCCACGCCGCCCAGAAGCCCGAGACCTGGACCGTGGAATAAGGAGGTAACGGAACATGTACAAGAGCAAGAAGCCTTATCATTACGGCACCGGCCGCCGGAAGTCCTCCGTGGCCCGGGTTCACCTGTTCCCGAACGGGAGTGGCTCTATTACCATCAATGGCCGTGATATTGAAGAGTATTTCGGTCTGGAGACCTTGAAGATGGTGGTCCGCCAGCCCCTGAACACCACCAATACCGCCGGCAAGGTGGATATCACCGCAACAGTCACCGGCGGCGGCGTCACCGGACAGGCCGGTGCCCTGCGCCACGGCATCTCCCGCGCTCTCCTGGAGATGGACCCCGAGTTCCGTCCTGCCCTGAAGGCCGCCGGGTTCCTCACCCGCGACCCCAGAATGAAGGAGCGCAAGAAGTACGGCCTCAAAGCCGCCCGCCGCGCGCCTCAGTTCTCCAAGCGTTGATTTTATATCCGAAAACGCTCAAACGCCCCGGAAAATTCGATTTTCCGGGGCGTTTTCTTTTGAAAACCTTTGATAAACTTTGCCCAAATTTGGCCTGATTTGACCCAATTTGACCCTGTTTTTTTGGGTTAAATATGGGCTAACCGGCCCTTTGGAGTCAAAAAACGGACTAATTGACGGAACAAAAAAGTTCGTCTCAGCCTTCCCTCAGGGCCTCTTGTCTCTCTCATTGACTCCGTGGGCGCAAAGATCCAGCATCCACAAATCCCATAACTGCTTCCATAACACGCCGCGCCCCGCCGCCATCTACAAGTTCCTGCATCCGGTCCGCTATGCTTTGGCGGATGCTCTGAGCTTGCATCAAAATATCCAGCTGCTCAAAAATATGCTCTGCAAACCGTCTGTCCTTCCGGACATCCCCGGCACACAGCATCAGCCCCGCTTCCTCAAATGATGCCGCGTTTAGGATTTGATTATCCGCCAGAACATAGGTCACAGTCGGAAGCCCACAGGCGCACAACTCAAACAGCGTCGTCCCTCCGGCGGAAACGGCCGCGTCGCATTCCAGCATCAGGGAACGCATATCCGATATATTTTGGTGTAGCACGATATGGGGACACGGGGCGGCAATGCGTTTGATTTCCGCCGCATCCTGATTCATAGCCCCAAGCACCACATGGCAGGTGACACCGCTTAGCGGGTGCTCCCATAGGTACCGGACGCACTCCAACGCGACATGCTCAAAGTCGGAACCACCTGTGGAGATCAATACATTCCGTACCCGCTCTTTTGCCCGCCGCCTAGGAACACCCTGGAACTCCTTTCGCAGTATGGCAAACTGCGACCCCAGAAGATACCGTTTATTTTGCGGGTAGTCGAGTTTGTTCCCATAGAGCATGTAGTTGACCACCATATCCACCGGATAATCAAAGGAATTCAGATCGTCGACGTACACCAACGGCGCCGCACGTCTGACTGCTTCCATATAATCCGGCGTGACAAAATAGCTGTCCAGCAGGATGCAGCGGGGCTGAAGATTTTGTAACACAAGAAGCAGGACAGGTAGTTCGTCCTCCATACGGTTATATTCTGTGTGAAGGACGCGGCACTCATAGCCCCACTTTTGGATGACACCCTGAAAACACTCATCTGCAGTGACAAATACAGTGTTTTGCCCCATGTCCCGGAATGAGTCCGCCAGGGACAGGCAGCGCATGATGTGCCCAGAGCCAATCTCCGGATTCCCGTCAGCCCGAAAAAGAATCATAATTCGTTATGGCGCATTCTTTATCACACTGCTCCTGCTCAAACTGCCTGGCCAGCGCAAGAAGCTGTTTGCTTCGGTCTTTGATTCGCCTAGCCGGTATCCCAACATACATTCCCCATGGCTCCAAGTCTTTATTGCATAACGACATAGCCCCGATGGAACACCCCTCGCCAATGGTAACCCCTGGCAAGATCACCGACATACATCCAACCAACGCATACTTTTTAAGCCGTACCGGAGCAGTAATGTCCGCTGGCCTATATTGTTCCGGCACCATAGGGCAGGCCAGAGAAAAGCCCGAATAATCGTTGGAAACCGCGTAAACCAGCGAGTGGGAGGAAATTGTGGTAAAGTTTTCCATAACAATTCCCGCATCGGCTCCATACAGGCCACAGGTCTGCGCAATGTGAATATAGCTGCCCAATGTAACCTTTCCGCTGATTGTTGTAAAGTCATCAATCCTAACATTGCTTCCAATTTCCAACTCTTCCGGCTTATAGATCACCGCATGTCGGCTGAGCTTCACATTGGCCCCACATTTTTTCAACCCCAAACCCTTCAGCTCTTCCTCGCTGTAGTATGTCTCCACACCTATGCCTCCCCACTCATAGTCCGGCCATATCCTTTGTGATCGGCTCTCCTCGCATAATGTCTTTCGCCGCGCTTCGCCCTAAAACTGTTGAATAATATTTAGGCGCTAACCCTTGCCCAGGTCGGATACTTCGGATATTTTCAGGGGTAAACGGCTCTCCACAGCTAATATCCCGGACCGCGAACAGGCTCCGGCGGAATATCACATTTCCCTCGCTTGGCAGCGGCTCATACCGTACTTGGCCGCATATCTGTCCCACGGCCCGTACCTCTTTCACCATCTGCGCAAACTCGGGCATTTCCATGCTGAATTCGCTGTCCGGATTTTTGATGGCCCGGGACAGGCAGACGTGCTTTTCCACCACACAGGCCCCCAAGCTGACACCCACTACCGCCGCCAAACTGCCCATACTGTGGTCAGACAAGCCCACCGGGACCTGGAATCTCTGCGCCATGTCCGGAATGTTGCTCAAGTGCATATTCTCCCAGTCGGCAGGGTATTCGCTGCAGCATTTCAGCAGCACCACTTGACGATTGCCCACCCGGTAGCAAGCATCCAATGCGTCCTGGATTTCCTCCACGCTTCCCATACCGCAGCTGATGACCATGGGCTTGTCCTTTGACGCCGCGTATTCGATCAGCGGAATATCCACCAACTCAAAACTGGCAATTTTATATGCCTCACAACCGATGCCCTCCAAAAAATCCACAGCGGTGGAATCAAAGGGGGTTGAGAGAAAGTCCACTCCCCATGCCTCGCACTCCTGTTTGATGCGCTCCTGCCACTCCCAGGGGGTACCTGCGTCTTTGTAAAGATCGTACAGCTTATAACCGTCCCACAGCCCGCCGTGAATCTGGAAATACTCATTGTCGCAGTCGATGGTCATGGTATCCGCCGTGTAGGTTTGGATTTTGACGCAGTCTGCCCCGGCTGCCGCAGCCTGCCGGACGATCTCCAGCGCATTTTCCAGCTTTCCGGCGTGGTTGGCGCTCATCTCCGCGATTATATAGACCTGACCGTTATTGATCTTATCAAATAACCGAAACATCGCGCAGCCCCTCCCAACTACATCTCATAATAGTCCAAAAGCTTTTTCACCGCCCCAATCACATCCGCCTGGTCCTGGTCCGTCATAGAATAGTAAAGCGGCAGCGTCATGCTGCTCTCATAATAGGCCTCAGCGTTGGGACAAAGCCCTTTCCGATACCCGAGAGATTGGTAATAGGGGAACCAATAAACCGGAATATAATGGACATTCACCCCAATGTTTTCCGCCTGCATGGCGTCGTAGAATTCCCGCCGGTCACAGGAGAGCCGGGTAAAGTCCAGCCGCAAAATATACAGATGACGGACCGCGTCAGCCCCATCGCACTCCCTCTGAATCCGCACCTCCGGAAGTTTTCCCAGCTCCTCGTCGTATCGGCGAACCAGTTCCCTGCGCCGGGCCGCAAAACGGTCCAGCTTATCCAGCTGGCTCAACGCCAGGGCGCATTGGATATCTGTCATACGGAAGTTGTAACCCAACATTTGCTGCTCATAGTACCAGTTGGAGTTATTTTTTCCCTCCAATCGGTCCCACTCCCTGGTAATGCCGTGTCGGGCAAACATTTGCACCCGTCCGGCCAGTTCCGGTTCCTTGGACAGCACCGCCCCACCTTCCCCCGCCGTGACCGTTTTCACAGGGTGGAAGCTGAACGTGGTCAGGTCCGCAATGCTGCCCACCGGCACACCCCAGTAATTGGTTCCAATGGAATGGGCCGCATCCTCAATCAAAAGCAGGTTGTGTTTTTTGCATATGGCGCACAGGGCATCGTAATCGCAGGGCGCCCCGGTAAAATCTACCGCAATGACCGCTTTCGTCTTTTCCGTGATATGAGCTTCCACGGACTGCGGATCAATTTCATAGGTTTGCGGGTCGATGTCCGCAAACACCGGCGTGCCGCCGCAGTACAGGATGGCGTTCGACGTGGCCGCGAAGGTGATGGGGGTAGTGATCACCTCGTCCCCCGGGCCAATTCCCGCCGCCAAACACGCAGTGTGGAGGGCCGCCGTTCCGTTGGACACTGCAGTGCAATATCCGGCGCCGGTGAGCCCGCACAGCCTTTGCTCCAGCTCCTCCACCTTGGGTCCGCAGGTTAGGAAGTCGCTCTTCAGGGTGTCTACCACCGCCTGAATGTCGGCTTCATCTATGTATTGGCGCCCGTAGCCAAGTTTGGTCGGGCGGACGGGGACGCCGCCATATAACGCAAGTTTTTCCATAACATTCCCGCCTTCCAGCACAAGCGTCTTAAATATCCCCTATTCGGCGGTGCGGTTTATAGCTTGGTCAATTCAAATACCAAGAACTCAAAATACTCCGCTCCATTCCGATAGGTCCTGCCCACCTTTTCCAAATATGTGATTTCAAACATATGACCCACGCTCTTTTTCAGGTCCTCTTCCGACATAAATCGGAAAGGGTAGGAATTTCCATAAAAAGGACTGTTTTCCCGCTTAATCCCTTCTAATGTACTATCATCAAGCATCCCAGTCGGCTCATGCTTAATAAACGCATCACTTCTTTTTGACGGGGTATACGAAAAGAATTTTCCCCCCCTTTTAAGAACTCTCGTTGTCTCAGAGAGACAACGATCCCAGCCTAACTTAGTTAGGCAAAAACAGGAAAATATATCCAAAACAGTATCAAACGTACCATCTGGAAAAAACAGCTTCGTCATATCCTGTACCGATAAATGCTCTGCCGTTTCCTCCTCGGAAAAGCTTAATCCCCAATGCCTCAGCATCTCCTTTGACAATTGAACAGCCTCCGACGAGAGATCTATGCCGAATACATCAAACCCTTCCTTTTTCAGCATCCATAGGTTAGAACCGCTCCCACAACCCAGCTCTAGTATCTTAACGGCTTTACGGTCTTCATAAGGAAGATGAAACCATGTCCGCCCCATAAAACGACACAATTCCTCATTTGGATACAGCCTTTGTGCTGCAAACTTTTCCGCACGATATGAAATTTCATACCAATTCCTGCATTCTTCGTTGCTGATCATACCCGATTACCCACTTTCGATTTCAACGCTCGAAATATCCAAAGCCGTATATAGTTTTGGGAAGTAATTGGTTGCAAATCCTTCCTTATAGTGGCTGATATCCATCAATTTTGAGGTCGCGATTTCATTGTCCGCATATATTCTTTCCCCCAGCTCATACCAGCGCACGCCATATTCTTTCAGTTTAAGCATTGCTGCCGCCTGGACAATGTGTCCTACCGGTTTTGAAAACCGCGAACGGTCGTAAGCTGCTACGCAATAATATGCACAACTGGGCGTCGCTTCAAATAGGGCGGCTCCTGCCAAAGCCTCCGTCTGTTTATCGCGGATAAATATCACAAAACTGTGTCCAATACCGTCCGATCCGCGCTCAACGCTTATTCGCTGCATTTCCCAAGTCTGCCTATTTCTAGTTTCCCTCCCAGCAACCGCGATATGTAATCTCCGAAACTCCTCCATAATTTCCAAAATGATATCGCCTGAATGTTCATCATAGATTTCTATTCGGTAATCTTCCTGTCCTTTTGCAATGCTGTATTTATTTGTCCTGCGGATTCTTGTCTGGATCTCTTCCATTGTCAGGCTCAAATCTGTATACAGCTGATAGGCTGTTTTGACACATCTGCCGCCCTGCTCCATCAAAATGCGGTGCCATAGGCTCACACCCGACTGCATAACCGTTTCGCAAAATTGGAGCTGCTTTGATCCACAGCTCCGTGCGAAACCCAGCAGCGTGGAAATACACAGGTCAAAGACTTTCCGCTGCGCTTCCGCTTTATGAAGGCCGGGGAGCAACGGCGGTAATATTCCGCCTTTTGGCGTAATCCCCGCGCTGCCAATATAGGTAGAGTCTCCCTCCGCCCAAACGCAAAGGGGCCAAATTCCCACAGCCCGTCCGCCCCTGTAAATGACGATGGAAATATCACAATAACTTTCATTTATTGCTTTAAAATAGGTTTCCTGATATTTTAAATGAAGTGCTTTATACTGTATCTGGGCCGTCTCCGCCTGCCCGACAAGCGAGTCCCAGTTGTCTTGGTCCTCCCAAATTGTTCTGCACTCCATTTGACTACGCCAGAATTCTATCGCTTTTTGCCCTGCACTCATAACAATTTACTCCCTAGCCCCAGACCGACTCCACCGCTTCCACGGTTCAGTTCAGTCTCTGAAATCCTGTATGGCAAACCGGGCCGTCAATATGGTCGGCCACAGACGTTCCCTTCTCCAGCAGTTCAGCAATCACACGAAAAACCTGCCCGCAAGCATCCAGATAGGCCGCGATGATTTGCTCTGTATGGGCGAGGGAGGAGTAGAATCCTGTAGACGCCAAATACCCATTTCTCAGCATTTCTTGTGTAAAATAGGTTTTACATGCCATCGCTTGGTCATTCGTAAATGAGAAGTGGCTCAGCGGATAAATTCCGCCGATTTCTATGTCCAAGCCGGCGAGCGAAGCCTGCTTCGCCCAACCTTCCTGGACTAACTTCCCGACTTTCATCAAATGCGCCGGGACATTTTGACTGCGCTGCTCTTGAATTGACTTTACCGCCGCAGCCAATGCGACTCGTTCCGTCCAGAACGTACTGCTGATAAAGGTATCCTGTGCCGCAGACATCACGTTCTTTTTGCCTATGATGGCCGCCACAGGATAGCCGTTGGTCATGGCCTTGGCAAACACCGCCATGTCCGGCTCCACGCCAAGCACCAGATGACTCCCCCCACAACACATCCGGAACCCGGAGGAAATCTCATCAAAAATTAATGTGATGCCTTCTTGGGCGGTCATCCGCCGAACCTCAGTTAAAAACCCGTCTTGAGGGTAGTCATTTCGGATGGGTTCCATTACCACAGCGGCAATCTTCCCCCGGTTCTCCTCCACCAACCTCCGGAACTCATCCAAGCGGTTGTAATGAAAAATCAGGTTGCTACCTGCCAGGTCCCTCGGCACACCCGCAGGTTCTAACCCCTGGAGGTGGACGCCCGCCAGCGGGTCGCCTTTCACTAAGTTCGCGGCTAAGTACCAGTCGTGCCAGCCGTGATAGCCACAGACCAGCACAATGTCTTTTTTTGCGTGAGCTCTGGCAATACGCACCGCCATAGACATGGATTCACCGCCTGCCTTGGCGTAGCGCACCATATCCGCCCAGGGGTGCAGTTCCAGCAGCAGTTCCGCCAGCTCCACTTCCTCCGCCGCGTTAAGCGTACACATACTGCCACAGTCAATTGCCTCTTTGGCCGCGTTATCCACAGGTTCATACGCATAGCCTAGGACGTTGGAACCAACACCCATCAGACACATATCGTAGTAATGCGTTCCGTCCAAATCCCAGACCTCACACCCCTTTGCACGGCTGTAGTAGCTGGGCCATTGGTCCGGCAGAAGCATTTCCGGCCGTTTGCTCAATAGCTGTGTCCCACCAGGGATAATCTCCTTCGCTTTTTTATAAAGCGTTTGACCTTTTCCCATTATTCGACCCCTCTTTTTATAGCTGCTGCACAACCCTATCTTCGCAGAGGGATTTCGCAAGTCCCTCATTTCGGGTATATTTTTCGTTGATCCGGCAGAGCTCAGGATTCTCATTCAGATAACTCAAAATGTCCGTCATTACAAAGCATTCCTTACCCTCTTCCAGAAAGTGGCTATATATGTTCTGAATCAAGGTATAGTCCTCTGCTTCATCCAGCGTCCAACGCAAATGACCAATCTCATCTACAGGTGACTGAAAGTTCTGCGCTGAAAACAGTTCAGGATGTTTACGAATATATTGGGTCACATGCTCCCGCTCCGACGTCATTTGCGCTTCTCGCCAAGCCCGCTTTAACGCGCCAAATCTGATAACTTCTAAGTCCAAGCCATCGGGCAGGGTCTCCCCAAAATCCGCCAGGTAGTCCATCTCTGTGGACATGCTGGAAATCGCTAAATCCAATAGTTCCCAGTCAAAACAAGGACAGTCCGCCGTGACACGCACTACATAGTCAGGCCGGACCAGCTTTGCCAGCTGGTAGTAACGGTCCAGCACATCGTTCTCTGCCCCTGCAAATACCCGGATGCCCAAATCTGAACATAACCGCAGCACAGGCAGATTTTCCTTGCCAATAGAGGTCACAACAAACACTTCATCCAGCAATTTGCTCCGCTGCACCCGTTCAATCACACGTTGAAGCACCGGCTTTCCGCAAAGGTCCATCAAAATTTTTCCTGGCAGGCGGGAGGAACCGCACCGAGCTTGGATCATTGCCACATACCGCATTCCACACACCTCACTTCTTCCACAAGCTGGGCATAATAATATCAGGAGATATGTCACTGAACTGTGTCTCCAGTTCTCCAATCACATCGTCTGATATATTTTGCTGAAATACTGATATGTCCTCTTGCAATTGCCTGAGATTTCGGACGCCAAACACCAAATGCGAAACAGCTGTTTGACGTTTTACAAAGCCCATTGCCAGCTGGATGCGGCTCAAACCGGTTTTTTGACAGACTGAATCTACCCTTTGGAGAATGGGCGCCGCCCTCCCTCTCAAGAACGCCGGCACCTCATCCGGTTCCATTAATACCAATCCTTGAATGAATGCGCTCCGGGATGCAAGAGGAACTCCATACTCCTCCGCCAAAGTAAAGACGCCGCTGTGGAACATCCGCTGGTCCAGTACGCTAAACGGAAGCTGTAAAAAATCCAGATTCCCGTGAAGGATTCCTGTTCTGGCTTCGTCTGTCTCGTAGACAGAGACACCCACTGTATTTACATATCCCTCGGTCTTTAAGCGCACCAACGCCTCAAGTATCACGTCATTGTATACATAGCGGGCGCTATGGAGCAGGTAGCCATCCAAATAGTCGGTATGCAGCCGCTGAAAAGATTGCTCCAGATTTTCTTTCATCACCGAATAATATTTTTCTTCCGGGATCTCGTCCAGCAGATTGGGCCGAGACTTCGAGATTAACTGCACCTGTCGGCGGACAGCAGAATTTTTCTCGAAATATGCACCCACCACATTCTCCGCCTCCCCATAAGCATTAGCGGTGTCAATTGTGGTAATCCCATTATGAACTGCATAATCCAGCATCTCCAGGCAGTCAAAGAGAGGAGGCTTCTTTTTCCCTCGTATTCCGTAGTCCATTCCAAATTGAACCGTACCAAGACAGAGTTCCATAATCACAATCCCTCACATGGCTCAGTACCGTCAATGCGGAGCATTGAGCAGCAGCAATTGTAAATCGTCTACTGAAAGCCAGTGGTCATTTGTCCCCGAGGAGTATTCAAACCCTCGCGCCACCGGTTTCCCTCCGGCAACCGCTTCCTCAGCATCCCACCAGGACATTTGAGGGTAAACAATGAAATGTTTATTGTACTCATAGGTGTGGAGAGAGTCCTCTTTGGTTATCATCACTTCGTGGAGCTTCTCTCCCTCACGAATTCCCACTTCTTTCATCGTACAGTCAGGCAGGATTGCCTTGGCCAAATCCGTAATCTTAAAGGAGGGGATTTTGGCAATAAAGGTTTCGCCTCCCTTGGATTCCGCCAGCGCTTTAATAACCAGCTGCACCCCTTCCTCTAGGCTGATCCAAAAGCGGGTCATTTCAAAATCTGTGATGGGCAGCTCTGTTTTTCCCTGTTCCACCAGACTGCGGAAAAAGGGGATGACGGACCCACGGCTTCCGGCCACATTACCGTAGCGCACAATGGCAAATCGAGTGTCCTTCAAGCCGGAATAGGCATTGGCGGCAATAAAAAGCTTGTCCGATACCAGCTTCGTCCCACCATAGAGGTTAATGGGGTTTACCGCCTTGTCCGTAGACAAGGCCACCACCCGCTTGACTCCCATATCCAAAGCGCACTCAATCACATTCACTGCACCGCTGATGTTGGTTTTAATGGCTTCATTGGGATTGTATTCGCAGGCCGGAACTTGCTTCATCGCTGCGGCATGGATCACGTAGTCCACCCCATCAAAAGCCCGACGCATTCGCGCCTGATCGCGCACGTCGCCAATGAAGTAGCGCATTACGGAGTCATACTGCATCAGCCGATTGCGCATGTTGAATTGCTTGAATTCGTCCCGAGAATAAATGATGATTTTCTTTGGCTTGTAATGTTGAAGCACATATTCAGCAAAATGGTTTCCAAAAGAACCCGTTCCCCCAGTAATAAGGACCGTCTTATCGTTCAGCATAACACACACCTCTAAATTTTACTATAAAGTCATTCATTTTGAGATTACACCTATAAAATAGCTGGCTATCGGTTTAAAATTGTATTCAGACAGCTCCAAAACATCTTTGCGGCCCACATCCCGCTATTTCTCGTCCGTTCCACACTGCCTGTCAAATACTTTACAAAAATGAGCCGGATCATAGAATAATTCAATATTTTCTTCAATTTTAGAGAGCGGCCACTCCCACCATTTAATTCTCAAAAAGGAGGCAATCATTTCTTCTGAGTATCGGAATTTAATTATTCTTGCCGGAACACCTCCGACTACCGCATATGCTGGAACATCCTTCGTCACCACTGCACCCGCACCGACAATCGCCCCATCATGAACTGTAATTCCCGGCAAAAGAACAACATTTGTGCCAATCCATACGTCGTTCCCTATCGTGACAGGCTTAATCGTTCGGGAGTGATTTTCAGCAAACGCCCGTAGCTTTTCACTGGAAAAAGCGCATTGCAGCGAGTCTAAAAACGGATGTACCGATACCCAATCCATTGTATGATTTACCGCAACTAGAGCTTCAGTATTAATTGAAGTGTATCTCCCAATTTTTGTAATGTAGTGCCCTAAAGGGGATGGCGCAAGGTCTCCATAGCCGTACGTACCGCATCCAACCGGGCACCCCTCGTATTCCAGGTCCTCATGCCACTTCCCAAGCCAAACGAAATCCGCGTCGTTTTCACCGTTGTATCCCCTGCTTTTTAATGCAAAATATACTTCATTTGCCTCCGTGCTTTGGACAACATAATACTTTTCCGGCTCCAAACAGTCCGGGGGACAGACAGGCAAACCGCACAAAGCATTCATTTTCGGCCTTGAACTTACAAAAAAGGCACACTCATATCCCAATGATTCAACAGCCAGCTTTGCAAGCTCGCCTCTTTCCCTTGTACCCCATATTGCAATTTTCCGTTTTCCTATATGCCGCTCTGCCTGCTTCAGTTGACAGGTGAAAATCTGAAGCAGTCTCGTCCGTTCTCTTGTGTCCATCATAGCCGGAACTCCTTTTCCACCAAAGTCTCTATATTCCTAATCGTCTCAGTCCTTCCTGGAGGGAAACCTGGGGCTGCCAGCCCGGCAATTCAGGATAAATCCGTTTTACCTCGCGCATTTCCCGCTCCGGCGCGGCACGTCCGCCCCACACCGCATCCAGCGAAAGATTGTTCACTTTAAGCATTAATTCCACCGTCTCCCGCAAGCTTCGTGGGCTGCCTGAGGACAACTGAAATCGTTCGTTTTTCCATGGCTGTGTCAATATGAGCCATCCCGCCTGACGAAATGCCCGGACTACGTCGTCAATATAAACTACGTCGTACTCCTGGCCGCCATCCGACAGCAGCAACGTTTCTCCTGCTTGTGCGGCCCGCCATGCCAAATTCAAAATTTTAGCGCGATGATCACCAGGCCCATATGTATCAGCCAAATCCAATGTCACCGCCCGAAGCAGTCCCGCATCCGTATAATATACCAGCAAATCTGAAAACGCCTGCTTCGTCGCCGCGTAAAGGCTGAGCGGGGAGTATCCCTCTCCGCGGAAGTGGGTGGTCACCGTAGATGCGTAAACTAACGCGGTAACCCCGCAGACCGCCATTGCCTCCAGCAGATATGCCCCAAAAACGATATTGGCCCCAACAAGTCGGGATATCTCCACTTCTCCAGGCGCGCCCTTATAATGAGCAGCCAGATGATAGACTAATTCTGGCCGCGCAGTTTTCACGGCAGCCAGCACGCTTTGATAGCTACCGTCATAAGGGAGCAGCTTAATCCGACCCTCTAAATCCTCGATATATTCGCCATGCACCGGCGACCTGACAAGGGCATAGACTTCATGGCCGTCGTCCAGAAGGCTGCGGGACAGGTGAGAACCGATATATCCAGTGGCACCGGTAATCAATACACGCCCCACGTTACCCCCCCCCCCCCCCCCCCCC
>ERZ808028.602-NODE-602-length-28111-cov-22.258722_pt1 | contig 28111 bp, 23 predicted proteins | sample MGYA00380184_ERZ808028 | MGnify/ENA primary metagenome ERZ808028 (study PRJEB31490, sample SAMN06133397) | mouse gut metagenome | isolation source: J8_1 | host: mice | place: China: Chengdu | collected 2015-05 ...
TTGCCATTGCGTTTCCCTCCTTTCTCATCCCGCCTGTCTGCGAAAGGAAACATACCACGCTCCCGGCCCGCTGTGGGCCGGATTTCCTGAACGGACAAAATTTTTCCTGAACGGCAAAAAGAAGCTGGGAAGAACCTCACAGGTTCCCTCCCAGCTTCTTTTTCAGCTCCGCCTTCCCGGCCCGGGACAGCAGGCACGTCCGTCCTCCCACCCGAGCCTTATGTTCCTTCCAGTCCACGGTCTCAATTTTATCCCACGCCGCCAGATAGGCCCGATGGACCCGGACAAAACGCCCATCCAGCTCCGCTTCCAGCTCATTCAAGCTGCCCACGAAGTCCAGGCGGCTGTCCGCCGTGTGGAGGAACACGTGGTGGGCCTTGGGGGCGGTCTCGAAAAACAGGATGTCGGCCAGGGGGATATGGCGGGTTTCGCCCCCGGCCCGCAGGGAGAACACCTCCGCGGGGTCCCGGCGCTCGTCGATCAGCCGGGCGTGGACCCCCTCCAGGCACCGGGCGGCGGCAGATCCGGTTTGCTCCCCCTCCTTCACGATGTAGTCGAACGCCTCCAGGTGGTATTGGAAGGTTTTCCAGGCCAGATCTCCATAGCTTGTGATGTAGATCAGCGTGCCGTGAGGGTCCCGCCGGCGCAGCTCCCGGCCCAGGGTGAAGCCGTCCCATTCCCCGTCCCTCAAGTCCACGTCCAGGAAGTAGACGCTGCGGCTCCCGTCCCGGGCGGCGGCCAGCAGCTCCCCGGCGGAGGAGGCGGCGCAGGCCACCTCCATGTCATAGTTCTCGATGAAAATTTTCCACTCCAGGGCGGTCTTAAGCTGGTGGAGGACGGCCTCCTCGTCGTCGCACAGATAAATTCCGATCATGGCCTTCCCTCCACCGTCAGCTCCTGCACAAACACGCCCTCCGCCCAGCTGGTGGAGGCCGACGCATTGGGGCAGCCCTCCACAATCCGCCGGTAGCCGCTCAGGCCCAGCCCCCGGCCCTCCCCCTTGGTGGAGAAGCCCTCCGCCCAAATTTTCTCGGGGTCAACCGTCCCGGCATAGGGGTTGGCCAGGCGCAGGAACAGCTCCTCCCCCTGGGCCAGCAGCACAATCTCCACCCACGGCGACTGCGTCTCCAGCGCCCCCTCTACGGCGTTGTCCAGCAGGATGCCCAGGCAGCGGGTGAAGTCCCACACATCCATCCCTACCCCCTCCACGGGGTAGAGCACCTCCAGGCGGCAGTCCACCCCCTGCGCCCCCATGGCCGCCAGCTTGGACAGCAGCAGGCTTCTCACCTGGGGCACGCGCACATTGCCCAGCTGGGTGGACGCCCGGATCTTCTCCCCGATGCGCCGGTCAAAGCCCGCGTCCAGCTGGGCCAGGGAGTCCAGCAGGGCGTCCGCCTCTCCCGCGCCCGCCTGCTCCGACAGCCCGGCCAGCAGGTTTTTGTAGTCGTGGCGGAAGGAGCGCACCTCCCGGCGGATGTCCTCCAAATCCCGCTCGTAGAGCTGCTGCTGGGCGATGACGTCCCGCTGGGCCTCCACCTTCCGGGTGGCGTCCATCCGCTGGGCCAGGTAAATGACCAGCCCCACTGCCAGCCCCGCCATCACCAGCACAAGCACATAGTAGGGAGCCAGATATTCCGGCTGGATCCCCTCCTGCAAAAGGGAGAATGCCTCCATAGCCGCCTCCAGGGCAAAGAAGAACAGGGCCATGCGGCGCTGGACGGAGCCATCCTCCAGCAGAAGACGGAACCAGCGCCCGAAGCGGAGCCGGTGCAGCAGCACGGCGGAGACCAGCGCCACAGCCCCATAGATGGCGATCAACGCCGTGTACGGGATCCCACTGTCCAGAAGCAGTATCTGGGCCAGGCCGGACGCGGCTACCTGGAACATGCCCGCCATGCACGCGGCGGCAAAGGCATGCCAGAACCCGGTCCGCCACGCCCACCGAATCCACAGGGTGCACATCAGCAGGATGGCACAGGAGAACGTACAGTAGCGGGCCACATAGTGGTCGGGAAAGCGCGCATACAAAGCCGCATCCAGCAGGGTGGCCAGCAGCGGGGAGAGCAGCAGGGCGGGCAGCTTTCTCACCACCCGCCGACCCCGCATTCCCATGATCACAAACAGATAGACCACCAGGACGGCGTGGGAGATCAGGGAAACTGTAAATTGAAACAGATAATCCTCCCGTGTGAGCATGGCGGTTCCCTCCTTGCGTGAAATCTGACCGAAATAATATAGCATATTGAGGGGTGGTTTGTCCATGTCCGGATGGAATATTGAAGGTGGAGTTTATCCTTGGTGCTTGATTTGCAGATGTTCTCCGGCTGCTATTGAACGATACGCTGGTGGAATACATCGTTATAATGCTTCATATGGACTACGCTCGCGCCAAGAAACTGACGGATGGGCATTGCGGCAAGCCCTTGGACGATATGGTATTGGGTGGGCATATCCTCCCAGATTGGGAGGCGCCAGGTAAGGCTGCCGGCGCACCAGGACCGCTCCGGCGGCGGGAGGGATGCAGCCGCTGGCGGGGGAGGAAACTCTTTGGGCGTCAGCGTTACATAGGCTGTATCCGCCGAGCAGAAGTTTTCCCCGGTGCGGGGAATGTATTTATAATGCATCAGCCCCTCATTTTCCGGGTCCAGTAAAATGGATCGGAGTCTCTCCGGGTCCTCCGGCGGAGCTGCGGTGTCAAACCGCAGCTCCAGGAACCGGAAGCCCCAGGAAAAAAGAGAGGCGGACATCGTGCCGTGAAAGGCACGCATATCCTCGATTTCTGCGAAGACCTTGGAGTAGCCCAGCTGTTCCCGTCCACACAGGATGGGGTCGGCGTGGTTTTCCCAAATCGCAAGCTGATACTGGCCGCGGATGGTTTCCTCACGGCCATGGTAGGTTACAGGCACATGGAATGCGACCACATTGTAGCCTCGACCCGCCAGCCAGGGCAGGTTTCGGTGCATTTTGTGGGTGACAGTGACATAGGGGCGGCGCAGGGCAAAGCCCTCCGGCAGATAGCGCTCCACCGCTGCCGGGGCGGTTTCGTATACCAAGATGTGCTGAGTGCTCTCCTGGGGACCGTCTGCGGTAAACCGCCGTCCGTCCGGGCCCTGCCTTGGTCCGCAGCAGGGCCCGAAATGGACCGGCATTTGGTACATTCGGCCTTCCTCGAATTGAAACAATGCCGTGCACCCCTTACAGATCCATTTCCAGCAGGGCGGAGCTGAGGGCCTTGCCGTGCTTGTCCATGGCCAGGCTGCGCAGTACGCCCCCACCCAGGGACTGCTCCATCACAAAATTCAGTGCGCAGATTCCATCGACTTCATAGCGGGTGACAGCGCCATGACAAATTTCGGAGAAATACTCCTTTACCCGCTGAGCCGTGACTTTTTCCTTCAGCATGGGATAGTCCGCCTCATTCCAGGGAATGAGGGAGATGTTGGACACGTCTCCCTTATCGCCGGTGCGGGAGTGACAAATTTCTTTCAGCTTCATAAAAACCTCCATGCGCCGTTAGGCGTTTGATTGATGGATGGGAATCAGAGCTCCGTATAAAACACCTGGGGCTGTACCGCATCCCGTGGTACGAAAAAGGAGAATACCGAGATGATCTCCGAGATGTGCATGGTGGCTCCTCCGCCGCCCGCAGGTCCGTTGGTGTAGATGGAGTCCCACTCGTTGGACACCTTAACGGCGTTTTCCCTGTCATCGGTGCGCACCGCCACGTGGAGACGGACCTCACCCCAGCGCCCGTCGCTGAGCTGCCGGGCCAGCTTATCCCGGTAGAGGGAGTTGTAGCCGATGTAGTCCACCCGTGTTTCGCTGTACGCGATCCCCAACCGGTCCAGCCTCTTGAGGAACACCTCTCCCGCCAGCCTGGCTCGTTCCAGGGCGTTGCAGCCACCGTAGCTGATCTCGCAGTCGGTGATGAAGGAATCCCGGTAACACACGTTGACCTTCAGCCTTTCCGTCAGACCGCGGCTGACGGCGCCCCATGCGGACACCTGATCTTTCCCTTCCTGAGTGAAGCGCACCCCGGTAAAATCTGCAATGCAGTCGGGGGTGAGATAGGCAGCCGGGTTATGAATCTCGTAAAGCATCTGTTCCTTGCAGACAGCTACATTCACCAGGCCGCCGGTATCCTCCACCTTGGTGAGAATAAAACGACCGGTTTCGTCGAATTCTACCAGGGGGAAGCCCAGGTTGTCCAGCTCCGGCACCTCTTTATAGCCTGGGTCGGCGTAGTAGCCGCCAGTCACCTGGCCGCCGCACTCCAACAGATGCCCGGCCAGTACGCACTGGCCCAGCTGCTCTGGATGATTCAGCGACCAGCCGTACTCGTAGCATAAGGGGGCCAGGGTGAGGGTGGGATCGGACACCCGGCCGGTGATCACCACGTCCGCGCCGTTGCGCAGCGCCTCAATAATGCCTTCCGCCCCCATATAGGCATTGGCGGATACGATTTGAGCTGTCCACTGATCCACTGTGCTCTCAAACTCCAAAATGGGCTCTTGCCCGTATTGGGACAGCGCCTCATATACGCTGTCTCCAGTGACAGCGGCAAATTTCAGGCCGGTGATACCCTGCTTCCGTGCAATTTCCACAGCTCTGGCCACGGCCGCCTGGGGATTTACCGCCCCCATATTGGTGATGATCTTAACGCCGTGTTCCTTGGCCGGCTTGAGAACTTGGGATAGACGGTAATCCAGCAGACGACTGTAGCCCTTAGCGGGATCCTTCAGCATTTCCTGCCGGGCCAGGCCTATGGTGCGTTCTGCGAGGCACTCAAAAATGATGTAGTCCAGATTTCCCTGCTCAATCAGAGTGACGGCGGGGTCGACGCGGTCGCCGGCGAAGCCGGCGCCGCCTCCAATGCGAATTTTTTTCATCATATTCAAAATCACTACCTTTTGGTGGCCCACTTGTCATAGAATCAGCCCAAACACAGTAAACAGGACCAGCAGAACGATGGAAAGGGGCCACACGAATTTGATGGTATAGCGCTGATGCTCGCCCAGGTCCAGGTCACACATACCGGTCATAAGCAGAGTGGCCGGGGTGAGGGGGGTGATGGCCCAGCCCAGGGTCAGCTGCCCCACCAGGGCGGCATAACAGATTCCCGCGCCGGACAGCCCCATAGCGGAGGCGCTCTGGGTGAGAACGGGCAGAATGCCGTAATAGAAAGTGTCCGCGTCAAAAACGAGGGACAGAGGCGTAGCTAGAACGCCAACCAGGATGGGGACGAACCGGGTCAAGGCGCTGGGGATCAGGCTGACGAGGGTGTTGGCCATGGCGGCGGCCATGCCGGACTCCGTGAGCACTCCCATGAGGACCCCTGCGCCATACAGGGCGCTGACCACAAACACGGCGTTGGCGCCGTGTAGGCGCATGATCTTTTGCTGGTCCTCCAGCTTGCGGTAGTTGAGCAGCCAAGCCAGGGCAGTGCCGGTGAGGAAAGCGGCGGCGGGGGACAGGATGCCGGAGATCATCAGCCCTACGACTAAGACGATGAGGAGCAGGTTGGGGATGACGAAATGGGGCCGTAGCAGAGCGCGGGCCTCATCGCTGAGTTCCGTTTTCTGGCTCTCCACGGTGACGGCAGCATAGTCGAAGCCCTCGGCCTTTAGCCGTTTGGTCTCGGCCAAGCCCATCAGTACGACGGGGACTGCGCCCACGGCGATGGTGATGAGAATGGGCGCCAGCATGGGCTGGAAGAACTCGGTAAGGTCCATCTCCATCACCGTGGCGGCGCGCAGGGTGGGGCCGCCCCAAGGGGAGATGTTCATCAGACCGGCGGCCATAGCCAGGATGGCGGCCAGATTGCGCAGACGCATATTCATCCGCTTGTAGATGGGGACCATGGCGCCGCACACCAGCAGCACTGTGGTGGTAGCAGAGCCGTCCAGATGGCCCACGATGGACAGTACATACGTGCCGACGCACACGTACAGCGGGTTGCCACGGCAGCACTTGATAATGAAGCTCACAATGGGATCAAAGGCGCCGGCGGTCATCATGGTGCCAAAGAATAGGATTGCAAAGAAGAACATAACGCCGTTGACGGCCACCTTGCTAACGCCCGCTGTGAGAAAGGCGGGGATGCTGGCAAACTGCCCCACCAAAATCGCGCCAATGAGTGGAATCACCGATAGGGCAACCATGGTGGACAATTTTTTGGTCATGATAGAGACAATTATGGCGATTACCACTAAAAATCCTACAACGCTGAACCAAAGCTCCATAAATTTTCCTCCCTGTTATTTAATAGTGTGTACCAAATTTGGCCGCAGGTCTCAGTTGGACAGGTCCCAAGAAAAGCCGAGCGACCGCTGTGAACGGGATATGTCCTCCTTTCCGTGTTGTCTATGCTTTGATAAACGCAAGGGACGTGCCAACCCGTAAATTGTGGTTAGAACGGAAAAAACCTTGATTTTTGGCGGTTTGTGTGGTACGCTGAAACGGTCAACCTGTCTCAAAAAGAAGACTTATAGAGCGTTTGAGACAATTATGTCTCAAAACAGAGACGGAAAGGGGGCGCGTGTGATGCAGATGAAGCGGCTGATGGAGAAGTATCCAACGCAGTTTGCGGAATATGCGGAGAAGATACTGGATAGCTATTTCGGGAACATTTTTGTTACATACCATAATGAAAAAATTCTCTATGTTAATCAGCGCATGGCGGAGTCGGTACATATGAGCAAGGAGCAGCTTACCGGTATGACGCTGGGAGAGCTGCGGAAGCATAAGCTGTGGCTGCGCTCGGTTTCGCAGGAGTTGTATGACAAAAAGCGGGAGCCTTTCAACGCCTATAACATCAGCAAATATGGTGACGAACTATTCACCCACATTGAGCCAATCTTCGACAGACAGGGCCGGGTGGTCATGAGCGCTCAATTCTCCATCCCGAAGCGGATGCTTACAGAGTTTTCCAACTATTTTGACCGGGAGAAGTCCGACCTACAGAAATATAAGGACATCGCGGAATATTTGGAGGCTCAAAAGGAGGCGGGGGAGGTGGTGGTGTGCGAAAGTCCAGCCACCAAACTGGCCTTTGGGGATGCTCGGTTTCTGGCTTCTATTGACAGCACGGTGCTGATCTGTGGTGAAACAGGTACGGGCAAGGATGTACTGGCCAACTTTATCTTCCACCACAGCAAGCGCTCTGAGCAGCCCTTTGTCCCGGTGAACTGCTCAGCCATTCCGGCAGAGTTGGTGGAATCGGAGTTTTTCGGTTACGAACGGGGGGCTTTTACCGGGGCGCGAAGTTCCGGGAAGTCCGGGCTGTTTGAAATGGCCAACCATGGCACTCTGTTTTTGGATGAGGTGGGCGAGCTGCCCTTATCCATGCAGGCCAAGCTGTTGCGGGTATTGGAGACAGGAGAGGTTATGCGGGTGGGGGGCACGAAGCTCATCAAAACAGACGTGCGGGTTATAGCCGCCACCAACCGGGATTTAAAACGCATGGTGGCCGAGAAAAAGTTTCGAGAGGATTTGTATTACCGGCTGAATGTGATGCCCCTCTTTTTGCCGCCGCTCCGGGAGCGCGCGGAGGATATTCTGCCCTTGGCGGAGCAATTTTTATCTCGGTACAATCGGAAGTATGAGCTGAATCGGGCATTGAACCAGGAAATGCGCCACGGGCTGCAGGGCTACCGCTGGCCAGGTAATGTCCGGGAGCTGCGAAACGTAATTGAACGCTATGCCATCTCTGGGCGTCTGGATATCACCAGTCTGGAGGCGGAAGCGGATGGTGAAACGCGGAATTTGACAATGGGGTTGGAGGAGGGGCTCTCTCTGCGCGATGCCTGTGATAGATTTGAGCGGGCATATATCGAGCGGGCCTTGGATGAATGCGGCGGTTCAGTGTCCAAGGCGGCTGGGCAGCTGGGAATCCATCGGTCACTGCTGTATAAAAAGTTGGGTAAGATGAATCGCTAAAAGGGAGCTAAACAGCTTGCGAAAAATCTGTGAGAGAGTGAAGCGCGGTACGGGGCCTTTAGGGAGGCTGAAATCCGGCCTCCGCTCTAAAACTGTGGAAAGAGCGGTTCTCTCCACGATAGGGTCTATTTGTGGATTATTGTGATTTTCTGAGAATTGCTGCTTTACATTTTTCGTAATTTAAGCTATTATCAGAAGATAAGATGTCTATTTAATATTCAATCGGGAGAGATTTATTATGGCGATTACCAAGCCGAAATCTAACAAGAGAACGCTGAGCGCACAAAAAACGAAGGAAAAATTGTATCAGACCTCGCTGAAACTGTTCAGCAAATATGGATACAACGCCGTTACTATAGAAGATATTACCAGCATTGCTGGCTTGTCCAAAGGCACCTTTTACACGTACTTCCATTCCAAAGATGACATTTTGTTGGATGTGTTCCATCAAATAGACCATCGTTATGAGGAAGTGTTTGCGGACATTCCCGAGACCATGCTTGCCCGGGACCGCATTTTTTTACTGATTGATACCATGGCAAATTACTGCAGTAAGGATGTTGGTCTGCAATTTATGAAAGTCGTGTACGCAAATCAGGTGTCTTCGACCAACAATTCTGTCCGCATTTTGAACGACAGCCAGCGTACGTTTTACCGTATTGCTCGGGAAACTGTGGTGCTCGGCAAGAAAAACCACGAATTTCCCGATGTTCCAGACGAAGAATTTACTGAAATGATGATCCGATTCGCTCGATCCATCATCTATGACTGGTGTCTATACGATGGGCAATTCGATCTTGAGACGGAAGCACACAAATATTTTACGGTATTGTTGGACAGCTTTCTGGCTTTGGCAAGTAAATAGCAACGGGAAGGGCACGTCTGCCAAGGCGCCATCCTTCCGTTGGCATGATACCGAAAAGGCGACGGCCGGATGGATACCCATCCGGCCGCCGCCTTTGAAGAAAGAGAGTTTTATACCTGCAGTATAAGCAGAGACGTCACAATTCTGCCTACACAGGCATAACGCAAAGGTGATCGGCAACCGCCAGCTCTGCGTCTGTCTTGCTCATGACTTTATCTACGGTTACGCCTGGCGCTGTTTCCTTCAGCACCAAACCGTTGCCAGTGACTTCAATTACCGCCAGATCGGTCACGATCAGATCGACCACATTTTGACCGGTCAGGGGGAATGTGCATTTTTTGAGAATTTTTGGCGTCCCATCCTTGGCGCAATGCTCTGTGGCCACGATGACCTTCTTCGCACCGGCGACCAAATCCATGGCGCCGCCCATGCCGGCCATTTTTCCGCCCGGCACTACCCAGTTTGCCAGATTGCCCTCCTGGTCTACCTGCATGGCGCCCAACACGGTGTAGGCCAGGTGCCCGCCGCGGATTAGGCCAAAGGACATGGCGCTGTTGAAACAGCAGCCGCCCGGCAGGATTGTACAGTATTTATCCCCGGCATCCTTGAAAAACGGATCGATGGCATCCGGCTCCGCCGGTGCTCCACCGCCTATGATGCCATTTTCTGACTCTAACCATACTTCCACGCCCTCCGGCAAAAAGCGGGGAACGATAGTGGGAATGCCGACGCCAAGATTGGCCAGTTCGCCGTCCTTAAAAAATAGTGCAACGCGTTTTGCAATCAGTTCCTTTTTTGTCAATTCAGCCACAGCTCAGCCCTCCTGTACAAGGTAATCAACAACAGCGCCAGGAACCATCACCGCATCAGGATCAATGGCGCCCTTTTGCTGAATGGGCGTTGCCACGGAAGCAATCACCTTTTCGCCGGCGAAACACATTGTATCGCAGAAATTCCGCTGGGTGCGGCGGAATACCAGGTTCCCCGCTTCGTCCGCCGCATACGCCTGCACGATTGTCACGTCCGCTTTCAGCGGCGTATGGTACAGATAATCCCTGCCATCTATGTTGACGCGGGTCCCGTAGCCCTGTTCCTCGATGTAGGTGCCCAGGCCGGTGGGGGTCAAGATACCGCCAAGCCCGTAACCGCCTGCGCGGATTCGCTCAATCAGGGTTCCCTGCGGATTCAGCTCCAGTTCAATTTTTCCCTCCTCCACCATGCCGGGCAGCTCGTTCAAATAGCCGCACCAGGTCAGAATTACTTTTTTCACCAGGCCGGAATACACCAGGCGTCCTAACGCGGAGTTGGGATTGCCGCAGTCATTATTGATGATGGTGAGATTCTTTTTCCCCTGGCGGAGAATCTCATCAACAATTCCTTCCGGCGTGCCGATGGCATAAAAGCCGCCGACCATAATTGTATCGCCATCATGGATCATGGAGACGGCCTGCTCTACAGTGATCTTTTTATCCACCACAGTTCACTTCCTATCAAAATTTTATGTCGCGGTCATATGGGCCAGAGAACGACGACCGCACCGATAATGACCCCGGAAACAATCAGCAGCGGCGTCAGATAGCCCATGATGTCCTTTGCTTTCAGGTTGGCCACAGCCAGCAGAGGCAGCGCCCAGAAGGGCTGGATCAGGTTGGTCCAGTTATCACCGTAGGAGCAGGCCATGGCGACGCGGGCATAATCAGCTCCAATATTAGCTGCGGCGTCGATCATGATAGGGCCCTGCACAGACCACTGGCTTCCGCCGGAGGGAATAAACAGGTTGATGATACCGGCAGAGATGAAGGTCCATAGCGGCAGAGTTTTTGCGGAAGAAATCGAAACGAAGGCATTGGCGAACACTTCCGCAAGTCCGGTGGTCAGCATCATGCCCTGAATGCCTGCGTACAGCGGGAACTGCATAATTACGCCGCCCGCAGTGGCCGCGCCTTCCATACAGTTTTTCACATATTGGATTGGCGTCGGTGTGAGCAGGATGCCAAGGATCATGAAGATCAGGTTCGTCGCATCGATGGTCAGCGATCCGCCTTTGGCAAAATAAAGAACAGTGTAGACAGCTAAGCCTCCGCCGATAATCAGGTTGAAAATGTAGTTGTTTTCCATCCACGCGTTGGGGGCCAAGCCTTTGAGGGAGATTTTCCCCGGTGCTTCTTCTTCCGTCAGCATGGATGCGTCAATTTCGACAATCTGGTCCCCCTCCCTGGGAGCCATGGCCCGCATCATCAACGGCACAACCACCAGCCCCAAAACCACGGACAGAAATAGATTCCACGGCGCCAGCATTGTCTGGGAAACAGGGATCAAGCCGCCAATCTGCGCTTCCATGAAGTTTCCGGGGGTAGCGATCAACAGGGACACGCTGCCGGTAAAGCCCATCTGGAACACCAAAAAGCCTGCGTATGTGGAGGCGACCAGCAACGGGTAATGAACTCCCGGCAGCTTCTTCGCCAGCTTTTTTGCGATGAACGCACCCATAATCAGCCCTGCGGCCCAGCAGAACCAGCAGCAGATCGCGGAAACAAACGCGGTAAAGAAATAGGCCTGTCTCGGATTGTGTACGACGTCGGTTAGCTTGCCCAGGATTTTTTCCACAGCGGCAGTTTTGGCAAAAGCATAGCCAAAGACCATGATTGTTGCCATCTCAGCCGTGAACGCCAGCAGATTCCACACGCCGCCGCCCCAGGCCATTAAAACGTCCATCGGTCCAGAAGGGGTAAAAATCAGGGCCAGGATATAGCAGACGATGCTTAGGATGCAGGCAAACAAGAACGCATCAGGCAAAAATTTTTCGACCATTTTTGTGCAGCCTTTTGTCAATGCGCGTAACATAAACACAACACCTTTCTCAAAAAATTGATACGCCTTCTCTCAAAGTAGTTTCGCCTTCTATTGGGAAGTCTTATCCCATGGGTAGAATTGTGCCCGTTTTTACTCCGCTTCGATCCAAACTGCGTCCCCTTGCGCCATGCCGGAACAAATTGCGCAGACGCCGTTCTTTTTCCCCGTGCGGCGCAACTCGTAAAGCATGGTCATCAGGATACGTGCGCCGGTAGCGCCGATTGGGTGTCCCACCGCAATGGCAGAGCCGTTGGGATTGACCTTTTCGTCCATGGTGCGGTCATCCATACCCAAGATGCACTTACCGCTGACCAGGGGGACAGCGGCGAAGGCTTCGTTGATCTCGATCACATCCATGTCATCCAGTGTTTTCCCTGCTTTATCCAACAGTTTTTGAATGGCAAGGCCGGGCACGGTGGAAATATATCTGGACTCCCGCGCGACCTGTGCATAGCCCCGAATTGTGGCCAAAACAGGAGCACCCAGCTCCTTCGCCTTCTCACGGCTCATGATGACCACTGCGGAAGCGCCGTCATTGGTGCCCGGCGCATTGCCGGCGGTAACGGAGCCGTCTGGAATAAACAGCGGCTTCAATGCCTGCAGCCCCTCCATGGTGGTGTCGGGACGGGGGGCTTCATCCCTGGAGACCACGACAGTCCCCTTCTTGTCCTTTATCTCAACCGCAAACCGTTCCTCCTCAAATTTTCCCGCCTGTTCCGCAGCCTCCCAACGTTTTTGGCTGCGGTAAGACCATGCATCCTGCATCTCGCGGGTAATGCCGTATTCACCTGCGACCTGGCCGCCGATGACCGCCATATGGACGTCGTTCTCCGGACACCACAGGCCATCGTTGACCATGGCATCTTTCAGCGTCACGTTGTTCATCCGAGCGCCCCAGCGCATATTAGGGGACACGTAGGGGATATTGCTCATGCTTTCCATACCGCCCGCGACCACGATATCAGCATCACCAGCCTTGATCATCTGCGCACCCAACACCACGGCCTTCAGGGCGGAACCGCAAACCTTGTTGATGGTCAGGCAGGGCACATTGTGGGGAATCCCACCCTTGATTGCGGCCTGTCTGCCTGGAATTTGACCCTGTCCGGCAGGAACCACCATGCCCATAATCACTTCATCAACCAGGCTGCTGGGAATCCCTGCGCGGCTGACTGCCTCCTTGATTACGTAGCCGCCGAGTTCCACGGCCTTCAACGCCTTTAACGCACCACCAAATTTACCAAAGGGGGTTCGTGCGGCGCTTACAATTACTACTTCGTTCATTGTATACACTCCTCCGCATTATTTTCTCCCAGTGCGACACGTCTGCCGCAAGGCGACCTTGTTTATTGACTCGAGTCAATATCTGTAGTTAATATACCTCCCGTGGCCAAGCTTGTCAATACTTTTTTCTATTTCTATAAAAAGTGCCGCAATGAATTTGTCAAAACTGACAAATTGATGCAAAAGGTTTTTGGCAAAATTGCAAATGGACATATCCCGCACACGAAGGGGCACATTGTTAATACAAAGGACTGACCTGTGTTTAACCCAGATTATTTTCCAACAAAAACAAATGAAAGGCCTTGAAATCTTGCGATTTCAAGGCCTTTATGGTTGGGGGTCGGATTTGAACCGACGACCTTCGGGTTATGAGCTGCGGCCCGCGGTGTCGGCGGCTTTTTGGCGGTTGGGGGCGTGTTTGCTCCAGGGTAGAGTGCTTTCCAGCACTGCTCCTTTCACTGTTTCCGATTGCTCTTTTCCCATTCTGGATCTGGACCAGCAACAGGGCACGCCCGGAAAAATACGCACATTCCGAAAGCGCTCCTATAGCGCCATCCGCCACCAGGAAGGTAGTGGAACTTCTCCCTGCCAAGGGGGGCAGCCAGGCAGCATTAAGCGGAGGCAGTAAAAGAGTCCACGCGCAGCTTTCCTCCGTGTGATAAACTAAACGTATTTACCATTTGGAGGGATGCGAAAAATGTATAAACAAGGACTTTTGAGCCATGACCTGACCCGCTACCGGGCGCAGCTGCTTCGGGAGGAACGCGCCCAATCCACCGTGGAAAATTATTTGCGGGACGCACGGGCCTTTGCCGCTTGGCTGGGAGGCAGGGCCGCCACCAAGGAGCTTGCTTCCGCATGGAAAGAGCAGCTGCTCTCCCAGGGCCGGGCCCCGGCAACAGTGAACGCCAAGCTGTCGGCAGTGAATAGCCTGTTTCGGTTTCTGGGGCATGGGGAGCATCAGGTGAAGCTGCTTAAGCTCCAGCGGCGGACCTTCCGGGACAGCGCTCGGGAGCTGTCGCTGGACGATTACCGCCGCCTGCTGGACACTGCGCGGCAGCGCGGGCGGGTCCGGCTGGCGCTGCTGCTGGAGGCTGTCTGCGCCACCGGTATCCGGGTGTCCGAGGTGCGCTATATCACCGTGGAGGCGGCAAGGCAGGGGCGGACGGACGTGGCGCTCAAGGGCAAGGTCCGCACCATCCTGTTGCCCAGGAAGCTGTGCCGCAAGTTGCTCAAATATGCCAAACGGAGGGGAATCGCCTCGGGCGAAATTTTCAGCACCAGAAACGGAACGGGCCTTTGCCGGAAGCAGATCTGGCATGAAATGAAATCGCTGTGCGCCGCCGCAGGGGTGGCGCCGTCCAAGGTGTTCCCCCACAACCTGCGCCACCTCTTTGCCACAGTCTTCTACCGGGCCACCCGGGACATCGTAAAGCTGGCGGACGTGCTGGGGCACAGCAGCGTGGACACCACCCGCATCTACCTGATGACCACCGGAGCGGAGCACGCGCGGCAGCTGGAACGGCTGGGGCTGATCAGTTAGCCCTTTTCGGCATTGTAGACAAAATAAGAATTTTGTCTTGCGCTTACACATTGAACTCCGGCGGAAAAGGCCACTTTCAGTCATTTTCATTATACCATAGACCCCGGAAAGTGGAAGCAGTTTTTTCAAAATCAGCAAATTCACAAAATATGGCATGAAAATTCAGCGCCGCAAGCCTCGTGGCTTTGCGCCGTCTGGATTTTCATGCCTCCTTATATATACTTCAAGGATATTGGACGAAAAATTTGGGAACTTATGGACAAAATTCTTATTTTGTCCATAAGGGGGCGAAGTTGTGGGCCGTTCAAAGAAAAGACTGGACCTGACAGGCCAGCGGTTCGGCAGGCTCACCGACCTCGCTGACGGCACCAGCCCGGAGATGCTGGCCGCGGCCAGGGTGGCCCGGAAGAACAATACCAGCGGCGCACTCGGAGTGGACTGGGTGGCGTCCAAAGGGCTGTGGCGGGCCGCCATCTGCTTCAAGGGTAAGCGGCGCTACTGGGGCAGCTACCGCAGGTTTGAGGACGCGGTCAAGGCCCGTAGGCGGGCGGAGGAGGAGCTGTTCCAGCCGCTATTAGAGGAATTTTCCGCCGGAACTGCCCCGACGGTGGCGGGCGGCTGATTCAATTATCGAGCAGCGGAAGGAGGGAGCGCCATGGATGGTGCGACAATACCCTGGGGGAAGCCCACCGGCGGATGCACCGACGGCGGCGGGGTGACAGGGAAATCGGTGATCGGCAAACCACGGGAAACTGTGGGACTGCAAAGCCGCGAGACTAAGGCCATGGGGTAACGCCCAGGCTATGCCTGTCGGGCTGCATTTTGGCAAACCATTGGAAACGATGGGGCGCAAAGTTTTGGAGGCTGTGGAATCGAAGGGGAAATTGCGCAAGCCCTTCGGCGCTATGCCCGTCCGACTGCGACTGAGCAAACCACGGGAAACCGTGGGACAGCAAAGTTATGGGGCCTACGGTATGAGCCGGACACGTCCGGCTCCGCTACGGCAGCCCGACTGCCGGACCCTTTGCGTCCGAAAAATGCAAAGAAAGGAAAAGTAATGTATATGAAAAAAATGAGTAAACTGATGGCCGCCCTGCTGGCGCTGGCTCTGTGCCTGTCTCTGCTGCCCATAGCCGCGTTCGCGGATGTGGCGGCTGAGGACGCCGCTCTTGCCAGTGAGTACGGCGAGATCAAGGAGGCCGCCAACGACGCCAAGGACCAGGCGGAGCAGGCCAAGAAGGACGCCCAGGAGGCGAAGGACACCGCCGACGATGCCGCCCAGAAGGCCGCCAGCGTGGCGAACGGCACCCTCACGGAGCAGGAGCAGATCGTGAAGGACGCCAACCAGGCGGTGGACACCGCCGTGGGCGACGCCAAGAGCGCCGCCGACGCCGCCAAGGACGCCGCCGACAGGGCCGAGCAGGCGAAGGAGAACGCTGACGCCGCTGCCGCCCAGGCCGCCGCCGATGCCGCCACCGAGGCCGCCGGCAAGGCGCAGGCCGCCTATGACGACGCCCAGACCGCTGCCGCCCGGGCCGAGAAGGCCGCCGCCGAAGCGGCCCAGAAGCTGGCCGAGGCCGAAAAGGCATACAATGATGCCGTGGCCAATGCCAACGAGGCCGGCGAGGCCGGTATCGTTGCCGCTAAGGCAGAGTTTGACAAGGCCGCCGCAGCCGCCAAGCAGGCCAAGGATGACTTTGACGCTCTGAGCGATAAGCTGACTGAGGCCGAGAAGGACGCCCAGGACGCCGCCCAGGCCGCCCAGGCCGCCCAGGATGCCGCGAAGGACATCGACGCGGCCCAAGAGGAGCAGAAGCTCAAGGATGCCCAGGAGGCCGCTAAGGAGGCTGCCGAGGCGTTGGAGACGGCGAAGGAGGCCCAGGAGACCGCCGAGCAGACCGTTGAAACGGCCAATGAGGCGAAGGACAAGGCCAACGAGGAACTGGGCAAGGCTCAAACGGCCTATAAGGAGGCTGAGAAGGCCGCCGAGGAGGCCCAGGCCAAGGCCGAGAAGGCCGCCCAGGACGCCGAGGATGCCAAGGAGGCCGCCGACAAGGCCGCCGAAACCGCTAAGAATCTGGCTGACCAGGTCCAGGGCTATCAGGACGCCGCCAACGAGGCTGCCCAGGCCGTCAAGGACGCCGAGCAGGCGATCAAAGACCTTCAGGGGCAGCTGGCCAAGCTGCAGCAGGAAGCCGCCGATAACGAGGCCAAGAGGGCTGAGCTGGAAGCGGCGCTTATGATACAGCTGGGGCAGCTGGAGCAGGCCGAGAGTGATATCGAAACCGCCAACGGTGAGCTGAGCGCGGCCAACAGTGCCCTGGCCGCCGCCGACGCGCTGGCTGAGCAGGCCGAGGCCGATAAGGCCGCCGCAGAGGAGGCGTGGGAGGCCGCCCGGTCTATCAAGGATGACGCCTACGCCGCCGCCAACGAAGCTGTCGCCGAGGCCAACCGGGCCCAGGAGGCCGCTGAGGAAGCGGCCCAGAAGGCTCAGGAGGCCAAGGATGCCGCCGACCAGGCGCTGAAGCAGGCCAACGATGCGGTGAAGGACCTGACCGGAAAGGTCGATGAGCTGAATAAGGACATCGAGAATCTCGACACCGCCAGCCAGAACAAGGCGACTGCTGAGGGCGAGAAGCAGCAGCTGGCTGATCAGCTGGGCAGTGTGAATGACCCTGTCGATGCCGATACGCTCTATGGCGAAAAGAACAGGGCGGATGCTGAAGTAGAGCGTCTGGAAATTGAACTCAATGATTGGTTGAATGAAGAAGTAGGCCTTATTACCAAATACACGAGACGCGAGATTATCGAGCATCGGAATGAGGGTGGTTTCTGGGCTCAACTTGTTAAGAACTTGTTGTTTGCCTTTGGATCTTCCAGTGATCAGAGCAAAGCAAATAGTGTTATCGAGGCTAAAGAGGCTCAAGAGGCTGCCAATCAAGCCGTGGCCGACAACCTGACCGATCAGGCCGCCAAGGAGACCGAGATTGAGGGCTACGAGTCCGCCATCGAGGAGATTCTTGAGAAAAATGGCGTGACGAATGAGGAAGGGCTCGATGAAAAGCAGTCTGAACTGAGCGGAAAGCTCGCTGACGCTAAGAATGAGGCCGCCTCCAAAAAGACCGAAGCTGAGGCCAAGGCGACCGCCGCCGACACCGCATATCAGACTGCCCAGGAGAAAGCCGACGAGGCCGCCCAGGCTTTGATCGACGCCAACGCCGCCAAGGCCGCTGCCGACGCCGCGCTGAACAAGGCCAAGGGTGAGTACAATCAGGCTGTGGCCGACGCTGAGAGCAAGGCCAACCAGGCTGAGACCGACAAGCTCGCCGCCGACAAGGCGCTGACCGATGCCCAGGCCGCCGCCGACAGGGCCGCCGATGATGCCCGCGAAGCCGGCCTGGCCAAGAGCAAGGCTGAGCAGGATTTGGCCGGTGCCCAGAGTCGTGCGGAGGCCGCCCAGGCTGAGATTGACAGGCTCACCGCTTTGCTGGAGAATCTGCCCACTGCCGACAGCTATGCCGGTCGGATCAATGAGTTGGAGAGGCAGATCAAAGACCAGCAGGATATCTTGAAGAAGGCTCAGGACGACCAGGACATCGCCGACCGGGAGCTGGCCGATGCCCAGAGTGCCGCCCAAAAGGCCGCTGAGGACGCCCAGGCTGCCCAGGAGGCCGCTCAGAAGGCCAAGGACGCCGCCGACAAGGCCGCTCAGGAGGCCAAAGCCGCCGCCGATGCCAAGTCCGACGCCGAGACCGCGCTGAAGGATGCGGAGGACGCCGTCAAGGATGCGGAGGACATCGTCAAGAATGCCGAGGCTGACAAGAAGCTGAAGGACAAAGAGGTTGAGAAGGCTGAGAAGGCCGTCGAGGCTGCCGAGGACGCCAAGGACGCCGCCGAGGAGGCGCTGAAGAAGGTATCTGACGCCGCCGAAAAGCTTGAGGAGGCCCAGAAGGCCCAGGAGGCCTACAACCTCGCGCTCATCGCCAAGACGAAAGCTGAGGAGGCTGTCAATGCCGCCCTGGAGGCCGTCAAGGAGTTTGGAATCAACCTGGACGACCACAGCTGGGACGGCAACGAGACCCTTAAGGCGCTGAAGGAGAACCTGGAGAAGCTCATCGCTGAGGCTGAGAAGGCTGCCGATAAGGTCGAGGAGGCCAAAAAGGCCGCCGACGAGGCCCAGGATGCCGCCGACAAGGCCGTTGAGGACGCCGAGGAGGCTCAGCGCCGCGCCGACGAGGAGGAGAGCCGCCGGGATGATCTGCTGGACCAGGGCGATCTGAACACCATGGACGATCTGACCACCATCGACGACGAGGCCGTGCCTCTGGCCGCGGGCCCTGTGACCCGCGCGGAGTTCGTTGACTACCTGTGGCGTCATGAGGGCGAGCCCGCTCCCGCGACCGACACCGTGCTCTTCACCGACGTGACCACGGAGCACGAGTACGCCCCGGCCATCGCGTGGGCTCAGTCCGTCGGACTCATCTCCGGCTATGAGGACGGCTCCTTCCAGCCCGACGAGCTGGTGACTGTGGCCGCTGTACGGGACATCCTGGACAACTTCGCCCAGGTGTTCGGCACCAACGCTGTGGCTGTTGCCGACCTTACCACCCTGACGGGTGAGGAGGACGAGGCCGTGCTCAACTGCGACGAGATTCTGGCTGAATTCTTCGGCGAGGAGTACATTCTCGCCGAGGTTGAGGATGAAATCGCGGCTTAACACCCGATATGCCCCACGCTTGGGAGAGCGCAAAAGAAGGCCCCGGGATTACTCCCGGGGCCTTCTTTATTTGTCCGCCTCGCTGCCCCGCCATCTCCACGCGGGTTACTGGGGTCCGTACAGCATTGCCGATGAAACCGAGGGCATTTTGTGCCCCGGACAGGAGAACGGGCGGACGTATGTTTGGCAGCTGCGCACGTTTTCCAATTTAGAAAATATCCAGCAGGTTGGAGAAACACGCAAGGTCATAGTCCTCCAGCCCGCAGCCCTTGGCATCGCCAAACAGCGCCAGTGCTGTCATGCTGCCTGCCTTGGCGGCTTCAATGCCCGCCTTAGCATCCTCGACCACCGCGCAGTCCGCCGGAACAAAACCGAGTTTCTGCGCGGCGAGGAGGAATACTTCTGGGTCTGGCTTGGAGCGGGTGATATCGGTGCCATCGGCGACGGCATCAAAGAAATTGCCTAAGCCGATCTGCCCCAGGATCAGTTTTGTATTCCTACTGGACGAGCCAATGGCCAGCTTATAACCCCTATTGCGCAAGGAGACGAGGGTATCCTTTACTTCGCCGGAGAGATCCATCGGGCTCATGCTTTTTAGCAGCTTTTGATAGGTGCCGTTTTTCCAGGAAGCAAATGTCTCTTTTTCCTCCCGGGTGTACTCCCTGCCTGATTGCTCCAGTATGATCTCCAGACTGGCCATCCGGCTCACGCCCCGAAGGCGGTCGTTGATCTCCTTGTCAAAGTAGATGCCCAACCGATCCGCCAGAGCCTTCCACGCCTGATAGTGGAACTTGTCTGTAAAACAGATGACTCCGTCAAGGTCGAAAATGATGGCCTTTTTTTGGAATTTTACCATAGATCTTCTCCTCAATTACAACGCTGCCCCCCAGATCCCACCGCAGAAGGGGTCTACAGGAGATATGCCATAGAAGGGGCTTCTGCCGGTGATCTTCTCGATCAAGCAGTCCAACACGGCGTCCGAGTTGTTGTAGCAGTTGATAAATGTACGGATCATGGGGACATCCACAAAATGATACGGGTCGCCGAGTGAGACAAACATGGTGGGAATATCCCGCACGAGCTGGGGCGATTCACCACAGGCTTTGGGCATATAGCGCAGGCGGTTTACCGTGTCGTTTCCTCCAGTGACCATGTTCGCAACATATAAAATCAGATCAAACCGGGCTTTCAGCTCCTGTACCGGCGCGGTAAAGGTCTCCGCCAGTTCCCTTCCCTCCAGGCACGTTACCTGAAAGCCTTCTGCTTCCAGGCGGGTAATCACGCCATGTTTGCATTTGGATCCGCCGCGGAAAGCCGGATTGTCCCCCAAAATGTGCAGCCATATCCTCCCGCGGGTCCGGGGGGTGACGGGGAGCAGCGACTGGGTATCCTTTACCAGCGTAATGGCCCGGTCGGCGCAATCACGGGCCATGTCCCGGTGCTTTGCGCTGCCCACTACGGCAGCGCAGTCGTCAGCTGTGAACTCTGACCGGCCGATCAGCCCGAGCGAGGCTTTCAGCGCCAGCACCCTTGTCACCGCCTGATCCAGCCGCTGGGGGGAAATGACGCCTGTTTGGGCGTCTTCCAGTAAACTTTCAAAGTCCTCCTCCAGATTCCGGCCAAACAGGAACATATCGCATCCAGCGTTTACGCAGGCCGCCGGAATCCGCCGCCGGGGCAGCGCGCACCCCAGCCCGGTCATGGAGGCGGAGTCCGTAATCACCGCCCCATTGAAGCCCAGTTTTTCCCGCAATAGGCCGTTGACCAATTCCGGGGACAAGGACGCCGGGAGGATGTCCTCATCTCGAATCCCCGGCCGCAGGCGGCGGCTGTACGCTGGCTGGAGGATATGCCCTACCATCACCGTCTGGGCCCCCTGGTTGATCAGCGCTTGATAAACCCGGCCATAGGAGGCGTCCCACTGTTCGCAGGACAGGCTGTTGATGGACGAAATCAGGTGCTGGTCCCGTTCATCCACCCCGTCACCGGGAAAATGCTTGAGGGCCACCGCCATATTGTGCCGGCCAATCCCTCGCAGGTACGCCCCCGCAAAGGCAATCACCCGGTCCGGGTCATCGCCGTAGGTGCGGGTGTTGATGATGGGGTTGCGCCAGTTATAGTGGATATCCACCACAGGAGAAAAGGAGTAGTTCACCCCCACTGCGGCGCCTTCCGCACCGCAGACTTCCCCCAGCATCTCGGCGTAGGCCGGATCGCCGGTGGCTGCGACCTCAAGCTGGCTGGCAAATTCTGTGCCGTCCACGGCCACACCGCTGCCGCCGTTTTCCAAATTGGCCGAAACCAGCAGCGGGATATCCACCTGGCGCTGGAGAAAATCCACTCGCTCCTTGATGGTTCGTGCCGGGGCTGTGCGGAATGTGACCCCGCCGTAGGGAATCGTCTGATAGCGCAGCAGCAGTTCCTCGTTGGACTCCCCGGGGGACACGCAGCAGATGAGCTGTCCCACTTTTTCCCGCAGGGTCAGCCGCTCCAGTGTCTGAAACACCCAGTCACACTGGATGTCGCTGAGATAGAACGGTTTTTTCTTAAGTGCTTCTCTCATGCCCGATCTTCCTCCGGGTACAAAAACCGCAGTGCCGTAGGGGTGGGAAGGGAGGGCTCCGAGACTGGCTCCAGCGCTCCTGTCTGCTGGTCGATGCGGTAGACCACCGCCTTCTCGCTGGCTACACAGGTGACAATCAGGAACTGGCCCTCCCGGTCAATCTGGATGCCCCGAGTCATGAAATCGCAGTTGGTGACGCAGTGGTTTTTCACTGTCAGCACCCCGGTGTCGGGCTCCAGCTCCAGCTGGCAGACCACCCTTTGGGTGTTGTTTGCGTAGACGAAACGACCGTTGGGATGAACCTGCACATCAATGCCCCAGGGGTGCAGGTCCGCGCCCAGCAGGCTGAAGGCGCTGCCCTTGACGGAGGGGTCCATGATATCCACGCGAGAGATCCGTTCCAGCGTTCCCGTGCTCCGATCCAGACGGTAGCTGCACAGGTGTCCGTCATACTCGTTTTGTATCAGAACGTAGGGAGTATTTTTGACAAAACAGGCGTGCCGCGGGGAGGAGCCGTAATCAGACTGGAACACGGACAGCTTGTCCAGCTTCTGAGTCTCCCGGTTCAGCCGGCACACCCAAATGTTGTCGCCCCCCTTGTTGGGGATGATGACGAAGTCCTCGTCGTCGATGACCACGCTGTGGGGGTGGGCGCTGGCGTGCTCTATCGGATCAATGCCCGTGCCGTCCAGCACCAGCCGGTCCAGCAGCCTACCAATGCCCCCGTCCTCCCGGATGGCGAACAGGCTGACGCATCCCTCGTCCCGGACCGCGCGAGGGGTGATTTCCCCGTCCTTGATGTCGAAGCGGGAGCAGTAGAATTTGGAGCCGTGGTTGGCTACCAGCAGGTATTTTCCGGTTCGGTCCAGCGTCACATAGCAGGTACTGGCCCCGGCGGCGAAGGATTGGTTGATCAGCGTCAGCTTTTCTGCCTTTAGATCCAGCGCAGCCGCCGTCACGCCGCCGCCAAAGCCCCGACCCTTGAAGTCGTGTTCTTCATTACCGCAATAGATATACCGTTGGTCCGGGGAGACCACCAGGGTGCTGGGGCTTTCCAGTCCGTGGAGCTGGTCGCACACGCTCACTGCACCTGTCTGCGCGTCCACCCGGCACAATGTCAGGCAGTCGCAGGCGCCTTGAAAATTAGGGGTGGTCAGCTGAGTCCAGTACTGATCCCCAAAACCGCCAAAACACGCATAAAAATGATCGTTTTTTTCCATAGCTTTCACTTCCTTTTTCGTAGAATCCGTTATTGAAAGGCGCATTCCTCAGCGCTACGCTTTTGACGCGCTGCGTTTGGAGACGGCGTCCAGCACCACGGCCACCATCAGCATCAGGCCCTTGAAGATGTCCTGGGAATTGGTGTTCATCCCCATCATGTTCAACCCCACGGACAAGGTGCCGATGATAATCACGCCGGTCACGATGCCGGAGGTCTTGCCGGTGCCGCCCATGACGGACACGCCGCCCAGAACGGCGGCCGAAATCACATCGCTGCTCAGCGACCCGCCCGCGAAGGGACTGCCGGAAAACGTGCGGGACATACACACCAGGCCGGCCACTCCCACCAGGGCGCCGCCGATGATGCTGGCGATGTACTTGATTTGGTTCACGTTGATGCCGGACAGGCGAGCCACATCGTCGCTGCCGCCCACGGCAAACAGATAGCGCCCGAGATAGGTCTTTCGGAACACAAACGCAACGATGACTGCCAGCACCAGAAAGATGATGGTGGAGATGGGGATCAGGTTAAAAATATACCCCTGCCCCAGCCACTTGATGGACTCCGGAAGGCCGTAAATGGTCTTGTTTCGGGCGACGATGCAGGCCAAGCCGCTGACCGCGGTGCCCATAGCCATAGAGATCACCAGCCGGCTGATTTTAAAGCGGATGGAGATCCAGCAGGTCAGGCAGAAAATAATTACCGCTCCCAGCACGCCCGCGGCCATCGCTATCCAAATGGGCACCCCGGCGGAGTAAAGGAAGGCGGCCAGCGTCCCAGTAAAGGCATAGACCTGGCCGGTGGAGAAGTCCAGGTTGCCGGTAATCATCAAAAACGAGACGCCCAGCGCGGCAATACCCATCGTGGTGACCTGCCTGACGATAGAGATCAGGTTGCTGACCGAGAAAAACGCGGCGCCGCACTGCACTCCGAAGAAAATGATGAGCGCAACCAAAATCAACTGGGCACTGCATTTGCTCAGCAGGTTTGCCCCCTTTTTCAGCACATTGTTCATAGTCCTCACCTCATTATCTGCTGCCGGACGCCATATCCAGCAAAAGTTCCTTATCAAACTGCGCCCGCCCGACGGCGCCCACCAGTCTGCCCTCGGACATGACCACAATGCGGTCGGCTACGCCGATCAGCTCCTCAAATTCGGAGGACACCATCAAAATGCTGTGCCCCTCGTCCGCCAGACGGTGGATGATTTGATATATCTCATGCTTGGTGCCCACATCAATGCCCCGGGTGGGCTCGTCAAAGATGATGATGTCGCTCTCGGTAGCCAGCCATTTGGCCACGATGACCTTTTGCTGGTTGCCGCCGGAGAGGTGCTGCACCTCTTTGCCGTAGCTGGGGGTTTTGACCTCCAGCTTCTCACAGTAGGTCCGAATGCAGTCGTTCTCCTTCTGCTCGTTGATAACCCCAAACCGGCAGAAACGCTTGATGCTGGCCAGGGTGGCGTTGACCGCAATGCTCTTGTCCATCAGCAGGCCCAGCCGCTTGCGGTCCTCGGGGAGATACGCCACGCCCTGGGCAATGGCGTGCCAGGGCTGCTTCCCTTTCAATTCCTCTCCCCGGATATAGATATGCCCGCCGGTTTTGGGCACGTTGCAGAACAGCACGTTCATCAGCTCCGTGCGCCCCGCACCAACCAGGCCGGCAACGCCCAAGATTTCTCCCTTATGCAGTTCCAGGGACACATCCTGCGCGCCGTTCCCGCTCAGATTTTCCACCCGCAGTACCACTTCCCCGGTGGCTTTGGAGACGTGCTCGGGATAATAGTTGGACAGCTCCCGTCCAATCATCATGCGGATCAGCTCGGGGCGGGAGGTGTCCCGGATCAGCGTCTCCCCGACCAACTGCCCGTCGCGCAGCACCACCGCCCGGTCACAAATCTCGAAGATTTCCTCCAGCCGGTGGGAGATATAGATGAAGGAGGTTCCTTTTTCTTTCAGCTCTCGGACGATGCGGAACAGGATTTCCGTCTCCTTTTGGGTCAGGGGGGCGGTGGGCTCGTCCAGGATCAGAATTTTCAAATCCAGCATAGTAGCTTTGGCGATCTCCACAATCTGCATCATCGCGGGGGACAGCACGCTCACCGGGTCCTCCGGGTTGATATCCAGCTCAAAGGAGTCAAAAAATTCCTGGCATCGCCGCAGCATCTGCTGATAGTCCACGATGATTCCCCTGCCGGGGTTATTGCCCATGAACACGTTCTCCACGATGGGCAGATCCGGCACCAGGTTGAACTCCTGATAGACTGCGCTGATGCCGCTTTTCCTGGCCTGGCTGGGCAGGATGGCGGAGTACTCCTGATCGAACAGCGTTATGGTGCCCGCCGAGGGCACGTTCGCTCCCGTCAGACACTTGATGAGAGTGGATTTTCCGGCCCCGTTTTCTCCCAGGAGGGCGAGAACCTCGCCCTCCTGGAGTGTAAAACTGACATCATGCAGCGCACGGACGCCGGGAAATGATTTGCTCAGTCCCTTCAGGGACAGTACGGTCTTGCCCATGGTCGCTTCCTTTCGCCGCTGGGCGGTCATTCAATATAGTCCGCCACGTTGGTGCTGTCCACCAGCACTTTTTCCACAATCACGTTCTCCATTGTGCCGTTTTCAATCCAGTTGATGAGCTGTAGGCCCACCTGGTAGCCGGAGGCTTCGATGTCCATATAGGCGCAGGCCCGATAGGGGCTGGTCCCGCTCTGAATCAGGCGGAAGGACTCGGCGTCGCCCTCGCTGGAGAACACAAAATAGTCGGACGCGTCGGGCACGGAGGCGGAGATCTCATTGGCGGCTGCGGTGGCATAGCCGTTGTTGAAGCAGAACAACGCCTTCAGGTTTGGATTGGCGTTGAGAATCTGGGCCGTGTAGTTGGCGGCGGACTCATCGTCGGGAGGATAGAATTCCACTGTGAATGTGAAGTCCTTGTCCTCGCACCACTGGTTGATTACGCCCTTGATGTCCTCTTTAGCGGTGTAGTAGTCGCTGTCCTGGTTCTCGCAGTTCTCCAGCCACAGCGCGCCGATCTCGCCGCTGGTGATGTTGTTCTCGGTGACAAACTGGTCTAGCGCCTCCACAAACTGCTGGCCCAGCGTCACATAGTCGTTGATGGTGCCCGCCAGGGCGCCGTCAACAACCTCGCCCTGGGTAAGAACGCCGATGTCGGAATTGCTCTTCATAAAATCGGTGGCGGACTCCGGCGCCACAAACAGGCCGTACAGTGCCTTCACGCCGGAGGCCTTCACGGTGTCCAGCCCGGAGAGCATATTCTCACTGTCGAAATTGTAGTCGTAGGACATATACTCATAGCCGTGCTCCTTGGCGGCCCGCTCGATGCCGTTACTCATCTGGAGCTGGAAGTCAAAGGAGAGGCTGGCGTACACGCCGCCGATTTTGCCCTTTTCGCCGGTGGCTTGGGACGGCGCCCCAGTGGGATCACCGCTGGGGTCGGCGCTGTTTTTTCCCGCTTGGTTGCCGCAGGCCGGGAGCGCAAAGAGCATGGACAGGCACAACAGCATTGCAATCAGCTTTTTCATTTTTCATTATCCTTTCTTTTTCGTTTTGGGTGTGCAAAAATGACAAATCAACCAAAATATTTCTAAAAATTTTGTCATTTTGCCCATCCGCCTACAGGATAACAGAAAAGCAGCGGAAAGTATATTGCAAAATTTTTCTATAAACATTGCATTTTATCCGCTTGCTGATATAATGATAAACGCGGCTGTAAAATATGGCCCTCCCAGGTTGGGGCAGGGCGGAAAGGCGAGGCTCTCATGAATTATCACTTGTCGGACAGCGTTTTTTATACCGAAAAAGAAATCATGGACGCCCTTACCGATTTTGTAGACTGCAATAAATATGTGTTCCGCCATGCGTATGACGATGCCCCGGTTCCCGGTGCGGGGGAACTGGGCTGGCACTACCATAACTGCTATGAGCTGCTGTACTTTCTTCGGGGGGATGCGGATTATCAAATCCAGCACAACTACTATACCCTGCGTCCCCACAGCCTGCTGGTCATCAAGCCCGGGGAGTACCATACCATGCGGGTCCATTCCGACCGGCAGCTGGAACGCATGGTCATTCGGTTCCGGGATGACAACCGTCCCCCGGAGATGCAGGCGGCGCTGCGTACCATGGGCAGCTTCTACTCCATCGCCGGCACCCGCCTGTCTGAAGAAATCCTGCAAGTAGACAAGTACTTCAAAGACATCCAGCAGGGCATCTCACGGGATATCCTCAACAGCCAGCTCCAGATCATTCTGACCTATTTGTGCAATAGTGAGGATATGCAGCAGCCTGCCGACAGGGTGGACTGCGGTGCGGAGCTGATTATTTCCTTCATCCATAACAATCTGCCCTCCATTCACTGCCTGGACGATATCTGCAAAAATGTCCATATGTCCCGCTCCACGGTGCAGAAGCACATATCGGACTATATGCAAACCCCCATCATGTCTTACGTTCGAACCCAGAAGTGCCTCCTGGCCAGGCAGCTGCTCCAGGAGGGACACTCCGCCACGGAGGCATGTATGCAGTGCGGGTTCCAGGACTATTCCACCTTTTACCGGGCTTACTGTAATGAATTTGGAATCTCCCCTTCCTGCATTACCACCAATCCCGCTTTGCCGCCCAACATCTGAACTCCATGCGGGTATAGAAATCTGAAAAGGCTTTGGACGCATGAGCGCCCGGGGCCTTTTGGAGTTTGTACGTCTGACCTGGACTGGCCTGCGCCACAATCTCAATACCGCCTTTCTCGGCAAGGAGCGCCCGGCGAGTCAAAAACCGCACCACCACCGCTGTAGCCCACTCAATCCTTGTCATACGTTCAAGCACAATGTCACATACTGCTGGGCCACTGCGGCGCAGGGTTCACGCTGGTGGCCTACCTACGCCCACGTGACCACTCAGGCCCAGCGTCAGGCGGCGGATACCATGGCGAGTATCCTCTCCGATGCTATCTAATCCTTTCTGAACATTTTTTGCGATAGGTAAGCGTTTGAAGTAATCTCCGGCTTTTCCCCCGCTTAGCACCGTGCGTGATAGTTTCCCATCACACGGCGCCCCATCAATGTTTACCTATATTCGATTTTACAGTTACCAGCCAACAGCCGGAAT
>ERZ808028.604-NODE-604-length-28026-cov-5.888082_pt1 | contig 28026 bp, 25 predicted proteins | sample MGYA00380184_ERZ808028 | MGnify/ENA primary metagenome ERZ808028 (study PRJEB31490, sample SAMN06133397) | mouse gut metagenome | isolation source: J8_1 | host: mice | place: China: Chengdu | collected 2015-05 ...
AATCCTGGAAAAAGTGAAAGAAACAGAGGCGGTTGGAATATATTTTCTGGATATTGCCCTGGGTACAGATATGACAGGACTGACTTTGGCACAGGAAATCAGAAGATATGATCCGAGAGGATTTATTATTTTTGTTACCACCCATTCGGAAATGAGCTACATGACATTTATTTATAAATTAGAGGCATTGGATTTTATTTTGAAGGATGCTCCTGAAGAATTGGGAAAAAGAGTATATGATTGTATTCTCAAGGCGAATCAAAGATTTGCGTCTGTCAATAATAAAGTACACGCAAATTTTTCTGTGAAAGTGAATGAAAAGGTATTTACAGTAGATTATGATGATATTCTCTTTTTTGAAACGTCTCCGAATGTACACAAAATTATTTTACATTGTAAAAATCGTCAGATGGAATTTTTGGGGAAAATCAAAGAGATTGAAAAAGAGGTGGATAAGCGATTTTACCGATGCCACCGCTCATTTTTGGTGAACAAGGACAATATCAGGGAAATTGATTTCCAGAATCGGGTGATTTACATGGTCAATGGGGATGAATGTCTGCTTTCATCCCGCATGATGAAAGGATTAAAATAAACAATAAGTAAAGGCCGCCGTTATGAATTACAGCCGTATGCATGAGTCTGATATTTTCATATTTGTGGTTGTTTCGTGTAATTGATGCAGTCAAGGTTTTCAAAACAGGTGTATCTGCCGAAATAATTTACGAAGCGTTAAATTATATGCGCAGGATAAGACAAGGTATTAAGGAGGTGAGGTCGGCATGAAGTTTGACAGGGGAAGTTAATTCGGTATGTTTACATGGAGGTAAAGAACTGCTTGGACTTATTACAAGGGAGCAGAAAGGGCCCAGACCGACAGATGGGCTGACAGAACAAAGAAAATGGAGGATTTGAAAAATGAGCTTAAATGGAATTGCAGCCATGGGGAATCCGGCATGGTACGGAACAAGGAAAACAAAGAGTAGTACTGAATCCACAGCTTCGGGATTTATGGAAATAGCAGCAAAAATGGCGGCGCAGGATAAAATAATAGATTATGATGAAAAAGCCTTTGATATGGTTGGCCCCAATGCCCCGCTGGACGTAAAGAATGCGTGGATGGAGGCGGCAAAAGAAGTAAATGCCAATGGTCTTGGGATTAAAAGTAATGGACAGATGACACATATATCGGAGATGATGGTCCAGAGATGCATTAAAACGATGGGAGGGGAAACAGAAAATTTGGATATCCTTGGGAATAGTGTGGAATCTGCAATCCAGGCGACGAAGCAGGCACTGTTTAATTTGGAGCATCCTGCTGTATATACTTCTACAAGCTTAGCGGTTCAGCGGGAGTGTGCCAAAGAAAGAGAATTTTACATTGCGTTTTTAGAGAAGCTTAATCAGTTATAGAATATGAAATGAGATGCCAACCGATATGGGCGGCATCTCATTTTTGACGTGCGTTCTATTTCATGGCGGTAAAAATCAATTCTAATCCTTATTGCCCACAGAAAAGACAGGCTTGAAACTTTAAAGACAGGGGTAGTTTTTGACAGCGTGGTTGAAAAAACATGACCGGAGGTTATAATGATGAGGAAGTGGGGGGGGGGTGTGGTTTGTGCCAAGAAAAACACAAGTTGAGTTGACCAATATGTGTTTGGTTTATGATGAACATAGAATCCTTGTGCAAGAGAAAAAGGGAACGGGATATGCAGGGGGATTAGTATTCCCAGGCGGACATATAGAGCAAGGCGAGAGCTTAAGAAGGAAAACTTCTTGGGTAAGTGGAGACGGAAGAACGTCTTATTCCTTTCCATTATTGAAAAACCCAAAAAGCCATGATATAATGAAGAAACACGCTAATGCGTGTATTATTAGAATACTGATGGCGAAGGAGAATAAGATGGAGGCATATACAAGTTTTGCTGAGGTATATGATACATTTATGGATAATGTACCTTACGAACAGTGGGCAGATTATCTTCATGATATATTGAAAGAATACGATATCTTCGACGGCCTGGTGTTAGAGCTTGGCTGTGGGACAGGGATCATGACGGAATTACTGGCAAAAAAGGGTTATGACATGATCGGTGTGGACAATTCTGAGTCCATGCTTGAGCTTGCCATGGAGAAACGTATAAAGAGCGGCCATGATATCCTGTATCTTCTTCAGGACATGCAGGCATTTGAACTATATGGTACAGTCAAGGCTGTGGTCAGCGTCTGTGATTCCATTAATTATTTAAAAGATGATGGGGAATTAACAGAAGTGTTCAAGCTTGTGAATAATTACCTGGACCCACAGGGTATATTTATCTTTGATTTTAACACAGAATATAAGTACCGAGAGATACTTGGAGATAGAGTAATTGCAGAGGAACGGGAAGAATGCAGTTTTATCTGGGAGAATGATTACAGGACTGAGGACAAGACGAATGAATATCAGCTTACGCTGTTCGTTCAGAGTCAGGAGGATTCGGACCTTTACCGGAAATATCAGGAGGTTCATCAGCAGAAGGCATACACCCTGGAGAAGATTAAGACTCTGATTGAGAAGGCAGGGCTCCGCTACATTGCGGCGTATGACGCATACACGAAGAAAGCGCCTATGTACACCAGCGGGCGTGTCTGTGTGATTGCCCAGGAGTATGGAAAGTAGTTTTTTAAGGAGAGTTTTGGAATGGAAGATTATATAGTACGAGCCACAGCCGCAGATGGCCAGGTTCGTGGGTTTGCAGCCACCACAAGACAGATGGTGGAGACGGCGAGGCAGCGCCATAACACCAGCCCTGTGGCTACGGCTGCCCTTGGCAGGCTTCTAAGTGCAGGGGCTATGATGGGCAGCATGATGAAGAATGATACGGATATGCTGACCCTTCAGATTCGCGGGGACGGGCCCATTGAAGGGCTTACAGTTACAGCCGACAGTCACGGCAATGTGAAGGGATATGCAGGGAATCCAGATGTGATGCTTCCGCCAAAGAACGGGAAACTAGATGTGGGCGGCGCTGTCGGAATCGGGCTTCTAAAGGTAATTAAGGATATGGGCTTAAAAGAACCTTATTCGGGGCAGACCATTCTGGTATCCAGTGAGATTGCAGAGGATCTGACCTATTATTTTGCCAATTCAGAGCAGGTGCCCTCCTCCGTGGGGCTTGGCGTTCTGATGGAGAAGGATAACACGGTGGATTGTGCCGGCGGATTTATTATACAGATGATGCCCTTTGCCCAGGAGAAGACCATCTGCAAAGTGGAGGAGAACTTAAAGAAGCTATCTTCTGTGACTTCAATTTTGAAGCAGGGGCATATGCCGGAGGAGCTTTTGGAGCTTTTGTTTGAGGGATTAGGATTGGAGATTACCGATACAATGCCAACTCAGTTTTATTGTAATTGCTCTAAGGAGAGAGTAGAGCAGGCGGTTGTGAGTATCGGAAGGAAAGAAATCCAGGCGATGATTGAGGACGGGGAAGATATTGAGGTAAAGTGCCATTTCTGTAATACGGCGTACAAATATACGGTGGAAGAACTTAAGGAGATTATCAAACGCAGTAAATAGTTAAGGAGTGAACCGGCTAGATGAAGGATGGTTTTTTGAAGGTGGCGGCGGCGACGCCGGATATTCGGGTTGCGGATGTGGTTTATAACACAGAGAAGATATGCGGCCTGATTGACGAGGCTGTGGATAGAGGCGCCAAGATTGTGGTATTTCCAGAGCTTTGCGTGACAGGATATACCTGCGGAGATCTTTTTGCCCAGGATATTCTTTTGAATGATGCGAGGCTTGCGCTTCACAGGCTTGCAGAGCATACGACTGACAAAGACGCCCTGGTGTTCGTGGGAGTCCCCCTTACCGTGGGCGGAGAGTTATATAATGTGGCGGCAGCATTGAATAGAGGAAAGATTCTGGGCCTTACGACCAAAACCTTTCTGCCGAATTACGGAGAATTTTACGAGATGCGCCAGTTCTGCCAGGGGCCAAAGGAGGCGCGGGAGATTCTGTTTGACGGGGAGAAGGTGCCCTTTGGACCCCAGCTTTTGTTTGCGGCATCAACTATAGAGTCTCTTGTGGTATCTGCGGAGATTTGTGAGGATGCATGGTCGGCCGTACCTCCAAGTATGGAGGCGGCAAGGGAAGGGGCGGTAGTGATTGTCAACTGTTCGGCAAGCGACGAGACCGTGGGGAAGGCTTCTTATCGCAGAAGCCTGATTGAAGGGCAGTCGGCACGTTTAATTTGCGGCTATGTTTACGCCAATGCAGGGGAAGGGGAGTCCACCACAGACCTGGTGTTCGGCGGACATAATCTGATTGCAGAGAACGGAGTAATTCTAAAAGAGAGCAATCGTTTTGTAAATGATGTGATTTACTCGGAGATTGACTGGAAACGGCTGGTGAGCGAGAGAAGAAGAAACACCACCTTCCAGGCGGCAAGGGAGCCGCGGCTTAAGAAGATTTCATTTGACATCCTGATGGAAGATACAAGCCTTACCAGAAGTATTTCCTCACGTCCCTTTGTTCCGGCAGACGGGCAGGAGAGGACGAGACGCTGTGAGGAGATTCTTATGATTCAGGCAATGGGGCTTAAGAAGAGGCTGAGCCATGCCCATGCCAAGAGCGCTGTGGTGGGGATTTCAGGAGGACTGGACTCGACTCTTGCCCTCCTGGTGACTGCCAAGGCCTTTGACATGCTTGGAATTAACCGAGAAGGAATCACGGCTGTGACCATGCCTTGCTTTGGAACTACAGACCGGACTTACCGGAATGCCTGTAAGATGTCAATGAAGCTTGGGGCGAAGCTTAGGGAGATTCCGATTGGAGAAGCTGTCAATCGCCATTTTGAGGATATCGGACATGATCCAAACGACCATAGCGTGACCTTTGAGAATGCGCAGGCGAGGGAGCGCACACAGGTGTTGATGGACGTGGCCAATCAAAATGGAGGCATTGTGATTGGAACTGGGGATATGTCGGAGTTGGCTCTTGGGTGGGCCACCTATAACGGCGACCATATGTCTATGTACGGGGTCAATGCATCTGTGCCAAAGACACTGGTTCGTCATTTGGTGCATTACTATGCGGATACCTGCGGGGATGATGAGTTAAAGGCAGTACTTTATGATGTGCTGGATACACCGGTAAGCCCTGAACTGCTTCCGCCAAAAGATGGGGAGATTGCCCAGAAGACGGAGGACTTGGTGGGGCCTTACGAGCTGCATGATTTCTTCTTGTATTATCTGTTAAGGTTTGGGTATGAGCCTGCCAAGATTTATCGGCTGGCCAGATACGCATTTAACGGTGAATATGATGACCATACGATTTATAAATGGCTTGAGACATTCTTAAGGAGATTCTTTTCGCAGCAATTTAAGCGATCCTGTCTGCCAGACGGGCCAAAGGTGGGGACGGTTGCCCTGTCTCCAAGAGGGGATTTAAGGATGCCAAGCGATGCCTGTGGCATAAGCTGGCTTGAGAATCTTAAGTCTGTGAGCGAAAAGTGATGCCTTGGGGATAAGCTGCTTAAGAGAATTGAAAATTGAGAAAAAGAGGAAGGATAGCAATGAAAGCAAATAAGGAAGTGGCAGTTGAGAAATTCAATAAGGGCTATAATTGCTGCCAGGCAGTAATCTGTGCATATTGTGAGGAGTTGGGTGTCAAAGAAGAAGACGTATTCAAGCTCACAGAAGGATTCGGTCTTGGTATGGGAGGATTACGGGATACCTGCGGGGCAGTCACAGGCATGTTTCTGACCATCAGCCTTGCAAACAGCGCGGGAGATATGGAGAATCCACGGAAAACGAAGATGGATACCTATGGAAAATTCCGTGAGGCAGCAGCAAAATATCGTGAAAAGAATGGCTCTATTTACTGCCGTGAGCTTAAGAACATGGACGGTCCTCAGCCTCTTCCATGCTGTATCCAGTGTGTAGAAGATGCCGCGGCCTTAGTTGACGAGTATTTTAAAAGCAAAAAGACTGCTGAAGGGGCGGAAGAGGTCTAATACAGACGAAGAAGTGAGAGTGAAGAATAAAAGTACAGCGGTGCCCGCGTCAATTGACGTTTTTGGTGTTGCATTGTAAATGAACAACACACCGGTACCGCTGTATCAGTATTTGCCCGACGCCTCTTATCATATTAAAATACAAGGAAGATATTTGCTACCCACGGGAAAGGTCAATCTGGTCCCGAATCTTTTGCATCTGATGATCCAGCGCTTCAATGGAATCTGCACACATTCTGAGCTGCTCCACAATCTCGTCGGTATTCTCCACATCTCTTTTATATTTTAATTTGTGTTCCAGGCTTGCCCAGAAATCCATGGCAATGGTGCGGAACTGTACCTCCACCTTCATGTATTTTTTACCGTTGGACAAGAAAATAGGAACGTCCAAAATCAAGTGAAGGCTTCGATAGCCGTTTGCCTTGGGGGTCTTTATGTAGTCCTTCTGGCGCACCAGAACAATGTCGTCCTGTTTGATGAAAAGCTCTGCAAGGCGGTAGATGTCGTCGGGAAAAGAGCAGATTACCCGAAGTCCGGCAACGTCCGACAGATTCTTGCGGATGCTGTCCAGTGTGATGGGATAGCCTTTTCTTTCCAGCTTTTCATAAATGCTTTCCGGTGATTTCAGCCTGCTTTTGATAGCCTCAAAAGGATTCCGGTTATATACCTGTGAGAATTCTGCGTTCAATACCTTAAGCTTTGTCTCCACCTCAAGGATTGCAGAGCTGTATTCCATCATGAGATGCTTAAATGGTCTTGCATCCCTTAGCTGCTCTGCCTGCATCTCAATAATCTGGACTTGCTTTTTCAGTGTCATGGCCTGCTTTTCTACCGTCTGTTCTAACTGATTCTTGCAGGTAAATAATTCAATGGCATTTTTAACCCGATTTATCACAATAGAGCTTTCAAAGGGTTTGTGGATAAAATCCGAAACGCCCAGATGAAAGCATCGGTTTTCAATTTCAATGGCGTGCTCGCTGCTGATAATGAGTACGGGGATGTGTTTAATCCAGCCGTTTCGCCGCATTTCTTCGATTACGGCAAAGCCGTCAAGGTTGGGCATCCGAAGATCCAGAAGCAGGGCGGAAATCTCGGCTTGGTATTTCCTAAGCTTTTCCAGAGCCTCGACTCCGTCAGAAGCCAGCTCAATTGTGTAGTCATCTTCTAATATATCGTATAATAGTTCACGGTTTAATTCCGCATCGTCTACGACCAATATTCTGTCCATGTTTCTTTCCCTCTTTTTCCTGGTGTATTAATTGTCGTTTTCAGATACGCTCTGATCATTTGTGTTACATATAGTATACTTTATTTTTCGTGAAATGAAAAGGAAAAGCATAATATGTGAACAAAAATTTGAATTAAAAAAAATATTTTTTGGTAAGATTATGTATTGTATTCAAACATCACATTTAATATAATAGACAAAGTTTTCTTTTTTTACATAGAAATCATTGATGTGATCTGCTTATATGGCGGAGTTTGAAGGATAGAGGAGGAGTGATATGGAGAGAGATATGACCACAGGCAAACCGGCGAAGATTCTGCTGAATTTTACGATTCCTATTTTTATAGGAAACGTATTTCAGCAGTTCTACAGCATGGCGGACACTGTGATTGTGGGAAAATTTGTTGGGAATACGGCGTTGGCGGCTGTTGGAGCCTGCGGGACCCTTACGTTTTTGATTCTGGGGTTTCTGATGGGGATGACGGCAGGATTTACTGTTGTGACTGCACAGCACTATGGGGCAGGAAATAAGAAGGCCATGCGCCAGTCGGTGGCGTGCGCGTCGATTCTGTCGTTGATCGTTTCCGTCATACTCACTGTGCTGAGCATGACGCTGATGAAAAATGTTCTGCATTGGATGAATACGCCGGCGGATATGTATGACCAGGCTTATGCTTATATTATGGTAATCTGTGGAGGAATCGTTGCCCAAGTTTTGTATAACCTGTTGGCAGGAATTTTAAGGGCCATCGGAGACAGCAAAAGACCGCTGTATTTTCTGATTCTTGCCGCCCTTTTGAATATTGTGCTTGACCTGGTATTTATCATAGTATTCCACATGGGTGCAGCGGGGGCAGCTTATGCAACCGTAATCTCCCAGGGAGTGTCAGGACTATTATGTCTGTGCTACATTGTGAAATACGTACCAGAGCTTCATCTTGCCAGAGAGGATTGGAGGGGGGACTGGAATCTGATGAAATGGCAGATGAAGATTGGCTTCCCGATGGCGTTTCAGTTCTCCATCACCGCTATTGGAACGATTGTAGTCCAGACAGCCCTGAATGTGTTTGGCTCTGTAGCTGTGGCAGGATATTCTGCGGCTGTGAAAATCGAACAGATTGTGACGCAGGCATATATCGCGTTGGGAACGGCCATGTCAACCTATTGCGCCCAGAATATGGGGGCGGGAAAGATATTTAGGATTCGCCAGGGATTTAGAAGCGCCACATGGATGGGAGGGATATACGCAGTCTTAACAGGACTTGTGGTATTCTTCTGGGGCAAATCCGTGACCGTATTGTTTGTGTCGGAAAATGTAAGGGAGATTACGGAGTACGTGGACATTAGCCTGCGCTGTACGGCGGCTTCCTTTGTGTTCCTGGCGGTGGTCAGTATTTACCGAAACGGGATCCAGGGCATGGGCTTTGGACTTCTGCCTATGACGGCAGGAATCGCAGAGCTGGCGGGACGAAGTATTGCGGCCGTGGCGGCGTCACGGTTTGGCAGTTTCCTGGGAATCTGTCTTGCAAGTCCGGCAGCGTGGGTTCTGGCGGCAGGGCTTCTGCTTGGGATGTATTTCAGGATTATGCACCAGTATAAGCAAAAAGGAATGATGAAAGAGGAGCCAGAGGAGATGGTTCCTGTGTTGAAGAAAAGATATACGTAGACAAAAAATATGGACAGAAAAGAGGGCTGGTCATTCCTGACAGCCCTCTTTTCTTAGGTAAATGAACGAAAGGATGCTATTTTTTCACAGTGACACTGTCAAACTCATCAATAATCTCCTGGGAAGGAGCCTTTGTAGCAAGACTTACCACTATAATCGTGATTAGCGACACCAGAAATGCCGGGAGCAGTTCATAGATGTCAAGGATTCCGCCCAGTGGACGAATCATATATTTCCAGATAAATACCATTGCTCCGCCTGCAATCATTCCCGCAAGCGCGCCCTGTAAGGTGGTACGTTTCCAGAATAATGCGCAGATCATGACGCCTGCGAAGGCAGCGCCCATACCAGCCCATGCAAAGGATACGATTCCGAATACGCTGGAGTTAGGGTCTCTAGCTAGGAACAGAGCGATTACGGCGATGCCAAGAATGGTAGCGCGGGCAATGTTAAGCCCCTGCTTCTCCGTAAGCTTCTTGCTGAGGAAATCCTGAACAATATTCTCGGATACACCGGAGGCTGCAACCAGCATCTGGCTGTCTGCCGTGGACATGGTGGCCGCCAGGATACCTGCAAGGATGACGCCTCCAAGGATTGCCGCAAGAACGCCGTTCTGGCTCAGTTCATTGGTAAGTGCGATGATGATGCGCTCGCTGTCCTCCAAGGGAGCCATACCGCCAGCATTGACTACTGCAAGACCAACGATACCAATAAAGATTGCGATTCCCATGGCAAATGTCACCCAGATAGAAGCAACGCGTCTGGAAAGCACCAGTTTTTGCTCATCCTCAATGGACATGAACCTTACCAGAATATGGGGCATACCGAAGTATCCGATTCCCCATGCCAGAAGGGATACAGCCGTCAGCGGTGAATATGGAATCGCTGTGCCTGTAACCGCGTCATGGATTGCGGAGAGGGAGAGGTAACCGGACAAGGACTTAGCGTTGTCCATAACGGCTCCCATGCCGCCTGCGTTGCTCACACCAAAGGTTACGATAGAAACCAGCGCGATGGACATGACAATACTCTGAATCAGGTCATTGGTTGCAACTGTGGTAAATCCGCCCATAATCGTATAGATTACGATAATAATTGCAAATACGATAACTCCGGTCATATAGTCCATGCCGAACAAGGAGTTAAACAGCTTGCCGCACGCCGCGAAGCCGGAGGCTACATACGGAACAAAGAAGATTACGATAATAACTGCAGAGATTGCTGTGATGATGTTCTTCTCATCATGGAATCTCTTGGCAAAGAAGGTCGGCACCGTGATTGCGCCGATTCTCTCGGAATAACGTCTCAATCTTCTGGATGTAAAGAGCCAGTTCAGATATGTACCGATTGCCAGACCTGCCGCTGTCCAGAATGCATCTGCCAGGCCGGTCAGATAGGCAACTCCCGGAAGTCCCATCAAAAGCCAGCTTGACATGTCGCTTGCCTCGGCGCTCATAGCAACCACCAGCGCGCCCATCTTCCTGCCGCCCAGATAGAAATCTTCACTGCTGTTGTTCTTCTTTGTATTATATATGCCGACGCCAATTAGCAGACACATATAAGCCAGAATCGTACACAAAATTACAATACTAATACTACTCATAAACTGCACCTCATTCCTTTTTATTGGTTTTACTAAAGCTTATCCTTCCGGTTTGAGGGGCCGGAACAATAAAAAACAAAGGTTAGAGCTTCTGTATGTGTCTTTCCCTTGTATGCAATAGCATCATAACAAAATGTTATGTATCCATAACGAATTGTTATGGTATATTATAGCACTTAGTTAAATTGCTGTCAATTCCAGATGAACAATTTAAGAATTTAATCAATTTCGACGATTTTTGCGTTTGGTGAGAAATTTTGTAAAGATTTAAATGTAAAGTAAGAATCATGTAGAATGTTGGCGGTAGTGTATTCCATTTTTTTTATTCCTATGATATAATTTATCATGTTGAAGGCAGAGGATTGGGAAGTAATCCTCTTTAAAGAGCGGATTTTCGGCTCTGACTGAGTATGTAAAGAATGAAGATTACGAAGAATAAGGAGTATGGACGGATGGAGAGAGTATTGTTAAAGTTAAGTGGGGAGGCTCTCGCAGGCGATAAGAAGACCGGATTTGACGAGGCCACCTGTTTGGGGGTTGCGAAGCAGGTGAAGAAGCTGACGGAGGATGGAATCCAGGTGGCGATTGTGACCGGAGGCGGCAATTTCTGGCGCGGAAGAACCAGCGAGACGATTGACCGTGTGAAGGCAGATCAGATTGGGATGCTTGCGACAGTGATGAACTGTATCTATGTATCGGATATCTTCCGTTATGTGGGGATGAAGACGGAGGTATTTACCCCTTTCGTGTGCGGCGCGTTTACCACACTGTTTTCCAAGGACAGAGCAGTAGAGGCTCTTGAGGAGGGGAAGGTCATTTTCTTTGCCGGAGGAACAGGGCACCCTTATTTTTCAACAGATACGGGGGCTGTGCTTAGGGCGATAGAGATTGAGGCGGATGCAATGCTGTTGGCGAAGGCCATTGATGGAATCTATGACAGTGACCCCAAGGTGAATCCACAGGCGAAGAAGTATGATGAGATATCGATCCAGGAGGTGATTGACCAGAAGCTGATGGCTGTAGATTTGACGGCTTCGATTATGTGCCTGGAGAATAAGATGCCGATGCTGGTATTTGGGCTGAATGAGGAGAACAGTATCGTAGAGACTATGACAGGAACCTTTACGGGAACTAAGGTGACGGTATAGATACACTTACAAAAATATAGTGTGAGAATAGAATTGTGTGGGTAGAATAAAGGAGGAAGCAATTATGAATGAAAAATTACAGGTGTATGAGGACAAGATGAATAAGACCATGGCGAACCTGGACGGTGAACTGGGGACCATCCGCGCAGGACGCGCCAACCCGAACGTGCTTAATAAGATTAAGGTGGATTATTACGGGACGCCCTCCCCAATCCAGCAGGTAGCGAATGTTTCGGTGCCAGAGCCGCGAATGATTCAGATTCAGCCATGGGAGAAGAACATGCTCAAGGTAATTGAGAAGGCAATCCAGGTATCTGACTTGGGAATCAATCCAACCAATGACGGTACCATGATTCGTCTAGTATTTCCTGAGCTTACGGAGGAGCGCAGAAAAGAGCTGGTGAAGGATGTTAAGAAAAAAGGGGAGGCGGCAAAGGTGGCAATCCGCAACATCCGCAGAGACGGCAATGACGCGTTAAAGAAGCTGAAGGGAACAGAGGTTTCGGAGGATGAGATTAAGGATATGGAGACAGAGCTTCAGAAGCTGACGGATAAGTTTGTAAAGGATGTAGATAAGGCAGTAGACAATAAGTCAAAAGAAGTTATGACGGTTTAATGAGGGAGGGGGCAGACCAGAAGCCTGTGTGTGGGTCTGTCCCCCCATTCATGCTTAATATATTTCCGGAAAGGAGAGAAGTTTATGGTAATACCGCAGCATGTTGCGATTATTTTAGACGGAAATGGAAGATGGGCGAAGTCGAAGGGGATGCCGCGCAATTACGGTCATGCCCAGGGTAGTAAGAATGTAGAGCGCATCTGTGAGGATGCTTATCGCATGGGCGTAAAGTATCTGACCGTGTATGCGTTTTCCACAGAGAACTGGAACAGGCCAAGCGACGAGGTCTCTGCGCTGATGAAGCTTTTGCGCAATTATATGAAGACCTGCCTTAAGACGGCGGCAAAGAATGATATGAAGATCAGGGTAATAGGCGATGTATCTAGGCTGGATGAAGACATTAGAACCAGGATTGGCGAGCTTGAAGAAGCTACCAAGAACAACGGCGGGTTGAATTTTCAGATTGCTATTAACTACGGCAGTCGGGATGAGATGATTCGCGGAATCAGAAGGCTTGCCAGGGACTGTAGAGATGGTAAGGTAGAGCCGGAAGCCATTGATGAAAAGCTGTTTGAGGGCTATCTGGATACCTGCGGACTTCCGGATCCGGATCTGCTGATTCGTACCAGCGGCGAGCTTCGGCTGTCCAATTTCCTCATGTGGCAGCTTGCATATACAGAATTCTATTTTACAGATATTCACTGGCCGGACTTTACGAAGGAAGAACTGATGAAGGCGATTGAACAGTATAACGCCAGGGACAGACGTTTTGGCGGGGTAAAGGAGGAACAGGAATAAAAATGTTTAGGACGAGGCTGTTAAGCGGGATTGTGCTTGTAATCGTGCTGGTGGCGACGGTTGGAACAGGCGGAGAGCTTTTATTTGCGTTTATTGGCGCCATCAGTCTGGTGGGGATGACGGAATTATATAAAGTAGTTGGTGTTCAGGGTAAGGCGTTAGGAATGGTGGGATATCTGGCGGCCTTGGCCTATTATGGACTTTTGTGGTGCCAGGCTGAGGAGTATATGACCATGCTTTCCATCCTGTTCTTGGTGCTTCTGATGGCTGTGTATGTGTTTACATTTCCCACTTTTTTGGCAGAACAGGTTATGACGGTGTTCTTTGGCTTTTTCTATGTGGCTGTTATGCTTTCATATGTGTACCAGACTCGTATGTTGGAGGATGGCAGAGTGGTGGTGTGGCTCATCTTCTTAAGCTCATGGGGATGTGACACCTGTGCTTACTGTGTGGGTGTACTGATTGGGAAGCATAAGATGGCGCCTAAGTTGAGCCCCAAGAAGTCTGTAGAAGGTGGAATTGGCGGAATTGTGGGGGCTGCAATGCTTGGCGTGCTGTTTGCACTTGCCATGAACAAGTGGGGAGGAGTGTCAGCTTCCCCTGTGCATTATGCTGTCATTTGTGCTGCTGGCGGCGCTATTTCCCAGGTGGGAGATCTGGCGGCGTCTGCCATTAAGCGTAATCATGAGATTAAGGATTATGGAAAGCTGATTCCCGGACATGGCGGGATTCTTGACCGATTTGACAGTGTGATTTTTACTGCGCCAATCATCTATTATCTGGCGACGATGCTTGCAGTATAACGTACTGTTTAAAAATAAATGATTCGTTTATTCTATAATGATGGGAACGGTTCCTGCATATATATAGTACGGCTGGGAGTTGCCTGATAGTCGATGTGTAAATGAGGGCCCTTTGGGGATAAAATATTTGATAATGAGTGAGGTAAATCATGAAGAAAATAGCCATATTAGGTTCAACAGGGTCAATCGGAACCCAAACCCTTGAGGTGGTTAGAGAAAATGGAGACATTGAGGTGCAAGGCATTGCGGCGGGCAGCAATATCCGGCTTTTGGAGAAGCAGATTCGCGAATTTCATCCGCGTATTGCGGCTGTCTGGTCCAAGGAGAAGGCAGATGAGCTAAAGGTATGCATTTCCGATACGGATACAAAGGTGGTTTCCGGAATGGATGGACTTCTGGAGGTATCAACTCTTGCGGATACGGAGATACTAGTGACAGCGATTGTGGGGATGATTGGGATTCGTCCCACTATTGAAGGAATTAAGGCGGGTAAGGATATCGCCCTTGCCAATAAGGAGACGCTGGTGACAGCAGGACATATCATTATGCCGTTGGCCAGGGAGAATCGGGTGTCTATCCTTCCTGTGGACAGCGAGCACAGCGCTATTTTTCAGTCGCTTCAGGGAAATGAGCAAAAGTCGCTTCACAAGATTCTTTTGACAGCGTCGGGAGGCCCATTCCGTGGGAAGAAGGAGGAGGAGCTTTTAGAAATTCGGGTGGAGGATGCACTAAAGCATCCCAACTGGGCCATGGGGCAGAAGATTACCATTGATTCCTCCACCATGGTTAATAAGGGCCTTGAGGTCATTGAGGCAAAGTGGCTGTTCGGAGTTGACGTGGACCAGGTCCAGGTGGTGGTGCAGCCTCAGAGCATTATCCATTCTATGGTGGAATATGTAGACGGCGCCATTATGGCTCAGCTTGGGACGCCGGATATGAAGCTGCCGATCCAATATGCGCTGTACTATCCCAAGAGAAGATTTCTGCCAGGGGAGAGGATTGATTTCTGGAGTCTTGGTAAGCTGGACTTTGAGAAACCAGACATGGATACATTCTATGGTTTGAAGCTGGCGTATGATGCGGGGCGAAAGGGGGGCACCCTCCCCACGGTCTTTAATGCGGCAAATGAGCTGGCAGTCCGGCAGTTTTTGAATCGGGAGATTAAGTACCTTGAGATTGTGGAGATTATTGAAGACTGCATGCAGGCCCACAAGAATATTGATAACCCTTCTCTCCAGGAGATTCTGGATGCGGAGGCTGCAACTTATGACAGGATCAACAGTAGGAGGTAACTCGTAATTTGGGTATTATATTAGCAATCATTATCTTTAGTTTTATCGTGTTCTTTCATGAATTGGGGCATTTTTTACTGGCGAAGAAGAATGGCATTGATGTAGATGAATTTGCCATCGGAATGGGTCCGACCCTCTATTCACGGGAGTATAAGGGAACCAGGTATGCAGTCCGTATCTTTCCAATCGGCGGCTTCTGCGCCATGGGGGAGGATGAGGAGGCCACGGCTTCGCCCAATAATTTTAATAACAAGTCTGTCTGGGCAAGGATTTCCGTGATTGCGGCGGGGCCTGTGTTTAATTTTATACTGGCGTTTATATTTGCAGTCATCCTGACGGCCATGGTTGGGTACGACCGCCCTGTGGCGGCTTCTGTGGAGGAAGGGCTTCCGGCCGCAGAGGCGGGTCTTATGGCAGGCGACAGGATTGAGAAGATGGGAAATAAAAAGATCCGTATTTTCCGAGAGATTACTATATACAATCAGTTCCACCAGGGAGAGGATGTTGAGATTACTTACAGCCGCGATGGAAAAGAATATACTGTAATGGTGTCTCCCAAGATGGACGAGGAGCTGGGGTATTATCGTCTTGGCATTTCCTCCGAGGGATATGAGAAGGCAAATATCCTAAAGGCGGTACAGTACGGCGCCTATTCAGTGAATTATTGGGTCAGCACAACGCTTGAGAGTCTTAAGATGCTGGTCACAGGAAAGGTCAGCATCAATAATCTGACGGGACCTGTGGGAATCGTGGATGTTGTGGAGGACACCTACCAGGAGAGCCGGAATTATGGAGGCTTTGTGGTAGTGGTCGAGCTGTTGAATATTGCCATTATGCTGTCGGCAAATCTGGGAGTCATGAATCTATTGCCCCTTCCGGCTCTGGACGGCGGGCGTCTGGTGTTCTTGTTTGTGGAGGCGATACGCAGAAAACGGGTGCCGCCGGAGAAGGAGGGGTATGTCCATATGATAGGGATTGCGCTGTTGATGGCTCTGATGGTGTTTGTGATGTTCAATGATATCCGCAGGGTATTCTTTTAAAAATGTATTTATTTTAATATTATATATTGACTTAGAGTGAACTCCAGATGATATAGTGGTTATATCAGGTTGCCGCATAACCAGGAAAATTAGGCTTCGAGAGGGAGAGGTGAGGGTATGACCATCTCAGAAGTAAGTAAAAGATATGGAATTTCTCAGGATACTTTGAGATATTATGAACGAATTGGAGTTATTCCTCCGGTACATCGGACCGAGAATGGGCTTCGGGATTATACGGAGGAGGACTGTGGCTGGGTCGAGCTTGCGGGCTGTATGCGTTTAGCGGGCCTGCCTCTTTTGACATTGGCGGAGTATGTTCGGTTAAGCCAGAAGGGGGATGAGACGATTCCTGACAGGCATAAGCTTTTGCTAAAGCAGAAGGAGCAGCTTACAGTACAGTTAGAGGCCATCCAAAGAACGATGGAAAGATTGGAGTATAAGATTTCCTGTTATGACAAGGCGATGAAGACAGGCAGGCTGGTCTGGGATTAAAGGAGGATAATGACTATGGTTTATAAGGAGTTTCAAGATTTGAAATTGTCTGCGCTTGGTATGGGCGCAATGCGCCTTCCGGTGATTGACGGCAGGGACGAGGAAATCGACGAGGCGGCGACAGCAAAGATGGTTGAGTATGCCTTCAATCAAGGAATTAATTATTTTGATACTGCGTGGGGTTACCATGCAGGGAATTCAGAGCTTGTGATGGGAAGGGTATTGAGTAAGTATCCAAGGGAGAAGTTTTACCTGGCGACCAAGTTTCCAGGATATGACCTTGAAAATATGACGAAGGTGGAAGAAATTTTCGACAAACAGCTTGAAAAATGCCAGGTTTCATATTTTGATTTCTATCTGTTTCACAATGTCTGTGAGATGAACATTAATGAATATCTGGATGAGCAGTATGGAATTTATGACTATCTGATGAAGCAGAAGGAGAGAGGCAGAATCCGTCATTTGGGCTTCTCTGTCCATGGAAGCTATGATGTAATGAAGCGTTTCCTTGACGCCTATGGCAAAGATATGGAGTTTTGTCAGATTCAGCTTAATTACGTGGATTGGGATTTCCAGGAGGCAAAGGCCAAGGTAGATTTGCTGAATGAATACAAGATTCCGATTTGGGTTATGGAGCCTTTAAGGGGCGGTATGCTGGCTTCTCTTTCTTTGGAGAATGAACAAAAATTAACTGCCCTTCGCCCCAAGGAGGAGATTCCGGCATGGGCGTTCCGTTTCCTGCAGTCGATTCCCAATGTGGTGGTTACGCTGTCCGGAATGTCGAATTATGAGCAGCTTGAGAAGAATATACATACATTTGAGAGTGAAGAACCGCTTAATAAAGAGGAGATGGAGACTCTGCTTGGAATTGCTGACAGTATGGTCAACGGAGTGCCATGTACGGCATGTCGCTATTGCACCACTCACTGTCCTCAGGGGATTGATATTCCTTCCATGCTGAAGCTGTACAATGAGCATAAATTTACAGGCGGCGGGTTTATTGCTCCTATGGCGCTGATGGCGGTACCGGAGGATAAGCTTCCGTCTGCCTGCGTAGGCTGCAGAAGCTGTGAGGCTGTCTGTCCGCAGCAGATTAAGATTTCGGAAAAGCTGGCAGACTTTGCGGAAATGTTAAAATAAGAGATGATGAGAACTATATATGGGGATGTCGGTTGTGTTATTTTCCGACATCCCTGTTTTTATGTGGGAGAGGGTTAGAATATGGCTTCACATTAAGTTAATTCCGCAATCCGTGATACCCCTACGTAGATTTCAGAAATTTTGTACCAGGTTTTATAATCAGCGACTCCTGTTGACGGCAGGCCGAAAACGGATTGGAATTTGCGGACGGCTTCTGCGGTGGCAGGTCCGTAGATTCCATCAACGTTTAATTTGGGAATGGCAGGGTAGGCTGTGGCAATTACATTGATCTGTTCCTGAAGCTGCCGAACCTTGCTTCCGCTGGAGCCATTTTCCAGATTGTATCCAGGCCAAGAGGAGGGAATCCCTGAGATGGCCTCAGCAGTATTGATGTACATGTTGTCTCCGTAGAAGTATCGGAGAATTTCAATAGGGGAATATCCCTGGTCGCCAAGGGATTTGCTTCCCCATTGGGTCATCCAGTTGGGGCATTGGACCTGTCTTCCGTCGCAGTATTGGGTCAGTATTGGCTGCTTTACATTTGGCCGTGACAGATAATCGGCAAAAAGTTCGTCTACGATAACGGAGATGGTATTGAAAATGTTGCGCTCCGGAATCCATTTGTGGTCAAATGCGGTGGAGGAGGTTATGGTGAACTCATAGCCCTGATTTCGATACCACTCCGTAAATACCCGATTTAGGGTAAAGGACATGATTGCCAGCACGTTTGCACGTATGGTATCCGCAGGCCAGGTAGCATAGATTTCGCTGGACGCCACATTCTTAATGTAATCCTTATACTTTACATAATAATTCCTGGCTGTGCTGTCTCTGGGGCTTCCGTCATGTACGACGATGTACTCCGGAACCACCACGCGGCTTAGAACAATCTCGCCTGTCTCGTTCATGGGCTTAATCTCATCCTCTGGTATCTTGGCGGGATATGAGCCATAGAGGGTATGTGCAGGAATGACAAATATTTCTTCGGAGGGGTCGGTGGTATCTAAAGGTCTTAGGGTTATGTTCTGGATTGCGGTGACAGAGGAGAGGATTTCTGCACCGGCGATACTCAGAGGCTCGTATCCTGGAGCTTCGACCTGGAGGGTATACTCAGAGTAGGGCTGAATCTCATTTTCCACATTCAGGCTGTACTCTAAAGGAGGGGCGCTAAGCTCAATAGTTTCGGTCTGGCCAGAAGAATCGGTGCTCAGTTTTTCAAGCTGACTGTCGGGAACTCCGGTGTAGGAGATGGAGACTGTGGCGTCGGCTACGGGATAGGCGGTAATTTCTGACGTGATATTGATTTGCAGCTTTCCTTTATCAGGGGTGTCCTGCTGAGTTGCATTCATAATATTCATGGAAATACCTCATAAAAAGACTCTCTTACAGTTAGAATATGTGGGAGGGGGAGATAGGTTACGGATATTAAAGATATAGAATTGATTCTGATATTTCGCAGAGTAGTTTACTCTGCGAAGAAAGTGGTTGAAATTTTTCTCTCTAACATAGGTATCATCCCAGGCTTTTCCGGCAGGATATCTTTACGAGGTTATGATGATTGCCCATTTATTGTTTTATATGGCAGAGACGTTTGAGTATGATGATTTGCCATTATATCGTTATCGAAAAGAAATAAAACGCCGCTTTCTGGTGCGATGACATAAAGCGGCGACACTATAGTATACAGTATTTATTTTTCACCTTCGCGCCGGGTAATTTCCTGTAATAAAGCTTTGTTGTATTCAATATGCTGTATCATGGATTTCTCCGCGCGCAGGCCGTCCCCGTCGCTAATAGCTTCTAAAAGCTCCCGATGTCCTACGATTGTTTCTGTTCGCAGACGGCTCTCTGTCAATGAAACAAACAACGTGATGGAATATGTGATAATGGGAATCAGCTTTGGAACCACCAGATTTTGCGTGCATTCCGCGATGGCCACATGGAACTGTACGTCGTTTTGAGAGTGATCGCGCTTATTCAGAATGTCCTGTTCCACTTTAGAGCAGCATTCCCGTAATATTTTGATGTTCTCAGCAGTTGCATGTTCCGCCGCCATGCGGGCAACCCAAGGCTCCAGCTGGCTGCGGATCTCCACCAAATCCATCGCCAGCCGCATCTGATCCGGGTAGTAGGCAAATCCCAGAGGATCCGGAACTTCTCCGGGATTTGGCGCAAGATAGGTACCCTTACCTCTTCGGATTTCCAGAACATTGCGGGCAACCAGCAGTTTGACTGCTTCGCGGATAGTGCCGCGGCCTACGTTCAGCAGTTCCGCCAATTCAAACTCGCTGGGAAGTTTATTCTCGCCGGTCAGGTGATTCTGTATAATTAATTTTGAAATCTGATCCGCCGCCTGTTCAGGCAGAGAACTCTCTTTGTTCTTAATTGATTCAAAATATGTTTCCATAAATAAAAAAGTTCCTTTCCAATTCGATTGCCAGCTAACTGTATTATAGCGAAACAATTGAAAAAAGACAAGGGATTAGCAAAAGCTAATCTAAACATAAAGTTGACAATTCAATAGACTTTATACCCTAAGCGTGATATAATAATACCAAGTAAACGGCACTTATAGAAAGTAGGTAAAGATATGACAGGTAAAGAGATTGTTAATCTTATTAGGCAGCTTAGAGAAGCCGGTATGAGCGACACAAAAATACTTGATCTTATAGAGTATATCGAAACTCATGATCCGAAAGAGCAGTCAGAAACTAAATAAACAGCATAAAATCAAGGTGCAAAGTCTTTATTGAATGATGAAAGGCTTTGCACCTTTTTTCATCTGAAGCTAAAGCAGACCTGGCAGATACCCCTGGAACAAACTGAGGATACATACAAAAATCAGGATGGACACGCCGGAAACGAAGCCTCCCAAAGACCACCCGCGGATCGTGTCAACTTCATTGAGGTGAAAAAAACGGGAAACCGCCCAGAAGCCTGAGTCGTTAGGCAGGGACAGCCCGATGCCGCCGGCGCATACTGCAATGGCGCACAGGATAGGGGAAATGCCGGACGCCGCCGCCGCGCCGGATACAATAGCCGCAGTGGTGGTCAAGGCTACGGTAGTAGAACCGGTAGCGATACGCAGGACCTGAGCGATGACAAAGCACATAACAAGTATTGGCATATGGAACCCCGAAAGTCCGTCCGTAATCACAGTGGCGATGCCGCAGGCTTTGAGTACGCCTCCATATGCGCCGCCGGCGCCTGTAATGAGCAGCACCAGACCGATCTTATCTGCCCCTGTGTTCATAATTTCCGTAATAGAGCGGTTCAGATGCGGCCGGGAGATAAACGCGCCGTAGAGCACACCTAAGGTCATGGCCACGTTTTTGTCCCCCAGAAAAGACAGAACCTTAAGCGCAGAGCTGTCCTTAGGCAAGAGGAATGCGGAGAAGGAACCCAGAAGAATCAGTACAATGGGAACCAGCAGAATGGACATAGCCATCATTGCGCCCATTTTGGGCTTACGGGAAACCTTGGAGGCATTTTCTGCTAATTCTGCATCTAAATCAGAGAAATCCCAGGTCTTGCCGGCTTTATGATCTAGTCTGTTTACGATTCCGCCATATAAGATGCCGCCCACGAACATTCCTATGAAAGCTGCAATGAGGGCGTAAAAGAAGAACACCCCTACGTTGACGTCCATAGCTCCGGCGACTGCTAACGGAGGCGCAGTGGGCAGTACCAGAGCAAAGGTACAGGTGGTTGCAATGGCCAGCGCGCCGCCATAGGCGGCCATAGAATAGCCGGTCTTCCGGGAGAGAACCCGAAGCATGGGTGCAAACATAATATATACAACATCGCCGAAGACAGGGATGCCGGTAATAAAACCCGCTACGGAAACCGCATATTGGGAGCGCTTAGGACCTACAAGCTTCAGAACTTTATCCACAATGCTGTCGATACCGCCGGACTCATACATAAACATACCCAGCATGACGCCAAGACCGGTAACGATACCAATAGACCCCAGAGTAGAACCAAAATTTCCGGTAACACAGGCAGTAATATCAGCAATGGAAGAAAATCCGTCAGGCGCCTGTGCGCCAATATATGTAGCAAGAGCCAGCAGACCTGTACCATAGGCACACACCAGCAGAGCAACAAAAGGATTTAGTTTTACTTTTATAATGCACAGCAACAGCGCGGCAATGGAAAGAAAGAAAACAAGTAATAACATGAGAATACCTCCTAAAATTTTTTTAAAATTGTCCCTTACTGAAAGGAATGGGGATTCCCAGTGTTCCTGTCCAGTGTCGTTCGCTATTCACATTCTAAACATAATACATCATACGTCATATGTCAATGAATAAACAAAAAAATGAAATAAAATTAGTAAAATATAACAAATAAACAGTTGCAAATTTGTGAGATATAACAAAACATTGATTTTTATTGTATAAAATATACAAATAATTAAAGGTTTCATTGTCTGAATAGCACTATTGACACGTCATACGTCATATGATAAAGTGGAGCCATCAGGAAATTGTCCCTGCTTTTCACATAATACAACGCGCTTTCCGGCGCAGATAAAATAACAAGTAAGAAAGGAAAATCAAGCCTATGAATGGAAACGATAGGAAAGACGAGACCGTACTGACCAGCCAAAAAATGCGGAAGCTGGCTCCTGAATTGGATCCTTTGCGCTTGGGCACTGGATGGAAACCAGAGGATTTATCAAAGCCTCAGATTTTTATAGAGAGTACTTTCGGAGACAGCCATCCCGGCTCCGGCCATCTGGATAAGCTGGTGGAAGCCGCCTGCCAAGGCGCGGCTGAATCCGGCGGACATGGCGCCCGGTACTTCTGCACGGATATGTGCGACGGCGAAAGCCAGGGCACGGACGGAATCAATTTTTCTCTGGCCAGTCGGGAGATGATTGCGAACATGATTGAGATTCAGGCAAACGCTACCCCTTTTGACGCCGGAGTTTACATAGCCAGCTGCGATAAAGGGATGCCCGGCAATCTGATGGGACTGGCGCGGGTGAACATCCCTTCCGTAGTGGTTACCGGCGGCACCATGGCTGCGGGGCCTGAGCTGCTTACATTGGAACAGCTTGGAATGTATTCGGCTAAATTTGAACGCGGAGAGATTGATGAGGAGACGCTGAACTGGGCCAAGTGTAACGCCTGTCCAAGCTGCGGGGCCTGTTCTTTCATCGGCACCGCATCTACCATGCAGATAATGGCTGAAGCTCTGGGGTTGGCCTTGCCCGGCTCTGCGCTGCTTCCCGCGACCAGTCCTGACTTAATCGAATATGCCAGGAATGCAGGAAGACTGGCTGTAAAAATAGCGCAGACGGATCGTATGCGGCCCGGCGATATTGTGACCATGGACAGCTTTGAAAACGCTATCCTTGTCCATGCCGCAGTTTCAGGCTCTACCAATTGCCTGCTCCATATTCCGGCCATTGCGCATGAGTTTGGGATTGAAATTTCCGGCGACACATTTGACAGGCTTCACCGCGGCGCTCACTATCTGCTGGATATCCGTCCCGCCGGACGATGGCCGGCTGAGTTCTTTTATTATGCCGGCGGCGTGCCTGCGATTATGGAGGAAATCAAAGACGTCTTACATTTAGACGCTATGACAGTTACCGGAAAAACGCTGGGAGAAAATCTGGAGGAGCTGAAGCAAAACGGTTTTTATGAGCGCTGCCAGGAGTGGCTTCAGAAGGCTAATAAAAAATACGGACTCAGTCTGACACAACAGGATATTATCCGTCCCTATGATCAGGCTCTCGGTACGGACGGCTCCATTGCAGTGCTTCGGGGCAATTTGGCGCCCGAAGGCGCAGTGATTAAGCATACCGCCTGTCCAGAGGAAATGTTTTCGGCTGTTCTTAACGCCCGTCCTTTTGACAGTGAGGAAGAGTGTATTGAGGCAGTGCTCCGGCACAGGGTTCAGCCGGGCGACGCAGTGTTTATCCGCTATGAGGGTCCCAAAGGATCCGGGATGCCGGAAATGTTTTATACTTCCGAGGCTATCTCATCTGATAAAGAACTGGGGCGGAGCATCGCCCTGATTACAGACGGGCGGTTTTCCGGCGCTTCTACGGGGCCTGTGATTGGACACTGCTCTCCAGAGGCTCAGGCAGGAGGCCCTATCGCTCTGGTAGAGGAGGGAGATCTGATCCATCTGGATGTGCGGGAACGGGTTTTGGAGATTGTCGGAGTGGAAGGACAGAGAAAAACGCCGGAGGAGATAGACGAAATTCTTTCCGAACGGAGAAAACGCTGGCAGCCTAAGCCGGCCAGGTATCAGCGGGGCGTACTGCGGTTATTCTCCGATCTGGCGGCTTCTCCAATGAAAGGCGCGTATCTGGAGTACTAAGGCGGGCGGTATACGTTGTTTGAATTGGCGTTTCGTATCTTTGGAGGGATTATTTTGGAAAAAAGCAGAAATATCTTAGTGTCTGTCCCGGTGGAGGAATCCCATATGCGGCAGCTTCAGGAAGCAGGTCCGGACTGCAGCTTTCGGTTTCGGGATGGAACGGCTCTGTCAGACTTGAAAAGGCAGAAGTTTCCCTTTGAAAATTTGGTGAAAACAGCTCCTGTTTCGCAGGAAGACGTAGACTGGGCGGATATTATTCTGGGGAATGTACCTGCCGGATTTCTTCACGGAGGAGAAAAGCTGAAATGGCTGCAGGCTGAAAGCGCTGGCGTGGAGGCATATATAAGGCCTGGAGCGCTTGCGCCCGGCGCTGTGCTGACAAATGCGACGGGGGCTTATGGGCTTGCTATATCCGAGCATATGCTGGCTCTGACTCTGGCTGTTTTGAAGAAACTGGAATTATACCGTGATAACCAGCGCCTGGAACGATGGGAAAGTCTGGGCGGGGTTCGGTCCATATACAAAAGTACAGTGCTGGTGCTTGGCATGGGGGATATCGGCGGCGCGTTCGGCAGGCAGTGCAAGGCATTAGGAGCTAAGGTAATCGGCGTTCGCAGAACAAACACTGCGAGACCAGATTACGCTGACGAGGTGCATCTGATTGGCAGCCTTGACCGGCTGCTTCCGCAGGCGGATATCGTAGCGGTTACGATGCCGGGAACGGAAAGCACGCGCGGCCTGTTAAACAGAGAACGGATTGGGCTGATGAAGCGGGGAGCGGTGCTCATCAACACAGGCCGCGGATATATTGTGGATACGGAGGCGTTGTGCGACGCTCTGGAAAGGGGAGATCTCGCCGGCGCAGGGCTGGACGTTACCGATCCGGAGCCGCTGCCGCAAGGGCACAGGCTGTGGCATATTCCCACGGCAGTGGTTACGCCTCATATTTCAGGGTTTTATCATTTGAGGGAAACGCATACGCGTGTGGTAAATCTTTTTGCGGAGAATTTGAGCCGTTTCCTAAACGGCGATCCGCTCAAGAATCAAGTAGATACAGCCATCGGATACAGAAAAACTGTAACTTAATCAGACGTAAAAAGGAGTGCATTTTGAAGGATTTATTTGATATCAAGGGACGGAAGGCCCTGATTACAGGGGCGACCAGAGGACTGGGGTGGGGAATGGCAGAGGGATTGATGGAATATGGCGCGGAAACGGTGATTTGGGGAACTTCCGAAAAAGTGGAAGCCGTAGCCCAAGAATTTCGGGACAGAGGATTTTGCTGCCACGGGATAACGGCGGATTTGGGAAACAGAGAAAGCCTAAAGGCTGCCTTTGTCCGGTCTATAGAACGATTAGACGGGAAGATTGATATTTTGGTCAACTGTGCCGGGATTCAGCGCCGCTGTCCAAGCGAGGAGTTTCCGATGGAAGACTGGGACGCAGTGCTTGAAATCAATCTGACCGCTCCGTTTGAGCTATGTCAGCTGGCCGGGCGGGAAATGCTGAAAGCCGGTTACGGTAAGATTATTAACATTGCTTCGATGCAGTCGTTTTTCGGTGGTTTTACCATTCCTGCTTATGCTTCAGCCAAAGGCGGCGTCGCGCTGCTGACCAAGGCTCTGTGCAATGAGTGGGCGGGACGGGGGATTAATGTCAACGCAATCGCGCCCGGTTATATGGCTACCGAAATGAATACCGCGCTGCTGGAGCGTTCCAATCCACGCTATCAGGAAATCACGGATCGCATCCCGGCGCACCGCTGGGGCGGGGCGAAAGGTGAGGATATGAAGGGAACCTGTATTTTTCTGGCAAGCCATGCTTCGGATTACCTCAATGGAGCGGTGATTCCTGTAGACGGCGGTTATGCCAGCAGATAAAGAAAAAAGGAGTTTTAAAAATATGAATGTATTAAGCAAAGCAATTTCAGATATTGGCGTAGTTCCTGTGATCAAGCTATGCAACCCGGAGCGGGATGCGGCTCCCTTGGCTTCTGCGCTTTGCGCGGGCAATGTGCCTGTGGCGGAGGTGACTTTTCGCGCCGCTGGAGCAGATACGGCTATTCGGCTGATGAAGGAAGCGTGCCCTGAGATGATGGTAGGAGCCGGAACGGTTACGGAAACTGCGCAGATTGATGCGGCAATCGCCGCAGGAGGGCAATTCATTGTCACTCCCGGTTTCGATGCGGAGCTGGTGGCTTATGCACAGGAAAAGAACATCCCGATCTATCCGGGGTGTACCACGCCCAGCGATTACCACGCCGCTCTGAAGTTTGGGCTGGAAGTGTTAAAATTCTTTCCAGCGGAGCAGTCCGGCGGCCTGGCGAAGATCAAGGCCATGAGCGCCCCCTTCCCTCAGTTTAAGGTTATGCCTACGGGAGGCATTTCTTTGAAAAATCTGGCGGATTATATTGCTTCGCCGGTCATTGCCGCCTGCGGAGGATCTTATATGGTGACGGCGGAATTGATTGACAGCCAGAATTGGAAAGAAATCAGCAGGCTATGTCAAAAATCCCGGAATATTGTAGACGCTGTCCGGTTGGGAGCCGCAGTAAAAGATATTCCCGATACAGCATTATCTTCTGAGGCTTCGGCATTGAAGCATTCCGTGGAAGATGATTACAATATGGTCACATTGCCGGAGGTAGAAAAACTGGCAGGCGGCGACGGTTCGGGAGGGATTCAAAGGTAAATATTACGAGGGAGGGATGCGTTATGGAACATATGGTTCCTTTCGTTCAGGAAAAAAACAAGAACAGATTCATTACGATGGGTGAAATCATGCTGCGCCTCACGCCGCCTAATTATGGGAAAATACGCGCGGCCCAAAGCTTTGAGGCAAGTTACGGGGGCAGTGAGGCGAACATTGCCTTAGCATTGGCAAATCTGGGAGTGGACAGCACCTTTTTCAGCGTCGTGCCAAATAATTCTCTGGGTAAAAGCGCTGTGCGGATGCTTCGCGCTAATGATGTTCACTGCGCTCCGGTTATTTTCTCCACGCAAGAGGAAACACCGTCCCATCGGTTGGGAAGTTATTATCTGGAAACGGGCTATGGCATCCGTCCCAGTAAAGTCACCTATGACCGGCGGCACAGCGCCATTACGGAATATGACTTTTCCAAAGTGGATCTGGACGCGCTGCTGGAAGGTTTTGGCTGGCTTCATCTCAGCGGCATAACGCCGGCTCTGTCAAAGAGCTGCGCACAATTTGTTCTCAGATGCCTGAAGAAAGCGAAGAAAAAGGGACTGACCGTCAGCTTTGACGGCAATTTCCGCAGCAAGCTTTGGACCTGGGAGGAGGCTCGCGGCTACTGCACCCAATGTTTGCCCTATGTAGATGTATTGTTGGGCATTGAGCCGTATCACCTTTGGAAGGATGAGGAAAACCATGGGAAAGGCGACTGGAAGGACGGACTGCCCCTGCAGCCAGACTATGAGCAGCAGGATAAAGTATTCCGGAAATTTGTGGAACGCTATCCAAATTTGAAATGTATTGCCCGCCATGTCCGTTTTGTCCACAGCGGAAGCGAGAACAGCCTCATGGCTTATATCTGGTATCAGGGACGCACGTTCGAGAGTAAACGCTTCACCTTTCATATCCTGGATCGGGTGGGCGGCGGAGACGCGTTTGCCAGCGGACTGCTCTATGCAATAATGAATCATTATGAACCGTTGGACATGGCAAACTTTGCGGTGGCCAGCAGTGTGATTAAGCACACCATCCATGGAGACGGGAATATTACAGATGATGTAGAATCCATCCGTAATCTGGTGAATATGAACTATGATATCAAGAGGTAATTTCAAATGCATGGGGATGTTTTTAATTATAAAAATCGCAGAGTAGAATACCAATG
>ERZ808028.605-NODE-605-length-27969-cov-6.614334_pt1 | contig 27969 bp, 27 predicted proteins | sample MGYA00380184_ERZ808028 | MGnify/ENA primary metagenome ERZ808028 (study PRJEB31490, sample SAMN06133397) | mouse gut metagenome | isolation source: J8_1 | host: mice | place: China: Chengdu | collected 2015-05 ...
ATGCATGATAAAATAAAAGGATGCAGCGTGTAAGGAAATGGCTTGGCATAGAGTTAATAAAAAACATAGGATGAGGTTGAGTGTATGAAAAGAATCATAATTGGGTTTATTGCAGCGGTAAGTATCGTATTTTCAGGATGCGGAGATAAGCAGGAAAAGAAGGAACCGACGGATACGACCGGGCAGGAGGTTTCTTCGGAGGCAGAAGGGGCAGATGGGGCTGCAGGAGAGAACCGGCAGGAAGAACCGGATACAGACGCAGATACAGATGGGGCAGATGGAATATCGGCGCTCGCTACAGAGGATGGAAGTGTTAAGATTTCGTTTTCCAGGCCAGAGGGCTTTGAGGAGGTTGAATACAGTTCAGAACAGCAGGTGGTATTCCAGAGGATGGGCACGGACGGCACAAGCAGTACACAGATCAATCTTAGGCTGATGGCAGAAGACGAGAACGCCGTACTTACGACGGCGAAACAGGAAGTAGAGTATCTGATGAGCGCCAATACAGACGACCAGGGAGCAACGGTAGGTGAAGTGCAGACGTTGGCAGAAGGAGAACGGCAGTGGTCATTCTTTTCCTATTCGCTGGCAGGTGAGGAAGGTTTAAGGCTTTGGACGGCTCTTTCTAACGGATGTATTCTTTCCTGCGCTGTGGAGAATATAGGAAGCGGGCTTGCGCCGCTTGCTCCGGAAAGCCTGGTTCCGATGCTGTCGGCAGCGATTCAAGAGTAAGGACGAAATGCCGGAAACCAGTTAAGGCAAGGGTTTCCGGCTATTTTATAAATCCGTGGAATAGTATGAAGCGTTAAAATAAAAATAGCTGTAATCCTCGAAATTCGAAGTTTACAGCTATTTTTCATTACCAGGGGATGAGGGAATCGAACCCCCGCCAAAGGTTTTGGAGACCCCTATCATACCACTTGACCAATCCCCTATGTGTCTCAATCACACTAGATATTTATATCACATAATGTAGGTATTTGTCAAGTGATTAATTTAACTTTTTATTTTATATCAAAATTTGGACGCTCAATTCCATCCATCTACCTTGCGGCTTGAACGCCTGTCATTCCTGCGCCCATCTTTTTGAATACCTGTATCAGAACCTTACCCAGTGCCAACACTAGAATAGCGGCGGCAATGGCCTCCGGAATACCGGATGCAGTCACAGTACCCATGATTAATCCCCAAACAGCGGAAACAGCCACATCTTTGGCGTCGGCGTACTGCTGTGCAAAAAGCAGGTAAATACTTCCCATAACTGTCACAGTATTCACCATCGAGCCGATAAAACCAACAATCGGAAGTGCAATAAGCTGATTCACCTTTAATTTGGTAAGGAGAATCCACAGCCATCCGGCTGCAACTCCAATCAGAATCCGGCAGCCAACAGAAATCCATATGGCTTTCATTGCCCCTGATATCCCTGACGTGCTCATAAAGGGGGAGAAGGCAAATGACAGAAGGGTAGGTGCCATGGTATTGCTGATTAATGAGCAGATACCGAATACTGCGCCTAAGATTGCCCCTGCCGATGGACCTAAGAGAACCGCACCGATGATTACGGGAATATGAACAGTTGTCGCCTTAATGATTGGAAGCTGTATCATTCCGAGGGGCGTATTCGCCAGCACGATGATGATTGCGGCCATAAGTGCAACACTGACCATCCAACGAGTGTCATGTCTTTGTTCTTTCATTATTCAATTCCTCCTTGTTATCATTCTCATTTCAATGAGATACAATACAATTACGGTGTTATTATAGCATCTATTATACTGTTGGACAAGAGTTTATTTTTGAGTGAAATAAATATATAAAGCCCATTGTCTGGAATTGTAATTTTTGCTATAGTTAAGAAGTATCTGAATTTGGAATTTAATTAAGGGGGGAATATGATTTGTTTAAGAAAAAGAATAAATCTGTGGATAAGAATGAAAAGACACAGGCAGGAAAAACTACGGTTAAGTCAAAAAAGGCACAGACAGGAAAAACCACAGTTAAGGGGGCTAAGTCTCAGACAGGCAAAGCTTCGGTTAATGGTGTAAAGACCCAGACGGTCAAAAAACCAGCCCAGGGGAATGAGAAAACCCAGGACCAAAGCGACAAGGTACTTGCAAAATTGATGGCTATTGAAAAGGAGACGAGACTAAAGCAGGTAAGAGACAATGTGGACCAGTTGGAGGATGAGAAGATTGCCGAGCACATAGAGCTTTTGCTAAAGATTATGCGTTCGGAGAAATAAAAAAGGGAGAAGGGATTGAGATTAAGTATAGAAAATGGCAGCTAATCCGTCAGTTTTTTGACGGTTCAAAAAAATACTTTGTAATCGCAGTTGTGGCCTCTTTGACGACGACCGCTTTGAATTCAATGACACCCCAGATTTTCCGTTTCAGTATTGATTCGGTCCTTGACGGGAAAAAGTATGGTTATCTGTCCGACCATCTATGGATTTTGGCAATGTTTTTGGTAGCTGTGGCTGTGCTGTCAGGGCTGTCCCAATATGTGTGCCGTTCTAATACTGCTCTGGCAGGGGAGACGTTTGCCAAAAATATGCGGGACATGCTGTTTGCTCATGTGCAGAGGCTTCCTATGAGCTGGCATGACAAAAACCAGACTGGGGATATTATACAGCGCTGCACCTCGGATGTGGAGGTTATCCGCAATTTTGTTGTGACGCAATTATTGGAAGTATTCCGGACAGTCTTTCTGATTGTGATTTATTTTTCCATGATGGTGTCCATGAACCCTCGGTTATCGTTGGCAGTACTGCCCTTTGTGCCAATTGTAGTCATATATTCGTCGGTTTTTTATCGGTTAATTGCGAAACGGTTCATAGAAGCCGATGAAGCTGAGGGCGAGCTGTCCACTGTGGTACAGGAAAACGCAACCGGAGTCCGTGTGGTGCGGGCCTTCGGGCGGGAACGGTTTGAGATGGAGCGGTTTCAGGAGAAGAATGATATTTTTGCGAAGCTGTGGATTCGGCTTGGAACCTTGTCTGGCCTTTACTGGGGAGTGGGTGATTTGATTACAGGGCTTCAAGTAGTGACGGTCATTGTACTGGGGACAGTGGAAGCAGTACAGGGAAATATTTCTGTTGGAGAGTTTGTGGCATTTGCCTCCTACAATACAACTCTTGTATGGCCGATTCGTGGACTTGGCAGAATCCTTTCAGATATGAGTAAGGCGGGCGTCTCCTTTGAGCGTGTGGATTACATTATACGAGCTAAGGAGGAGACATGTGAAAATGAGGCTGTGGAGGAAGACGCAGCCCTTATTGAACAGTCGGAGGATTATGATATTAGGTTTGACCATGTGTATTTCGGTTATGAGAACGGAAAAGAAGTTTTAAAGGATATTGATTTTTGCATCCCTAAAGGGTGTACCTTTGGTATTCTTGGCGGGACAGGAAGCGGTAAATCTACGATTGTACAGTTACTGACACGGCTGTATGAGCTTGAGGAGGGGAAAGGAAGTATACGGATTGGCGGAAAGGATATCCGCAAAATTCCTCTTGAAAAGCTTCGGGGACAGGTTGGAATGGTGCTACAAGAGCCGTTTCTGTATTCCCGAACCATTAAGGAGAATATCGGGGCGGCCTGTGGAAAGCCACAGTGGGATGAGATTCGCAAGGCGGCTAAGATTGCCAGTATTGATGATGGGATTATGAGCTTTCCGGACGGATATGAAACATTGGTGGGCGAGAGGGGAGTCACTCTTTCCGGAGGACAGCGCCAGCGGGTGGCGATTGCCAGGATGCTGCTTCAAAAAACACCTGTGATGGTGTTTGACGATTCTTTGTCTGCCGTGGATTCACAGACGGATGCCAAGATTCGGAAAGCGCTGGAGAAATACATGAAGGAGGCGACCGTGATTTTGATTTCCCACAGGATTACCACCCTTATGGGAGCAGACCAGATTTTGGTGCTGAATCACGGCTGTATTGAGGAGATGGGGACTCATCATGAACTGATTAAAAGCGGCGGTCTGTACCAGCAGATTTACGAGATACAGATGAGCCAGGATGACAGAAGGAAAGTGGAGGTGGGTTAGATGGCGGCATATGAAGAACAAGAATATAACAAACCCTTCAGTTTTAGGGTCTGGGGGAAAATGCTGCCGTTTTTCAAGCCTTACCGAAAGTTTTTCGCAATCACGTTAGGGTTTAACATCTTTCTTGCAGGGATTGACGTGGTGGTACCCCTGTTTCAGAGTTATGCAATCGACCATTTTATTACGGTGGAAAGCTTAGAAGGCATATGGACGTTTGCGGCGGCTTATGTGGCTGTCATCGTAATCCAGACAATGAGCGTCTACTTTTCTGTTCGGGCAGCCACCACCATTGAGATGAATGTGGGAAAGGATTTAAAATGGGCACAGTTTGAGCATTTACAGACTCTATCCTTCTCCTATTACAACACGACTCCGGTAGGCTACATCCATGCAAGAGTCATGAGCGATACGCTGCGTATTGCAACCATGGTGGCCTGGGGGCTGGTGGACATGTTTTGGGCGTTGATTTATGTAATCAGCGTATTTGTAATCATGTTTCTGTTAAATGTAAGGCTGGCGTTGGTTATCCTGTTAATCGTTCCTTGTATCGCTGTTTTGACGGTTTATTTTCAGAACAGGATTCTTCACTGGAACCGTAAGGTAAGAAAGATTAATTCACAGATTACCAGTGCATACAATGAAGGGATTACGGGGGTTAAGACCTCTAAAAGCATGGTGATTGAGAGGGATAACGAGAAAGCGTTTTTTGAGAGGACGTCGGAGATGTACAGGGCTTCTAGCCGTTCTGCCCGGCTGAATGCAGTCTATATCCCAACCATTCTGCTGTTTGGCTCTGTGGCGGCTGCTGTGGTGCTGGCCCAGGGGGGATATATGGTGAAGGAGGAAATCATGAGGCTTGGGACTCTGTCTGTATTTATCTCCTACGCAGTTATTATCTTCGAGCCAATCCAGCAGCTTGCCAGGCTTCTGGCTGAGCTGATTTCCTGTCAGGCCAATATTGAGCGGGTGATGGACCTTTTAGAGCAGGAGCCGAATGTGGTGGACAAGGCAGAGGTTATTAAGAAATACGGGGATGCCTTCCATCCGAAGAAGGAGAATTGGGAGAAGATAAAGGGGGATATTGTGTTCGAGGATGTTTCCTTTCGATATCCAGACGGTAAAGAATTTGTGCTGGAGCATTTCAGTCTCCATGTGCCTGCGGGTATGAATGTGGCGATTGTTGGTGAGACAGGAGCGGGTAAGTCAACCCTTGTGAATCTTGTGGGGCGTTTCTTTGAGCCGACCTATGGCCGTATCCTGATTGACGGAGTGGATTATCGGGAACGTTCCCAGTTGTGGCTTCACAGTCAGATTGGATATGTACTTCAGAATCCCCATCTGTTTTCAGGGACAGTGCGGGAAAATATCCGGTATGGGCGTCTGGATGCAACGGATGAAGAGATTGAGGAAGCAGCGAGGAATGTATCGGCAGACGAGGTGGTGATGAAGCTTGAGAAGGGATATGACAGCGATGTGGGAGAGAGCGGCGGAAGGCTTTCTACCGGAGAAAAGCAGTTGATTTCATTTGCAAGGGCAATCCTGGCGGACCCGTCAATCTTTGTGCTGGATGAGGCCACCTCCTCTATTGATACCCATACAGAACAGTTGCTTCAGCAGGCAACAGGGCGGCTCCTTCGGGGACATACTTCATTTATCATTGCACACAGGCTTTCAACGATCCGGCAGGCAGATTTGATTTTGGTGGTGAAGGATGGAAAGATTATCGAGCAGGGAACTCATAAGGAGCTTTTGAGAGAAAAGGGATATTATTATGAGCTGTATTCCAAACAGTTTGAGGAAGAAGCCTCCATGAAGGTATTTGCAGGAGGAACCATTTAATATTTTCACCGTATATTGAAGATGAGGTGAAAAATATGAATGGAATCTTATGGACGTTTTTAGGGACATTACTTACATTTTCCGTAACAACCCTTGGTGCGGCAGGCGTATTCTTTGTAAAGAAGGATATGGGCGGGAGGCTTCAAAGAGGATTTTTAGGGTTTGCCGGAGGCGTGATGGTTGCAGCCTCCGTGTGGTCCCTGCTGCTTCCGGGAATTGAATTTGCAGAGGAGAACGGGCAGGTAAGCTGGCTGGTCATAACAGGCGGTTTCCTGCTTGGTGTGATATTACTTCTGCTGGCGGATTATCTGATTGGAAGATGGGAGAAGCTTCGAGTTCAGAAGAATACCGCTATGCTTGTTATGGCGATTACGGCCCATAATATTCCGGAAGGAATGGCTATTGGGCTTGCATTTGCACTGGCGGCTCAGAATCCAAAGGAGCCTGCGCTTTTGTCGGGGGCGATCGCATTGGCGGTGGGGATTGCTATTCAGAATTTTCCGGAGGGAACGGCGGTTGCCCTTCCGCTGATTCAAAATGGATTCAGCAAGAAGAAAGCGTTTTTATTCGGAAGTATGTCGGCTGTAGTTGAGCCAATTTTCGGCGTGGCTGCCGCAGCCCTTGCAGGTGCGGTACGAAAGGGGATGCCTTGGTTCTTATCGCTGGCGGCAGGCGCGATGATCTATGTGGTCGTTCAGGAGCTGATTCCTGAGGCGTGCGACGGGGAGGATGAAAAGTCAGGAACCCTTGGATTTATCGTCGGATTTCTGGTGATGATGATTCTGGATGTGACGCTTGGATAAAGTTTTAAGTGGTCAGATAACATTTTAACAGTGATTTGTTACGCTGGAAACTGTGGATCATGTATATGGTCTGCAGTTTTTGCATTCCCCATATTGGTTAAGTTTTCCTGTATTTCTGCCGATATAAAAATATGTAAATTTATTACGTGCATTGCGGTACATTTGAATACATGTAAGAGATTACAGCCGAAGGGAGGCTTCTTTATGGCAAGAATTATAGATTATAGTTATTTATTACAGCAAACATTCGGGATAGCGGGTGTATCCGGCGGAAATTTGCTGGGCAGCTTCCGCTTATCGGAGATTGGAAGCAGTTCTGTACAGGCCCAGTTAAAGGCGGCGGGTATTGATACAAGCAGTAACCAGTACAAGGCTGCAATGCGGGAGATGCAGAAGAACGGAAATGGCGCAATGTTTACGAATGTACAGGCAATTAAGAATTCTATGAGATGTTACGATAAGGACGGAGATTATATCGACCCGACTACAGGACTAGCGGGTCTGTTGGTAACAGATGCCAACGAAAGCAGCCGGAAACGGATTATTTCTATTCCGGAGAGCAGTAGGGATGAGATGTTTGAGCAGACAAAGAAGGAGTTCCTGCGGGAGAATGGAGTTTTGAACGGTGACACAACCAAGCGGTCGGATGTATATACCAACATGTACCGGAAGGTTACCAAGAATGACCGGCTGGCGGCAGGATATACCATGGAGCAGTATGAGAGGGCATACAGGCAGGCATTTTTGGAGGCTGCAAGGAAAGCAGATCCAAGCTGGGAGATTGGAAGACCTGTGAGGCATGGCGCTTTGGATGGGATTACAAGAGAATCCGTGGAGGCTGGCCTTAGGCAGTCAGGCAATACGCTTAAAAGGGTGTCTGTGGATACAAGGGTATAGTAGTTTGTAGTTTTAGAAAGAGAGGTGTTTTCAAGTGAATTTTTTTACGGTCCAGTCCCTTAATGTATATACGCGTAATATGGAAATGCAGATGAAGTGGCAGAAGAAGCAGGATTCCAGCGATTTTACTGCGGATGGAAGCATGAAGTTAGACAATGACCTTACAAGACGGCAGGCAGAGGAGATTAGGCAGTCCAGGGCCGACGGTTCTGACCAGCTCTCCAAGCAGATTGATTTGAAGCTCAATAGCGGTCAAAAATTGACGGCGGAAGAAATGGATTATCTTAGGAAGCACGATCCCCAGACCTATCAGCGGGTAAAATCCATCGAGTCAGAGCAGAAGAATTACGAGAAGGAGCTTAAGAAGTGTAAGACTAAGGAGGAGGTTGAGCGTGTGAAGATGGCCCACACGGCAACTTCTTTGAGTGCGGTGAACAGTATTATGAATAATCCGGTGATACCGGAGGAGAAGAAGTTTGAGCTGGTTATGCAGGAACACCGTAAGAATCAGGCTTTGCAGACGACGACTCAGGAATTTGTGGAGAGCGGAGAATACGAGAAGCTTCCGACAGAGGCAGAGCGCTTAAAAGCGGAGAAGGATCTTAAGGAAGCGAAAGAGAAGGAGCTTGGCATTAAGGAGCCGACAGAGAAGACTGATCGCGAAGACGAAGCTGTAGAGGAAGCAGATGGCATATCGGCAGAGAAGACGGAAGCCAAAGGAGGTTCTGTTTCGGGAGAAGATATGGCCAGGGCTGCTGCGGCAGAAAAGGATATCAGGAAGCTTTCCCAAGAGCGGGAGATGACCCGTATGGAGGCTGAGACCACACCGGAGGCATTGAAGGTGAAGCGTGCTAAGGCGCGGGCGGCTTATCAGATGAGTAAAGCAGAGGCTCCACAGCAGATGGTGGATTTAAAGGTAGAATAAAGAATTAAGATAGAGGTATTCACCTGTTTGGCAGCAGGAATACCTCTATTTTTGTCGAAATATGTCGAACAAATGTACTCAAATAATACCAGGAATCATTGACAAAAAGGCAAGAATCCTGTATGATATGACTCACATACATATAGTGTTGTTCAACACATCATATGAATCATTTTTTTATTCAGATCAGATATTTTATCAGTCTGTATTGGAGGCTTCGTTCAGAGCCCTTCAATTCCAAAGAAACCCATGTAAAAGAAAAGAATTGAAAAAGGAAGGAGAAGATGAATTATAAGAGAATCGTCATATTTTTTACGTTTATATTAGCAGCGGCAGCCTTCGGTATCGCAGGGAATCGGTTTGGGAATTCCAGCAATACTGCAAAACAAAAGGTCTATGCAGTGTCTGACAAAAGAGAAACAAAAGAGTCTAATAAGATTGCAGTAGTCAACCTGGATGAAGGTGTGTCTGGAAGGGAAGGACGGGTGAACTATGGGGAGAGACTGTCAAGGTTTCCTAGTATGGATTTTGAGTACTCGTCTCTGGAGGCTGCAAGATACGGACTTGAGACGGGAAGATACGGGGCTTACGTAATCATTCCGGCCACATTTTCCCAAAATGTTGAGAGCATTAACGCGTCACCCCAGGTTTCCAGGTTGGAGTATGCAGTCAATCAATCTTATTCCGGCAAGAGGCAGTATGAGCTTCTCTACAATGTATGGAGTTATATCGATTCATTGAATAACCATTTGAGCTATATGTATGTGGACAATATATTGAGAGAGTTTCATGATGCCCAGGATCAGGCGGAGTATGTAATGGAAAATGATTTGGAGGATATAAGAGCCATAGAAAAAATCCGGACTCAAGAATTGGTGACGCTTGCAAAATCGCCCCAGATGCCGATGGATGAAGCTAAACCAGAGCTTTTGGACATTTCTTTCTATACGGCTCAAAGCGTTACACTGGCAGAGTCTTTGGATGCGCAGTACGAGAATTGTATCCAGAATATCCAAACGAACATCGCTTCTTTAAACGAAGGAAAAAATACATTGTCAGAGTCTCTGAAGGAGCTGACCGAACAGGTGGGAGGGCTTAATCTTCTGGTTGACCAGAACGGAGAGGAGATTGCTAAGAAGGCAGAGGAACGGCTGCGTACAGAATTAAAGAGGCAGTCAGAGAACATGTTAGACAAGAAGATGATAATTGAGCATTTGAAAAGACTTAGAGATAATCAAGAGGAATTCATCAAGAGTTTTGAGCAGTCAAATAGAATCGAAATTTTCTATGATGAACAGAAGCAGCCTGTTTTAGATTCCGGTGAACAGCCCAGTTTGGTGTTTCCCTTCTTGACAGAGCAAAATCAAGAGCTGGATTATCTTCTCGCAGAATTAGAGCAGGCAGAGGAACCTGATATGGAAAGCATCATAGAGATAATCAGAGCAGAATATGTAAATCCCATGGAAGCCAATGCAGATCAAGCAAAGAAGGAATTTCAGCAGAGATATGAGGATGAGCTCTTGGCAGTTTCCCTATATCATGAGCAGCTTGCCGCTTTCCATCCCCAGATGAACAGCCTGTTTCGTTTGCAGAGTATTCAGGAGTTGAAGGAAAATCACAGAAATATGCAGAACGCTTTATTGGAAAACAATCAGGCATATATGGAATATGCACAAAAAATTGCTGCCACTTCCAGAGAATATGCAGACGGATTACAGAAGCATGCAGCAGAGGTGAAGCAGGAAGCTGAAAAGGCGATCGAGGAAGGGCTTAGCTTTGCAAAGGAAGTTAAAGAGAAGAACAGCGCTATGAATCAGAGGATTCTTAGGAGTTTTTCATTAAAACTTCCGTACACAAGGCTTGGAAGCGCGGAGTACACACGAGTCTACCAGTTTATAGCAAACCCCATAAGTGCGGTAGATAAATCGGCCAATTAAGGGGAGAAAAATATTTTTAGAAGGAGGAACCATTGTTATGAGTATTAGGATGAATACCGAGGATGTGATTGCAAGAGGCCAGGCCATTGGAAGTCATGTGGAGGATGTTACGGCTCTGCAAAATTATCTGAATGATGTGGTAAACCGTCAACTGCCGGAATTGTGGGAAGGAAGCGGTTACCAGGGCTTCGCCGCCAGAGTTGCGGAGATGGCTCCGAGTTTTGAGGCTATGCGTGAGCTGATTAGCGCCATAGGGCAGGGCGTGGTGATGAATGCGCAGCAGTATGCAGAGTTTGATAGGGCTGCAGGCGCTATGAATCGTGGATAGAAGCTGTGGACAGAAGCAGCGATATAAGGCTTGACCCGAATGTAGCGGGCCTTGATGGGGATGAAGGAGGAAACAGCCAGACTCCTCTGAGCGATTTGTATGAGCTCCCTGTCTTTGCCCCAGATACACAGGAAAGGGCAAAGGAGGGCCATATAAAGGATAGACAGATGTTGAAGCAAGTTCGGCAGGAGGTATTTGAGGTGAAGGGGCCAGACGGCGTGGAGGAAAGGCTTTGGAGAATCCGCCGCCAGATTTTTCGGGATGGGCCAAAAAAGGAGACGTCTGGCTTGTCAGCATTAGGACAAGCCAGGCCAGAGGCTTCGGAAATATTTATGCCAGGATATGTGGTCTCATGGATGGCGGCGGGAGTCTTTTTATTCCTTTTGGAAAAGAGAATTACCTGCCGCTGTAAAAAAGAAAATAAGAGGGCAGAAAAGTGATACTGACATTTATTGCAGGCTGCAAAAAGATAGATGTTATGGTGAAGCCTGAGCAAAGAATCTATGAGGTGTATCAGAGGCTTTTAAAAACCGGCTTTTTTTCACCGGTTGAAGGCAGCGGGCAGCTTACAGTGTACTCCATGCGCCAAAAGACATATGTGAATTCCTTGCTTACTTTTTGGCAGGGAGGGATTTATACCGGAGATATTCTTAGATTTCAATAGAGACAAAGAGGGAGGGCAGTTATGAAGCTTCGATTGCAGAAGAACGAAATATCTGCAAAGACCATATATGATTTTAAGAGGTTAGAGGAGGAAAATTATCTGTTTCTCCCATGTAAGGTGGAGGAAGAAAAAGAGACAGTCTGTATGAGCTTTGATCTGAGAAGAATGCAGGGTTTTGAAAAACTAAAGGAGGAGGACAGGCTTAATCAGCTTGGGGCTTTATTACAGGCAGCAGACCTTGAGGAAGTCTATGAGGACTATGAATTTTCGCTTGAACCGGAGAATCTGTATTATGATGTTCTTGGCAGAGTACGTGTGAGGAACAGAGATATTATTGGGGATGAGAGTAAGAATCGAAGAAAGAATTTTTTAAGACAGTATCAGGCTTTGATTGGTTATCTTCTGGAGGGCGCTCATTCATATGAGGATTACCTGTACAGCGGGATGGAGCTTCTGAAAATGCAGGATAAACATGCGGTTTTCTTTGAAGCAGAGACGGTGCAGGAAACGAGAAAAATATTATTAGAGGAATACAATCGTCTGTTGGAGAATGAGAAAAAATATATGAAGAAGGTGGAAATCCGGAAATATAAGCGTTTGGTCAGATATAGCGCGGCATCTTTTGTTCTGCTGTTTTGTCTGTCACTTGCTGCGTTCTACAGCTTCGCGTGGTATATGCCAAGGCAGCAGAAGCTAAGGGCAGCCGAGGACGCCTACCTCCAAAGGGATTATATTGCAATGATTGATGCTTTGCGGGGATTTGAGATTGACGACCTTGACCGCGCCGGAAAGTATATGCTTGCGACTGCCTATATTCAGGGGCAGGCTGTGGATACGTTTAGTGTAAGAGATAAGGAAAATATTCTAAGCAAAGTGACTTATCATTCCAATGAAAATGTACTGGATTACTGGCTTTATCTGGGACGCCTTGAGATTAGGGAGGCCCAGGAGATTGCTATGAAGATGTCAGACGATCAGCTTTTGCTATATGCATATATGCAGGAGCTGCGCCAGTTGGAGGGGGACGAAGAATTATCCGGTGAGGAAAAAAATAATAGAAAGCAGGAGTTATTAAAGGAGATTGAAGAGCTTGCAGGAAAATTAGGAATATAGGGCAGGAGGTTTGTTTATGAAGTATCTGCTTACACAGACCAAAGACGGCTATTTTGAGTATCCGGTACCGGAAAATGTGAAGAAGTATAAGGAAAATATTTGGCTGTTTCGAGACGGAAGACAGATATTCCTGCTTGGCGGGGAAGAACATATATTTAAACGCAGGGCATGTGTCACCATATCCCCAGGCAGGGAGGCGTTATTACAGGTACATGGGCTGAAAAGCCGTTTTTATATCAAGGGAATGCAGCTATTTGCCGAGGTGAGAGGAGAAGATCATCTGTATCTGAATCAGAGGCAGCTTTTGAAGGATTCCATATTGCAGACGGGAGACATTCTGTTTTTAAAGAATGTAAAGATCGTGGTGTGGGAAGAATGGATTTCGGTTAAGGGGGCTTTTGGCGCCTATACAACGCAGCTTTTGGAATGTTCTCTGCCGCAGAAGCCGGAGGATTTTCCTGTCTATAAACGTTCTCCAAGGCTTCTTAAACGACCGTCTGACGAAAGATTTTTGATTGAGCTTCCAAAAGAAGAAGAAAAAGGGAAGAAAAGGGGATTATTCATGGCTGTATTGCCGCCTTTGGCAATGTCGGCAGTAACCCTTGGCATCGGATTATTGATGGGGCGGGGAATGTATCTGTTGGTTTCTTCGGCAGCGACAGGGATGACAGCAGTATTTTCCGCAGCTCAATATGTGGAGGAGAAAAGGGAGAGAAAGAAAAAGAATAAAGAGCAGGAAGAACGTTATATGAGGTATCTGTGGCGCAGACAGAAGGAGATTGCAGCAGTCTATGAGCGTGAGCAGGAGGTGTATGCTTATCAATATCCAGATGTCAGCGATTTAGCAAGAATGGTAGGAGAATATGACAGCCGGATTTATGAAAGGCTTGCTTCGGATGATGATTTCCTGACTCTGTCGGCCGGCCGATTTTGGGGAAGGACAGGATTTCAGATTGAAGGGAAGGAGACAGCCTGGGATGCAGAAGGAGATAGGCTTACGGAGGCGGTTAAAAGACTTCGGAAAAGGTATTCTATGATTGAACGGCCAAGAGTCATTGATTTGAAAAAGGCGCATCTTGGGATACTTGGAGAGAAGGGGGCTTTACATCAGCAGATAAAGATACTGACAATCCAGATTGCATTCTTCCACAGTTATCATGATCTTCGGATGATCGTCGTCTATGACGAGGAATACGAGGAGGAGTTTTCATGGATGCGCTGGCTTCCCCATATGCGTATTCCGTCCCTGAATGTATTAGGGATGGTCCACTCAGAGAGAACCAGGGAGATTGTGCTTGGGGGAATGGCCCAGATATTAAAAGAACGCAGGGAGGGAAAGGAGGAACTGCAGCATCTGCCCCATTACCTGTTTCTTGTGGATGAGCCTTCTTTGATCGTGAACCATGGGATTATGGAATATCTGGCCATGAATGGAGAAGAACTGGGCTTTTCTATGATTTACACCAGCGATATACGCGCTAATCTTCCGGAATATATTGGGACGGTTCTAGTGTTAGAGAGCTTTAGGGAGGGAACGCTGCTTTTGGATGTAAGAGAGTACGTGAAGCAAAAGCTTAGTCTGTATATGGTAGAGAAAATTGATTTTGAATGGATGGCAAGAGACCTAAGTGTGCTAAAGCATGAGCAGGGAGCAGCCAGCTTTATCCCTAAAAAGGTCAGTTTTTTTCAGCTATATGGGATTGTACATCCAAGAGAGCTTAATGTCCGAAGAAGGTGGAGGGAAAGTCAGTCCCACAAGTCGCTGTCCGTTCCGATTGGAATGCGCTCAGCAGGCGACATCTTGTATCTCAACCTTCATGAGAAGGCGCATGGCCCCCACGGAATCGTGGCGGGAACCACAGGCTCTGGAAAATCGGAGCTGCTCCAGAGTTATATTCTGTCATTGGCCGTGAATTTTCATCCCCATGAAGTAGGGTTTTTACTGATTGATTACAAGGGAGGAGGCATGGCGAATCTGTTTCGGCGGCTTCCCCATCATCTGGGAACCATCACGAATCTGGACGGCCCAGGGAGTATGAGGGCATTGATTTCTGTGAAGGCCGAGTTGTCACGAAGGCAGCGGATATTCAGAAGTTTTCAGGTCAACCATATTAACGGATACATGCGGTTATTTAAGGAGGGACAGGTCTTAGAGCCAATCCCGCACATCTTCATCATCAGTGATGAATTTGCGGAATTAAAAAAGGAACAGCCGGATTTCATGAAAGAGCTTGTTACTGCGGCACGTATTGGAAGAAGCCTTGGTGTTCACCTTATTTTGGCGACGCAGAAGCCGGCTGGTGTGGTAGACGAGCAGATTGTCAGCAACAGCAGATTTAAACTCTGCATGAAGGTTCAGAGTGAAAATGACAGTAAAGAGATTCTTGGGACAGGGGATGCGGCAGGCATCACTCTGCCTGGAAGGGCATATCTTAAGGTTGGAAATAATGAGATTTATGAGTTATTCCAGTCAGCTCTAAGCGGTGAGGCATATAGAGAGGGAAGTGAAGAAGACAGGGCAGATGACGACCATGTCTGTGTGGTCAATAGCTTGGGACAAGGGGAATTACTTGACCAGGACTTAAGCGGCAGCAGGGAAGAATACCAGGCGCGTAAGACACAGCTTGAGGTGGTAATTGAGTATATTCGTAAGGAGGCTGTAAAAAATGAGATTGAAGAGGTGAAAAGTCCATGGCTGCCGCCACTTGGCAGGATGCTTCTTAGCCCCTATGTAAATAAGGGCAGTAAGATGAAAAAGGGAATAGTGGGAGAAAAAAGGGTAAGAGCCGGTGAGGAATCAGAGGCTTCAGGAGGAAAAGAGGATCGGAATATATGGGTGCGGATTGGGAAAATGGATTTGCCTGAACAGCAGGAGCAAAAGGAGTTAGAGCATGATTTTGAAAAAGAGGGGAATCTGTTATATGTGGCGTCCCCAGGCTTTGGAAAGACTGTATTTTTGACAACAGTGCTGACAAGCCTTGCAATTTCCTATGATGTAGACGACTTGCATTTTTATATTCTGGACTATGGGAATCATGGATGTCTGCCTTTAAAGGAAATACCCCATACGGCGGAATACATTTCTCTTGCCGATGAAGAACGATACATAAAGTTTAAGAAGCTTATGACAGAAGAACTTGCAGCCAGAAAAAAGTTGTTTGCGAAATACGCGGCTCCTTCAATGGAAGCATATGGGGAAATGTCGGGGAAGCCCTTAAGCTTCTTGATTGTGGCGGTGGATCAGTTTGACGTTGTGAAAGAGGCAGGAATTGAGGAGGAGGAGTTCTTTACAAAACTTACGCGAGATGGCGCCGGTCTTGGAATCTATACGATTGTTACTGCGGTAAGAGTAAATGCAATTCGACAGGCAACATTGATTAACTTCAAAAAAAAGATAGCAGGCTATGTATTTGATGAGAATGAAGCAGTTTTGACAGTGGGAAGATCAGCTTTGAAACAGACGGAGATCAAAGGCCGTGTGCTGGTAAGCGGCGAACCTGTACACGAAGCGCAGATTTATGCCATGGTTCCCTGTAAAGACAAAGCAGCATACAGTAAGAAATTGAAAAATTTGATTCAGGAAATTAGAAAAGAGGCTCATGGAAAAGAAGCGCCCCATATTCCTGTACTGCCCCAGGTATTTTTCTCATACATGTTAAAGGAATACGCAGACCAGGTTCAGGGGTATCTGGTGGGGTTAGACGTGGAGGAGGTGACAGCGAGAGGGTTTCATTCATCGGCAGGCATGTTTGTTATCATAGGAAATACAGGGACAGGAAAGACGAATATATTGCGAGTGCTGGCAGACCAGGCGGTTTCCCAGGGCAGAACCTATATATTTGACGGAAAAGGAATGGAATTATATTACTACCGTCAGGCGTCAAATGTCTTATATGTGGAAGGGAAAAAAGAGACAGAAGGTTTTATAACAGAGATGTCAGATGAGCTTGAGTGCAGGAGAAGGTTAATGAAAAAGAAGCTGAAAGAGTGTTCGGGAGTCAGTCCAAAGAAGCTGGCAGAGGAATTGCCGGTTTGTACCATTCTGATTGATGATTTGGAGGATTTTACTGAGCTGCTTGGCGCAGATACAGACAGAACGGCTTGTATGATCAGGGAGGGCTTGACGCTTGGAATTGTTTGTATTATAACGGTCCACGCCGCAAAATCCAGGGGAATGAGCGGAATGGATAAGCTGGTTCGTCAGGCGTCAAACGGGCTTGTGTTAAGCTCCCAGGGAGTTGTGCCAATCTTTCCTGTTCCAAGTATGCGTGAATATCCCAGGACAGGGGAAGGGCTGCTGTTTAAAAACGGTGTCTATCGGCGGGTTTGCCTTCCAAGGTATGCTCAGGGCAAAGAATTTGAGGGTGACAGAGAGGAGAAGCAGGAAAATGGCAGAGGGAATACATATTAATCATGAAAAAGCGAAGGAAGATGCAATGGGAATAAAAAGCGCTGCGGTTTATCTGCAAAGTGTACCGCTAGTTCCCCAGGATATGCGGACGACTCTTCCTGCCAACGCTAAGGGAAAGAGGGCATATAGCAGGTCACAGGACGAAATCTTCCGTCTTGGAACGCTGCTTGATTTGGAGGCAGAAAATATCAGGAGTCTAAATGTGGCATTTGAAGAGTTTGACAGGATGCTGGGGGAATTTGAGAAAAACGGAAGCAGGTATCCTGTGATTACAGTAAGACCATAGGAGGTTCATTTTATGCAGAGAAGTGATTATCTGAATCCTGAAGCCATGAAAAATCAGTGTATGAAAGCAGTACGCCGTATGAAAGAGGACGGTAAGGCCCTAAAGACTGCCGGCAATAGTATTATGCAGTTTGCCCAGGACAGGGAGATTGAGAGCGAATCTTTTGAGGCTTTAAAGCAGCAGCTTGAGGATTATAAGATTATCCTTGAGGCCATGGAGATTGCCAATGGTGCGGATGCGGCAGACTTTCAAAGCCTTAGTGAGCTTGTGGGCAGCGAGACGCTGGATGGGGAGAATATATTTCGTCAGATGGAGAATGCCTTAAACATGAAAGAAAGCTATCTGGCGGGTGAGGCTTTGTACAGAAACCGGATGGCAGTCACACAGGAGGCTTTTTCCCAGGCATATTATGGATTTAAAGCAAATCAATATAGCCGTTTGGCAGAAAACAGCCAGAGATTATATGAGCGCTGGAGAGAGAAGACGGAATTATTTGATGAGATAGGGGCAAGAACCAGCCATTTGTTTACAGACAGTGAAGGAATCAGCGGTTGGATACAAACGGGCTTGTCACAGATGACGGGCGCATTTCAAAAGGGAGCCTATATGCCGCAGCAAAACAGTATTTGGAGAAGGCAGATTAAAAATGCGGGCGTTCGTCTGGCAATGGGATTTGGGGATAAGGGAGGAGAGCAGAATGGACCTTATACCTTGTGGAGAAGGGGGATGGCGTCTGACCGAGAATTTATCCGAGAGATTGTTCATGGCTATGAGGAGTATGAGAATTATTCTGACGAAGAAATTGAGGATTTATTGATAAAGTTAAACAGCGAGGGGTGCGGATATGTGGCCTTTGCCAATATTATTGTGGATGAATACAGGAGAAAGGAGGAGGAGTTTGAAACGCTCTTTGGATTTCCCCTCTTTTTAGAAAATCGAAGCGGCACTACATATGTAAACTATAACCGGCTGATTGTAGATCTTTACTGTGCCAGTGACAACCACAGAAAGGTGTGGAATATGTGGCAGGACTATGATATCTATGATGAGGAGGAAGATCCTTCGGTGACCATAGGATGGGGGACGACAATGGAGGACAGGGTGTATCGTTTTGAGAGATATATGGCAGGGTATGGGAAAAAAGTGAAGATTGAGAATATAAAATGCCAGACAGACGAGGTATATCTAAGATGTAAAGAGGAGGCCGAACTGGGGAAGCGGGTTATCATTAGTACGTGTCCGGTAAGGATGGAGGATGCACAAGGGGAGCCTGTTCAAATGGACGGAGGCCATGCCATGGTTGTGACAGGGCTTACCGATGACGGAAGAATCCAGGTGTCGTCCTGGGGAGAACTCTATTATATTTCTCCGGAGGATTCGGATTTTATATCTCCAGAGAAGAACCGCTTAAGAGATGCATATATCAGAATTCAGTCTGTGCGGTTTGAGAATATAGGTGAACTGCAATGAAAAGAAGAACCGTCGTACTTTGGGGAATATTGTTTATCCTGTTTTTATGTGTAATCGGATGGTTAAGCTTGTGTGAGCGTCAAAAAGAAACGGTGACAAAATGGGAATATGAGGAAAAGGAGAAAGAGATGCGTCAAGATTTGTTTGATGGCGGTGTATATGTACCGACTCCAAAGGAGGTATGGGAAAATCCATACATTTATCGTTATAATCATAAGCTGTGTAAAGAAAAGGGACTGATAAAGGGGGAAAGCCTTGATGTGTATTATCTGTGTCTACAGGCAATATACAGAGCCAATCTGGATGCACTTCTGTTGAAGGAACTGGATATTGGGAAATTGGAGGATGAGCTTAAGAAGAGTAGTCTGGGATTTGCAAGCAGGAGGCAGAGGGAGCAGGAGTTGTATGAGAAAGAATCTACCATGAGGCTTGAGTTTATCTGGCTTAGGAATAATCTTTATATCGAGTATCTGAAGGAAGATCAGATAGAACTTTTGAAGGAGAAACTGTATAGTGGTAAGCCCTTTGTGACGGACGAGCTTCAGAAGATGGTTGAGAAGACCTGCCAGGAGGTAATCAGGGTCAGGAATCCGAAGGATTGGGAAGACAAAAGGAGATTTTTATATTCAGAGGTTCAAGGAAGAAAACCGGTGATTCCCAATCAGGCGCTGGTATTGGAGATAGCGAATGTTATGGAATATGACGCATCTGGCAATCTTCTTTTGAATGAGCATATGACAGAGAAATGTGAATATTTGGATAAAGTCAAAGGGGAGAAGGAAAAAGAGTATTCTGATATATTGGGAATGGAGGTTTATATTCTCCTGGCTTAGAAGGAGGCAGTTTATTTGTGGGAAGGGCAGAAGAATTAAAGAAGAATCAAAAAATTTGGCAGGAGGAATGTATACAAGAGCGAAGGAAGGCTCTAAAGGAGGAGGAAGATGAAGACAGAGCAATGAATGATTATGAATTAAGGCTAGAATATATGCTTGAAGACTGCACAGAATCAGACCGATGTATTTGTGAATTAATCGATGAGCAGCGGGGATTGCTGAATAAACTGCGTATGAGAAGGATAGAACTGTTTCTGTAAACCACAGGTAGGCGTATTGTCATAGTTACTGTGAACACCATGGGTGAGAACACTAACTTGTCATATGTTTGTAAGTGTATTTGTAAATTCATATGTCTTGTCATATGTACCATACAGTGATATAATAGTGTTAGTTTGGAAAAAGGAGACAAGATGTCATGAATATTACAGAAGAAATCCAGGAGCTAAAAAAAGAGAAGAATGCGGTCATCCTGGCACACTATTATGTAAATCCTGAGATTCAGGAGATTGCGGATTATGTAGGAGATTCTTACTATCTAAGTAAGGTTGCGGTAGATTTAAAAGAGCAGACGATTGTGTTCTGCGGGGTATCCTTTATGGGGGAGAGCGCAAAGATTCTGAATCCAAAGAAGCTGGTGCTGATGCCGGATGCTTCTGCGGATTGTGCAATGGCGCATATGGCCGATGCTGAGACAATAAAGAGGATGCGGGAAGAATACGAGGATCTGGCAGTCGTTTGCTATATTAATTCTACAGCCGAGTTAAAGAGACACTCCGATGTCTGCGTGACTTCGGCAAATGCAGTAAAGATTGTGAAAGCGCTTCCAAATCAGAACATTTTCTTTATACCAGACAGGAATCTTGCACATTTTGTGGCAAAGCAGGTGCCGGAAAAGAATTTTGTGTATAATGAAGGGTATTGTCCGGTTCATGAAGAAATACAGGTTAAGGAGATTCAGAAGGAAAAAGAGCTGCATCCCAATGCAAAGATTCTGACCCATCCGGAATGTCCTAAGGCAGTACGGGATATGTCGGATTATATTGGAAGCACATCAGGAATCATAGCTTATGCAGGGAAGGATGACTGCCAGGAGTTTATTATTTGTACAGAAAATGGAGTCCGATTTGAGCTTGAAAGACAGAATCCAGAAAAGAAGTTTTACTTTACAGAGACGGAGCCAGTTTGCCATGATATGAAGAAGATTACGCTTATGAAGGTCAGGGATGTCTTGAAAAATGGCGGAAATGAGATTCAGGTTACAGAAGCGCTTCGAGAGGGTTCGGTAAAACCTCTTGAGAAGATGTTAGAGCTTGCAAAGTAATATTTGCAAAGAAGGCAAGCTGTAAAAACTTTGTTGTTTTGCAGTTTTCCGACGGAGGACGAAAAAAATGGATATACATACAGATGTTGTGATAGTAGGATGCGGAGTCGCCGGTCTATACAGTGCGTTGAAGCTTCCAAGGGATATGCAGATTGTGATGCTTACGAAATCAGATGCCGAAAGCAGCGATTCCTTTCTTGCCCAGGGCGGAATCTGTGTACAGAGAGATGACGAGGACTATGACAGTTATTTTGAAGACACAATGAAGGCAGGGCATTATGAGAACCGCAGGGAATCGGTGGATATTATGATTCGAGGCTCCAGGCCAGTGATTCAGGATCTGGTTGAGTACGGGGTCAGATTTGAACAGGAGGACGGAGAATTCGTCTATACCAGAGAAGGCGCACATTCCAGGCCGCGGATTCTGTTTCATGAGGACATTACAGGGAAAGAGATTACCGGTACGCTGCTTAGCCGAGTGAGAGAGCTTTCCAATGTGACGCTTTATGAATATACTGCGATGACGGATATCATAGTAGAGGACGGCGCATGCAGGGGCGTTCTGGCTGAGGATGTAAGGGATATTTGGAAGGATGCAAAGGAGGAGGAGTTCTCCCCAAAGCATACGTTGGAAACAAGCATCACGTGGTATGACAGAAAGGAATATAGCATATATGCCAGGTATACGATTCTGGCGACAGGAGGCATTGGCGGCAGTTACCAACATTCTACGAATTATCCCCATCTGACAGGCGACGCGATTGAGATTGCGAAGGTTCACGGGATACGTCTGGAGAATCTGGATTATGTACAGATACATCCTACGACCCTCTATTCTGAAAAGCCAGGACGAAGGTTTCTGATTTCCGAATCAGTTCGGGGAGAGGGGGCTGTGCTGTATAATGGGAAGAAGGAGAGGTTTGTGGATGAACTGCTTCCAAGGGATGTAGTAACGAAAGCGATTCGTGAACAGATGAAAGCAGAAGGTACAGACCATGTTTGGCTTTCTATGGAGCCCATAAAAAAAGATAAGATTCTGAAACATTTTCCCAATATCTGCCAGCATTGTCTGGAGGAGGGATATGATGTGCTGAAGGAATGGATTCCGGTAGTGCCTGCACAGCATTATTTCATGGGTGGCATCTGGGTGGATTCCCACAGCAGAACGTCTATGGAGAAGCTTTATGCAGTAGGTGAAACCAGTTGTAACGGTGTCCATGGCGCGAATCGGCTGGCAAGTAATTCGCTGCTTGAGAGCCTAGTCTTTGCCGGACGGGCCGCTCAAATGATTATAGACACAGATAGGACGAAAGGAGAATGATAAAAATGAATAAGATAACAATGACTCTTCAGGCAGATCAACTAATATTGGAGGCTCTGAGAGAGGATATTTCCAGTGAAGACGTGACGACCAATTCCGTAATGAAGGAGGCGGTAGAAGGAGAAGTAGACCTGATTTGTAAACAGGATGGGATTATAGCGGGGCTGGAGGTATTTGAGAGAGTATTCAAGCTTCTGGCTCATGATACAGAGGCAGAGTTCTACTGCAAAGATGGGGATGAGGTGAAGAACGGGCAGTTGATGGGCAAGGTGAAGGGAGATATTCGTGTGCTCTTGTCCGGTGAACGGGTTGCGCTTAACTATCTTCAGCGTATGAGCGGAATCGCGACCTACACTCATTCTGTAGCAGAGCTTCTTAAGGGAAGCAAAACCAAGCTTTTGGATACCAGAAAAACCACGCCTAATATGCGAATCTTTGAGAAGTACGCAGTCCGCGTCGGCGGAGGATATAATCACAGATATAATCTGTCGGACGGCGTGCTTCTGAAGGACAACCATATCGGCGCGGCAGGAAGCGTTACGAAAGCAGTACAGATGGCAAAGGAGTATGCGCCTTTTGTCAGAAAGATTGAGGTAGAGGTAGAGAATTTTGATATGGTTAAGGAAGCCGTAGAGGCAGGTGCAGATATTATTATGCTGGATAACATGTCTGCCGAGGAGATGCAAAGAGCGATTAGCTTTATCGACGGGCGGGCCGAGACGGAATGTTCGGGAAATGTGACCAAGGAGAATATCGGACGTCTGGTGTCTCTTGGAGTGGATTATATTTCCAGCGGTGCATTGACTCACTCCGCGCCCATATTGGATATATCTTTAAAGAACCTTCATGCCTTGTCATAATCCGGAGGTTAGGTACAGAGTATTCATATCTTGAAGGAGGAGAGGGGTCATGACAGGTTTGGACAGAAGAGAGGATGTCATCTTGCAAATACAAAGGAGTACATGTCCGCTATCGGGTACGAAGCTGGCTGCTCTTTATCACGTGAGCCGGCAGGTGATTGTTCAGGATATCGCGCTGCTGCGTGCTGCAGGATATGATATTATCTCCACAAACAGGGGATATATACTGAATACAGCAAAGGCGGCAAGCAGGGTTTTTAAGGTACAGCATACGGATGAACAGCTTGAGGATGAACTGTGCTCGATCATAGACTTAGGGGGAATGGTCAAGAATGTAATGATCAACCATCGTGTATACGGGCATATTGAGGCAGAATTAAATATTGATTCCCGCAGAAGAGTTGCTGAATTCATGGAGGATATCCACAGTGGTAAATCCAGCCCTCTTAAAAATATTACATCCAATTATCATTACCATAAGATCCTTGCTGACAGGGAGGAGACTCTTAATCTAATTGAAGGTATGCTGAGGGAGAAGGGGTATTTGATTGAGACAGAGAATGTCCGCATGACAGAACAATAAACATGACAATTTTTGGAATTTTATTGGAAAAAAGAGGTATAATGTAAATAGCAGGAAGGGAGGATGTAAAATGGCAGGACATAAGATTATTACCATTGGACGCCAGTTTGGAAGCGGCGGGCATGAGATTGGCAATATGCTTGCTACAAGGCTTGATATTCCGTTGTATGACAATAATCTGGTGAGAATGGCGGCTGAAAAGCTTGATATCAGGGAGGAGACGGCAAGGGCGGTAGACGAGACGACGCTGAACAGTTTCCTCACAGGATATGTGATTGCGCCGATGGAGTACAGGGATTCGATCCGGTCAGATGAGTACACACAGCCTTTGAATGAGCAGGTGTATGAATTGCAGGCGGAGATTATCCGCAAGCTTGCTGGCAGAGGCCCTTGTGTGATTGTAGGAAGATGTGCCAGCTACATCCTGAAAGATACGCCTAAGTGTCTGGATGTATTTATCTGTGCAGAGCTGGAGGACAGAATCCAAAGGATTGCAGACAGATATGACTTGTCTGAGAAAAAGGCGGCAGACAAGATTAAGAGAATAGACCGTGAGCGGAAATATTATTATGAATCCCACACAGGGCTTGAGTGGGGAAGTCCATTATCCCACCAGCTTCTTTTGAATGTAAGCAGACTCGGAATGAAGGAAACTTCTGATGTGCTTGAGATGATGTATCGGGGAGAATAAAGGTAGATGATTGGAGATATTCTGGCAGATACCAGTATGGATTGCCTGAAGATGCTGCCATACTTGTTTGTGGCATTCCTTTTGATTGAAGCTTTAGAGAAATATTCCAAAGCTTTTCCGGAGAAGATACTTCTAAGAGTAGGGAAAGCAGGACCGGTGGCAGGAGCGTTATTGGGATGCATTCCTCAATGTGGTTTTTCTATTATGGCGGCAAACTTCTATGCCGGCGGAATCATCTCAGTGGGAACACTCTTGTCAGTCTTTATCGCGACTTCTGACGAGGCAATCCTGATTATGCTAGGCAATCCTGATGGGCTGAGGATTATAGCGCCTCTTTTGGCGGCGAAGGTTTTGATTGCGGTTGTGGCTGGATATCTGACAGACTGGTTTTTAGCTGAGCGAATATCATTGCCAAAGGAAAGTGGAAAACTTCCAAAGGTATGGCAGGAGCATAACGAGGAGAAAGGGATTGTGAGCTCGGCGTGCGGGCATACGGCTAAGCTGTTCTTATATCTCTTTGGATTTACCGGCATATTGAACCTTTGTGTGGAGGTTTTTGGAATAGAGAGGTTGTCAGCCTTCCTTCTAGGGGACAGCATGCTTCAGCCTGTGTTCGCCGCTTTTGTGGGATTGCTTCCGAATTGTGCCGCTTCGGTGCTTCTGACTCAGTTGTATCTTGGAGGGGCCATATCCTATGCTTCAGTGATTGCAGGATTGTGCACAGGTGCGGGCGTCGGCCTGGCGGTATTGTGTAAAGTGAATCAAGACAGATGGGAGAATGTAAGGGTAATCGGAATTTTATTTGCGATTGCTGTAGCCGCGGGCCTCTTTCTTGAGCTTCTTATGTGAAATGTGTACGAAAACACTGTGAAAGCACGATTCTGATTGCATTTCTGGAAGAATGTGTTATAATAATCACGACTCGGTGACGAGGCTTAGGAGAAATTAGGAGGAATTAAAATGGCTACAAGAAGTGCAATATCTGAAACTAAGAAAACCAAAACTGTAAAAAAGACTGGGGAGGAAGCCGTCAAGGAGACACCCCTTACAGTCGGTCAGACAGAGAAAGTTAAGTCTGAGACAGAGAAAGCAGAACCAGCAGAAAAGCCAGTGAAAGCTGCAGCTAAGCCGGTTGAGGCTGCTGCAGAGAAGAAAGAAGAAACAAAAGCGCCTGAGAAGAAGACACCTGAGAAGAAGACATCCGCAAGAGCGACCGTAAAGAAGGAAACAACGGCAAAAAAAGCGACGACAAAGAAAGAAACGACGAAGAAGGAGACGACAGCAAAGAGAGCAGCGGCAAAGAAGGAGACTGTAAAGAAGGAAACAACCACAAAGAGGACGGCCTCCAGAAAAGCTCTTAAAGTGAATGCGATCGTTGAACACTACGGAAAACAGATTAGTGAGCAGGATATTATTGAGAATGTCAAGAGAGCGTGGACAAATTCCGGCAAAGCTGAGAAGGATATTAAGTCGATGGAATTATATATTAAGCCTGAGGAAAATGCCGTATATTATGTTGTGAATGAGACGGAGACAGGGGCAGTTGCGTTGTACGAATAGGAATGGAAAAAGACTGTTGCATGGGGGTGCGGCAGTTTTTTTGGATATAATATATTAGGAGCCGTGTTATTTAAGTCAAAGGAGACGAAGGATATGGATCAAGCGTGGATGATGGGAATAAATTTGCCGATGATATCTGACGGGCAGGCGGATTTGGTTCTGTCAAGAATCATGCAGATGGCGGTAGTAATACAGATTGTAATGCTTATTGTCGGTGTTTTAATCTGCTGCTTTGGACTCAAGCTGGTAAGAGTGCTGTCAGTGTTTGCAGGCCTGGTAATCGGGAGTGGGATTGGTACAGGGGCTGCTCTTGGATTGGGATTTTCCGGAACTATGATACCGGTTACAATATTGCTCTGTACGGTTGTTATGGCTGTATTTTGCTGTGGGGTGCGCAAGCTTGGTATCTTTTTTGTAGTTCTTTTGCATACGACAGGCATTGCTGCATCGCTGCTTCTGCCTGGAATCAAAGATATCACCCAGGCAATGATTGTACTTGGAGTCAGTGTTTTTGCGGCGCTTTTGATGGCGGTGTTTGCCGTGATAAAACCAGAGCTGGTGGTAGTTATCATTACAGGAATATCAGGGGGATTGTCGGTGGGAACTGCCGCCGCAGCCTTACTGGGTATTACAGGAAATATCTGGGTGGGTTATGGAATCAGCGCGGCAGCGGCATTTATCGGAATCTGGATTCAGTTCATGATGCAGTCCCGTAAGATTGGAAAGAATGAAAGAGTATATGCAGAACGGATGAAGGGGCAGGTTTCCAGAGAATCAGAGGTAGAGAAGGCCAGAAGGATTCTGGAGGAGGAAGATGAAGAAACGGAAAAACCAAAGAGCAGTAATGACGATAATGATGACGATGATGACGATGATGATATTACGATTATCACGATGTCCTGAAAAGGTGAAGGGAATGTTACTGTGAACACCAGGGGTGTGAACAATAACAAGGGAATTTCCACCATCCATGTTCAGTCTGGTTGTATTTTGGAGTAGATGTGATATAATAGTAAATATATTAGACTCAGAGGAACATGAATGAAGGAGGCCTTAGTGTATGAAGATTGATATGCATTGTCATGTGAAAGAGGGCTCTATCGACAGTAAAGTAGGTCTGGATGAATATATTACGAAGCTTAAGGAACACGGATTTGAAGGAATGTTAATCACAGACCATGATACTTACAAAGGATACCGCCATTGGAAATATCATATGAAGGGGAAGGTTCACGACGATTTTGTAGTGTTAAAAGGGATTGAATATGACACCTGCGACGCAGGACATATTATCTGTATCATGCCGGAGGGTGTCAAGATGCGTTTGTTGGAGTTAAGAGGACTGCCGGTAAGCGCCCTGATTGATTTTGTTCATCGGCACGGCGGGATTCTTGGTCCTGCACACCCATGCGGAGAGAAATACTTAAGTTTTACGAACACGAAGAAATTCTACAAATCTCCGGAGATAATCAAGAGATTCGATTTTATTGAGGCTTTTAACGCGTGTGAGCCGGAGGAATCCAACAGGGAGGCAATGAAGCTTACATTAAAGTATAAAAAGCCGGGGATTGGCGGCAGCGATGCCCATAAGCTGGATTGTGTTTCTCTGGCATATACAGAGCTGCCGGAGAGGATTACCTGCGAGACAGAATTGATTTCCTTGATTCGTAAAAAGGTGCCAATTGGAGTGGGAGGCACCATCTATGGGAAGACGACCAAAGATAAGATTGGGAAGGTCAATAAACTTCTGGTATATTCCTTCTGGTTTTACAATAAGGGCGGAGAGCTTTTGAAGCGCCATAAGAGAAAAGTGAAGGGGGAGATTGAGAATCCGGTTGACCCCATTGACCCCATTGAGATTCCTTATTTGAAGCTGCAGGGGAAGGTTGAGTAAGAATAAAATAGAAAGGCTGTTAAGAATTCTGATTCTTGACGGCTTTTTATTTTGTTTCTTTTTTAAAAATAAGAACGATTTTCAATATACTACACGTTGCTTAATCCGAGAAATGGTGTTATGATAGGATTGTAATAGATAATAAGAATCAATAACATTTACAAGGGGATATACATA
>ERZ808028.607-NODE-607-length-27931-cov-4.788792_pt1 | contig 27931 bp, 27 predicted proteins | sample MGYA00380184_ERZ808028 | MGnify/ENA primary metagenome ERZ808028 (study PRJEB31490, sample SAMN06133397) | mouse gut metagenome | isolation source: J8_1 | host: mice | place: China: Chengdu | collected 2015-05 ...
ATTCGTCGTTTGTGCTGAAGATTCGCCGCTCGTGAAGTTAATTCGTCGTTTGTGCTGAAGATTCGCCGTTCATGTAGTTAATTCGTCGTTTGCGCTGAAGATTCGCCGCTCGTGAAGTTAATTCGTCGCTCGCGCTGAAGATTCGCCGCTCGTGAAGTTAATTCGTCGTTTGCGCCGAAGATTCGTCGTTCATGTAGTTAATTCGTCGTTCGCGCCGAAGATTCGTCGTTCATGCAGTAGTTTATTAAATCTTTAACTGAACTTATATGGGTTAAAAATTCGAAGGGGGAAGGACAATGAATAAAAAAACGATTATTCGTACGCTAGAAAAAATTGCACTTTATATGGAGTTATTAGGTGAAAATCATTTTAAAGTTTCTGCATTTCGAAAAGCAGCGAATGTCTTAGAATTAGATCCAAGAAGTTTAAGCGAAATGGATGATATTTTAAGTTTAAAAGGAATTGGTAAAGGAACAGGTGCGGTCATTATCGATTTAATGGAAAAAGGTCAATCAGACTTATTAGTTGAATTAGAAGAGACTGTTCCGAAAGGGATGGTCCCAATGCTGAAAATCCCTGGGCTTGGTGGGAAGCGAATCGCTAAATTGCGAGAGCATTTAGGCATTGAATCGATTGAACGTTTAAAAGAAGCTTGTGAGCAAAATGAAGTGAGTACGGTACCAGGATTTGGTAAAAAGACAGAACAAAATATTTTAGCTGCAATAGAAGCATTGGCAACGCGCAGTGAAAAGTTTCCAATTTGGAAAGTAGAGGAGGTTGTTTCCTTAGTAGAAGGTGTTTTGCAAACGATTCCAGAAATTACACGTTTTTCGGTAGCGGGTAGTTATCGTAGAACGGAAGAGGAAAGTAGCGATGTCGATTTTATCATTGTTACGGAAGCGCCAGCTTTAGTGCGTGAACAATTACTAACGGCATTACCTGTTTTAGAAACGATTGCTGCCGGAGATGCAAAATTATCCATTATAATTGATGTAGAAGATCCGATCGACGCAGACTTTAGATTTGTGAAAGACGAACAATTTGCGACGGCGATTCATCATTTTACTGGTTCAAAAGACCATAATGTGAAAATGCGTCAAATCGCGAAAGCAAAAGGTTGGAAAATAAGTGAATATGGGGTAGAGGATGAGCATGGTGAAATGCATACATTCCCAGATGAAACAGCATTTTTTGCCCATTTTAATTTACTATTCATTCCACCAGCATTGCGAAAAAACGGTACAGAATTAGAACGATTGGATGAATTGCCACAATTGATTTCTTTAACAGAAATAAAATCTGACTTGCATATGCATACAACATGGTCAGATGGCGGTTACTCAATTCGCGAAATGGTGGAAGCAGCACGTGCGAAAAACTACTCACATATTGTCATTACGGATCATTCTCATTATTTAAAAGTTGCCAATGGCTTAACACCGAAACGTTTACGCGAACAAATTGCGGAAATTCGAAAAATCAATGCAGAATATGATGATATCGAAGTGTTTTGCGGAACGGAAATGGATATTTTACCAGATGCAACATTGGATTTTGAAAATGAGTTATTGAAAGAACTAGATTTTGTCATTGCGGCGATTCATTCGAGTTTTTCACAATCGGAGGAGCAAATTATGGCAAGAATCAAAGCAGCAATGGAAAACCCTTATGTTGATATGATTGCACATCCAACCGGTCGTATTATTGGTAAACGAGACGGCTATCATCCAGATGTGAGCCAATTAATTCAATGGGCAGCCGAGTATGATAAAATAGTAGAGTTGAATGCGAATCCATATCGCCTTGATTTAAAAACTGAACATTTAATTGAAGCGAAAAAAGCAGGGGTTAAAATTGCGATTAATACGGACGCCCATGCGACAGCACAATTGGATTTCATGGAAATTGGTGTCAATTACGCGAAAAAAGCTTGGTTACAAAATGAAGATATTGTCAATACGTGGACAACAGAGAAATTTATAACAGAAATCGTCAACAAACGAAAGGAAGTGTAGACATTGGAAAGCCGTGTCTTACAAACACTTGAATATGATAAAATTATTGCGCTTGTCACTGAACATACAACATTTAGTGCGGGACAAGCGGTTATTGAAAACTTAAAACCAGAAACAGATTATGCGACCGTTGAAAATTTATTAGCAGAAACGGATGAAGCCTTAGCAATTTTACGCCTTCGTGGCAATGTGCCAATGGGCGGTATGAAAGATGTCCGTCCCCATGCAAAAAGAGCGCAGATGGAAGGGATTTTAAGCAGCGTAGAATTAATGGAAATTGCCAGTACGATTCGTGCCAGTCGAAATTTAAGGCAATTTATAGAAATGCTTATTGAAGATGAGCCGATAGAAATTCCGCTCATGATGGCTAAAAAAGAGGCCTTTCCGATTTTGACGGAGTTAGAAAGAGAAATTAATTATGCCATAGATGATAATGGTGCAGTATTGGATGGTGCTTCGGAAAAATTAAGGGCGATCCGTCAAAAATTACGTGCACAAGAAAGCAGAGTACGTGAACGTTTAGAAAGTTATACGAGAGGGCGTAATGCGGCAAAAATGCTTTCTGATGCGATTGTGACAATTCGTAATGATCGTTATGTTATTCCTGTTAAAGCAGAATATCGATCTCATTACGGCGGCGTTATTCATGATATGTCTTCATCTGGACAAACGCTGTTTATTGAACCTGACGCAGTTGTGCAATTGAATAATGAAATTCGGAATTTGAAAGTGCAAGAGAAAGAAGAGATTGAACGAATTTTAGCAGTACTTTCCCAATCGGTCCAAATGGTGGCACATGATTTATTTTTACTCGTAAATTTACTAGCGGAAATCGATGCCATTTTAGCGAAAGCTAAATACGGGGCTGCAAGAAAATATACGAAGCCAGTTGTCAACGATCAAGGGTATATTAAATTAACGCAGGCGAAACATCCATTGATTGATGAAGAAGTTGTCGTTGCAAATAATATTGAATTTGGTCAAGATATTACGACAATTGTGATTACTGGACCAAATACAGGTGGTAAGACGGTAACATTAAAAACAGTAGGATTATGTACGTTAATGGCACAATCTGGATTGCCAATTCCAGCGTTAGATGGTTCACAAATCGCGGTATTTAGTGCAGTGTATGCTGATATTGGTGATGAACAGTCGATTGAGCAAAGTTTAAGTACATTTTCGTCACGCATGGTAAATATTGTAGATATTTTAAAGAAGTATGATGACAAGTCTTTATTATTATTTGATGAATTAGGTTCTGGAACGGATCCGCAAGAAGGTGCTGCTTTGGCGATTGCGATTTTAGACGAAGTGCATGGACACGGGGCAAGAGTGCTGGCGACAACGCATTACCCTGAGTTAAAAGCATATGGCTTTAATCGTCCGGGTATGACGAATGCGAGTGTGGAGTTTGATGTTAACACGCTGAGTCCAACCTATCGACTATTAATCGGCGTGCCTGGTCGCAGTAATGCTTTTGAAATTTCTAAAAGGCTTGGATTACCCGCACATATTATTGATCGAGCAAATCGTTTTACAGGCAATGACCATGGCGAAGTTAACACGATGATTGCTTCTTTAGAGGAAAGTCGTTTGCAGTCTGAAAAGGAAGCAGAAGAAGCACATGTTTTATTAGAGCAAACTGAACATTTGAAGAAAGAGTTGGAAGAAGAATGGCGTCAGTTTAATGAAGTGAAAGAAAAACTTGAACAAAAAGCAAAAGAGAAGGCAAGAGATATTATTGAAGAAGCGAGAATGGAAGCGGAAGCAATTATTTCTGATTTACGTGCGAAACAATTAAATGCGAGTGCTTTTATTAAAGAACATGAATTAATTGATGCGAAGAAACGACTTGATGATGCGTTGCCAGAAGATCAGAAGAAAAAAGCGCAAGTTGCTAAAAAAGAGTCACGCAAATTGCAAGTTGGCGATGAAGTGAATGTGTTAGATTATGGCCAAAAAGGGACTTTGCTTGAGAAAACTTCTTCCAAAGATTGGGTCGTTCAAATCGGGATTTTGAAAATGACAATTACTGAAGATCGTTTAGAGTATATTAAACCAAAAAAAGAAAAGACACCAAGAGCAACTACGACTGTACGTGGACGTTCTAGTCATGTGAAGTTAGAGTTGGATTTACGCGGAGAACGTTATGAAGATGCATTGCGTAGAACTGAAAAATATATTGACGATGCATTATTGTCTAATTATCATCAAGTTTCAATTATTCATGGTAAAGGAACTGGGGCACTTAGACAAGGCGTGCAGCAGTATTTAAAAAGACATTCACGTGTTAAAGCGTATCGATTCGGTGATGCTGCTGAAGGTGGTCACGGGGTAACTGTTGTCGAACTAAAATAAAATGAATGAAAATCAATAAAAGTTCATTTTATTGAAACTTATCATAGCTTCAAACGTATGGCTATGATAAGCGTTTCCAAAGGAGGAAGGGTAAATGGAAAAGTCTGGCTTTTGGGCACATCCTTTAGTAGAGACAGCAGGTAATTTTAGCGTTGTTGTATTATGCTTGATCGTGTCAATGGTTTTATTTGAGCTTGTGACAAAATACCAAAATTGGGAGCAAATTAAAAGAGGGAATCTTGCTGTAGCAATGGCAACAGGTGGGAAAATATTTGGTGTAGCGAATATTTTTAGATTTTCAATCGCAAAACATAATACATTACCAGAAATGATTGGTTGGGGATTATTCGGTTTTACTTTATTAGTATTTGCTTATATTTTATTTGAATTTTTAACACCGCAATTTAAAGTAGATAAAGAAATTGAAGCGGATAATCGTTCGGTTGGTTTTATCTCATTAACAATTTCAGTAGGGTTGTCGTTTGTAATTGGGGCAAGTATTTCATAGGAGAAGATAAAATTGGAAAGATTGTCTAAGATTTTAATGGTTGCAGCAGTATTGTTTATCGTCGTTGGCATTTATTGGTTAGCTAAATAAGAGGAATAGTGCATATACATGGTAAGAAGGCAAAGTATAAACGCCTTTTTACCATGTTTTCTTTTGGCTCTTGTTCAAAATATGAGCTTGATTAAAATGACGACACTAGTACATGTAGCGAAAGACGGCGAGTCCAGCGGGAAAAGCATGACGCAGGAGCGCGAACTTCGCGACGAGGCAAGCTAAGTGCGCCACGCCCTGTGGCAACGCTTGCATGACCAACGTCCTGTTCGCCCGAGATTGAAGCCATGCCCGCGGAAATGGATGAAAGCTGAAGGCATCGTATTGCTACGACAGGCATATGTCGAATAATCGTCGTGACGGTCTTCGTCATAGAGATTATTTGTTTATGTCCCGAGTGGCTGATGCCTGAAGCTAGAAAAGTCTGGCTGTAGCGGAATGTACGGTCAAGAACACGTTTTGGTGAAGAATCTTTCTTTTTTCTTATAAATTCCAGAAATAATGTCGATTGTATTTGATAAGCATTTGTTTTATCATTATAATTAAGAGTAGGAATATTCTTTAAATTCTTAGGGGAGGGGTTTTGGCAAATGACTGAAAAGAAATGGTTGGAGTTGTATCCGGAAGAAATACCAAAAACAATTAGTTATGAAAAGATTCCGGTGCAAGAGTATTTAACGCGAGCAGCGAAGGAGGTTCCCGAACAAAATGCAATTCATTTTTTAGGGAAAAATATTACGTATAAAGAGTTTTATCAATCTTCATTGAAGTTTGCGCATTATTTACATTCACTCGGTATTGAAAAAGGGGATCGTGTAGCGATTATGCTACCGAACTGTCCACAAAGTGCGATTGCATTTTTTGGCATTTTGTATAGTGGAGCGATTGTTGTACAAACAAATCCACTCTATACAGAAAGAGAACTAAAGTATCAAATGGTTAATTCGGGGGCTAAAGCCATTGTTGCATTAGATCTATTATATCCACGCATTAATAATATTATAAAAGAAACGGCGTTAGAAAATGTCATTATCACAGGGATTAAAGATTATTTACCGTTCCCGAAAAACTTGATTTATCCTTTTATTCAAAAGAAAGAAAATGGCATATCGGTAAAAGTAGAACATCGTGGGATTTATCATTTGTTTCCAGAGATTATGAAAATTGCGAAGGCTGAACCGATTACGAGTGATTTTAATTTCGATGAAGACGTTGCTCTCCTGCAATATACAGGTGGGACGACGGGATTGCCAAAAGGGGTTATGTTGACGCATGAAAATTTAGTGTCAAATACCGCGATGTGCGAAAATTGGTTGTATGAATCTAAAAGAGGGAAAGAAGTTGTGTTAGGTATGTTGCCATTTTTCCATGTGTACGGCATGACAACTGTTCTTGTATTAACGGTTATGATGTACAATAAAATGGTTTTATTACCAAAGCCTGACATGGATATGGCCTTAAAAACAATTGATAAACAAAAGCCGACATTATTTCCGGGAGCACCGACGATGTATATTGGTCTTTTAAATCATCCAGATATTGGAAAATATGATTTGTCATCCATTACTGCTTGTATTAGTGGTTCGGCAACTTTGCCAATTGAAGTAAAACAACAATTCGAAGCGGTAACAGGCGGCAAACTTGTTGAAGGCTATGGTTTAACGGAAACATCACCTGTTACACATGCCAACTTTGTTTGGAAAGGGTCGGAATATAATACATCAGGCTCCATTGGTGTGCCATGGCCGAATACAGATGCTTGTATAATGGGATCTGAAAGCGATGAACCATTAGAGATAGGGGAAATTGGGGAAATTGCAGTGAAAGGACCTCAAGTGATGAAAGGCTATTGGCAAATGCCGGAAGAAACAGAATCAACATTTAGAAATGGTTGGTTTTTAACAGGAGATTTAGGTAAAATGGATGAAGAAGGTCGTTTTTATATTGTCGACCGTAAAAAAGATATGATCATTGCGAGTGGTTTCAATATTTATCCAAGAGAAGTTGAGGAAGTGCTTTATGAACATGAAGCAATTCAAGAATGTGTTGTAGCTGGTGTGCCAGATGCGTATCGTGGTGAAACAGTAAAAGCGTATATTGTACTAAAGGAAAATGCCTCGGTGACTGAAGAGGAATTGGATAAATACTGTCGCGCAAACCTTGCTGCTTATAAAATTCCACGTATTTACGAATTCCGAGATGAACTGCCAAAAACAGCTGTTGGTAAAATTTTAAGACGTTCATTAGTAGATGAAGAAAAAGCAAAACTAGAAGGAAATTTACAAGAAGCGTAATGAAATAGTTGACGAAAATAAATAAACCGATTATTATAAGAATATGAATGAATCCTCATTCATATTCTTTTGAATGGGTGGTGAAAAAATGAAACGTAATAAGCCGAAATACAAACAAATTGTAGATGCTGCTGTAATCGCGATTGCAGAAAATGGTTATCATCAGGCGCAAGTTTCAAAGATTGCTAAACAAGCGGGTGTGGCAGACGGTACCATTTATTTATACTTTAAAAACAAAGAAGATATTTTAGTTTCTGTTTTTAGAGAGAAAATGGCCTTTTTTATCGAACAACTACAAGAAGTATTGGAAAAAGATTTGGATACATCATCCCGTTTATATGAGATGATTGCCAATCATTTTAAAGGGCTTTACGAAGATCGCCACCTTGCGATTGTCACGCAATTGGAGTTAAGGCAATCAGCAAAAGAACTGCGACTAAGAATTAACGAAGTGCTCAAGCCGTACTTAGATTTAATTGACCGCGTATTAATTGAAGGAATTGAACGAGGAGAGCTAGATCCTGAATTAGATGTACGTCTTGCGAGGCAAATGGTATTTGGGACAATCGATGAAACCCTTACATCTTGGGTTATGAATGAACAAAAATACAATTTGTTAGAAGTGTCACCTAAAGTACATAAAATGCTTGTACATGCATTAGAAGCAAGATAACATGGAGTGCCAAAGTTTTTGATAGCAATGAAGAAAATTTTCACGTCTCATTGACAATACCAAATTGGCATTAAATTGTTTAATAGTCGGCAATATCAATTATATGATCATTGCCGATTCACTACTGTCGAAACATTTGTTCATCGTAAATATAGAAAGAATTAGGTGGAATGTTATATTTATATACTATTTTACGATGAAATGATGTATAATTAAAATTGCCACAAATATTCTAACTATACTAAAATGAAAGAATCTGTTAATGTATATAGTGGTAAAGGATTTAAAGGGGGATGGAACGAAATGGCTTTTCTAACGGTCGAAAAAGATCAAGGGGTTTTGATTGCGACAATCAATAGACCGCCTGCTAATGCGTTAGCACGTGCGCTCATTACAGAAATTGATGCATTACTCGACGATGTTGAAAACGATGAAGCTGTCCGCGTCATAGTGCTTCGCGGAGAAGGTAGATTTTTCTCAGCTGGAGCAGACATTAAAGAGTTCACGGATGTTTCATCAGGAGAAGAGTTTTCGAAACTTGCGGCAAACGGCCAAAAAGTATTTGAAAGACTAGAACGTTTCCATAAGCCAGTCATTGCTGCGATTCATGGTGCGGCACTAGGCGGAGGATTAGAACTTGCGATGGCATGTCATATGCGCTTCGTTGCTGAAAATGCAAAGCTCGGTTTACCAGAACTCCAACTTGGTTTAATTCCAGGATTTGCTGGAACACAAAGGTTGCCACGTTATGTTGGAATGCCAAAAGCGGCAGAAATGATGTTAACGAGTGAGCCAATCAGTGGGACGGAAGCGGTTCAATTTGGGCTTGCTAATAAAGCGCTTACAGAAGATAAATTATTTGATTACACATTAACAGTAGCAAAGAAAATTGCTGCGAAAAGTCCTGTTTCAGTGAAATGGGCTTTGGAAATGTTACAGTATGCAAAACCAGAATCGTATTATGAAGGCGTAAAAGCAGAAGCCAATGCATTTGGAGAAGTTTTTATTTCGGAGGATGCGAAAGAAGGTATTCAAGCATTTTTAGAAAAGAGACAACCAGAATTTAAAGGGAAATGAGCAAATTAGCTGAGGAGGTATTTTACATGAATATTTTTGTATTAGTAAAACGTACTTTTGATACTGAGGAAAAAATTGTTGTAAACAACGGGGAAATTGTAGACGATGGTGCAGAATACATCATTAACCCATATGATGAGTATGCAATTGAAGAAGCGATTACAGTGCGCGATGAGCACGGCGGAGAAGTAACTGTTGTGACAATCGGCGATGAAGAAGCTGAAAAGCAACTACGTACCGCTTTAGCAATGGGTGCAGACAAAGCCGTATTAATTAATACTGAAGATGATTTAGATGAGATGGATGAATATACAGTTGCTAAAATTTTAGCGGAATACTTAAAAGATCAAGAAGTTGACTTAGTTTTAGCTGGAAACGTTGCAGTTGATGGCGGGTCGGGACAAGTTGGACCACGTGTAGCGGAAATGCTTGGTATTAACTATGTAACAACAATTACGAAATTAGAAATCGATGGTTCAGACGTTGAAATCGTTCGTGATGTTGAAGGAGATTCCGAAGTGATTAAAACAGCTTTACCACTTCTTGTAACTGCACAACAAGGTTTAAATGAACCACGCTATCCATCTTTACCAGGTATTATGAAGGCAAAGAAAAAGCCGCTAGAAGAACTAGAATTAGATGATCTAGATCTGGATGAAGATGATGTTGAAGCGAAAACGGAAACAGTAGATATTTTCTTACCAGCAGAAAAAGAAGCTGGACGTGTACTTGAAGGTGAATTAGAAGATCAAGTGAAAGAGCTTGTAAGTTTACTGAAAAACGAAGCGAAAGTAATTTAAAAGACAGAACATTTCAATTGAATGAAAATAGAAAATGAACTTCATTTTCAACATTGTTTATAGGAGGGACAGGGAATGTCAAAAAAAGTTTTAGTACTTGGAGAAGCGCGTGAAGGCGTATTACGTAATGTATCATTTGAAGCGATTGCAGCAGCAAAGCAAGTGTCGGCAGGTGGGGAAGTTGTTGCAGTATTATTAGGAGATTCAGTAGAAGCATTAGGAACTGAATTAATCCAATACGGTGCTGACCGTGTCGTTGTTGTAGAGCATGAAAACTTAAAACAATATACATCTGATGGTTACAGCCAAGCATTTATGGCAGTTTCAGAGCAAGAAAACCCAGAAGCAGTTGTTTTTGGACATACAGCATTAGGAAAAGACTTATCACCTAAAATCGCTAGTAAATTGGATTGTGGCCTCATTTCAGACGTGACTGAAATTGAAGGAGAAGACGAAGATGCAGTATTCGTTCGCCCGATTTACTCAGGTAAAGCGTTTGAAAAAGTAAAACATAAGGACGGCGTACTATTCTTTACAGTTCGTCCAAACAACATCGCTCCATTAGCGAAAGATGAAGGTCGTTCTGGAGATGTTCAAAAAGTAGACGTAGATGTGAAAGATTTACGTACGATTATCGCTGAAGTGCTTCGTAAGGCAACAGATGGCGTGGATATGTCAGAGGCAAAAGTAGTTGTTGCTGGTGGACGTGGCGTACGTAGTGCTGAAGGTTTCGAACCGCTGAAAGAATTAGCGAATTTACTAGGTGGAGCAATCGGTGCTTCACGTGGTGCATGTGACGCTGATTACTGTGACTATTCACTACAAATCGGTCAAACTGGTAAAGTCATTACACCTGATCTTTACATCGGAGTTGGAATTTCAGGTGCAATTCAACATTTAGCTGGAATGTCGAACTCTAAAGTAATCGTTGCAATTAACAAAGATCCAGAAGCAGAAATCTTTAAAGTTGCGGACTACGGTATCGTAGGAGACTTATTCGAAGTCATCCCAATGATGATTGAAGAAGTTAAAAACTTAAAAGTGAATGCTTAATTTAAAAAATCCAGTCTGTCACAAGGCAGATTGGATTTTTTAGTAAATGATTCAATGCAAATTGAAGCAGATAAATCGCGACAAAATTAGACACATGTTACAATAGGCAATGAAGGTATTTATTTAAGGAGGATTTTTAAATGGCTATTATTAATGCAACTGACAAAGACTTTGCAGAAAACGTAAAAGAAGGCGTAGTTTTAGTAGATTTCTGGGCACCTTGGTGTGGACCATGTAAAATGATTGCACCAGTTTTAGAAGAATTAGATGGTGAAATCGAAGGGAAAGCTAAAATTGTTAAAGTAGATGTAGACGATAACCAAGCAACAGCTGGTCAATTCGGCATTATGTCTATTCCAACATTATTACTTTTCAAAGACGGCGAAGTAGTGGACAAAGTTGTCGGCTTCCAACCGAAAGATGCTTTAGCAGAATTAATCGAAAAACATGCATAATAAATGATCGGCTATACAATGTACATTGTAAGCATCATTTAATCGCCGGGGCCTTGTAAATTGGTACCCGGCTTTTTAGTAGGTGAAAAAATGAATGAGTTAGTAAAAGAAAAATTAGCGATTCTTCCAGAAGAACCGGGTTGTTATTTAATGAAAGACCGTCAAGGAACGATTATTTATGTCGGTAAAGCGAAAGTACTGAAAAATCGTGTACGCAGCTATTTTACAGGTAGTCATGATGGAAAAACACAGCGACTCGTCAGTGAAATAGTGGATTTTGAAACAATTATTACTTCTTCGGATATCGAAGCGCTCGTTTTAGAATTAAATTTAATTAAACAATATGACCCAAAGTATAATGTCATGTTAAAAGATGATAAATCTTATCCTTATTTAAAAATAACGGCTGAAAGACATCCTAGATTAATCATTACAAGAAAAGTGAAGAGAGATAAAGGGAAATATTTTGGTCCTTATCCAAACGCTTATGCTGCGAGCGAAACGAAGAAATTATTAGATCGTATGTATCCTTACCGTAAATGTCAAACATTACCGGCGAAATCTTGCTTGTATTACCATTTAGGTCAGTGTTTAGCACCTTGCATTAAAGAGGTAGAACCGGATGTTTATAAAGAAATGACAGCGGATATTACACGTTTTTTAAATGGCGGTTATAAAGAAGTTAAAAAAGAGTTGACGGAAAAAATGGCTACTGCAGCTGCAGAGTTAGCGTTTGAAAGAGCATCGGAATACCGTGATCAAATCCAAAACATTGAAATGGTTATGGAAAAACAAACGATGATTATGACAGACTTTACAGATCGGGACATTTTTGGCTATGCGGTGGATAAAGGTTGGATGTGTGTACAAGTATTTTTTGTCCGTCAAGGGAAACTGATTGAAAGAGATGTCTCTATATTTCCTTTATATCAAGATCCTGAAGAAGAAATCTTAACGTTTATCGGGCGGTTTTATCAACAATCTGCCCATTTATTGCCAAAAGAAATTTTATTGCCACCTGAAATAGACGCGGAACTTGTGAGACAGTTATTAAATGCCAATGTACAAATACCACAGCGTGGGAAGAAAAAAGATTTGGTGCAATTAGCAAAGAAGAATGCGAAAATTTCTTTACAACAAAAATTCCAGTTAATTGAGCGACAAGAAGATCGTACAATTGGTGCGTGTGAAGATTTAGGTGAAGTGATGCAAATTGCAACTCCTTATCGCATTGAAGCATTTGATAACTCGCATACGCATGGGGTAGACCCAGTATCAGCGATGGTTTCATTTGTAGATGGCAAGCCGAATCGTAAAGATTACCGGAAATATAAGACGCAAGAAGCTAAAAAGCATGATGATTACGGAGCGATGCGTGAAGTTGTAAGAAGACGTTATCAAAGGGTTTTAAAGGAAAATTTACCGTTGCCAGATCTTGTTTTAATTGATGGGGGAAAAGGACAAATGGAAGTTGCGCGTGAAGTATTGGAAGATGAGTTAGGCTTAGAACTTCCGATTGCTGGTCTAGCAAAAGATGATAAACATCAAACATCACAATTATTGTACGGCAATCCACCAGAAGTCATTCCACTCAAACGAACGAGTGAAGCTTTTTATTTACTACAAAGAATTCAAGACGAAGTGCATAGATTCGCCATTACATTCCATCGTCAAAGAAGGCAATCTACGACATTTGAATCGTCATTGGACGGCATTCCAGGAATTGGTCCAAAAAGAAAAGCAACTTTATTAAAACATTTTGGTTCTGTGAAAAAAATAAAAGCGGCAACTGTAGAGCAGTTAAAAGAAGCGGGATTACCGCAACAGTTGGCAGAATCTGTTGAATCATTTTACAAGAAAGATTTGCCAGAATAATAATTATATGATACAGTGAAAACATTCACAGGTTCATTAACGTGTGAGGATAGAGGTGCAAGTGCTAAAAGTATACTTCATGAAGGGAACAGCCTAATGATTGGAGTAGAAAGGGGTACTTGCCGAAGTGAGAGCCGTTCTGTTCAAACGAACTCACTGGATTTTCGTTGAAGAAGCGGAAGTCTGTCAGGAAAAAATTACCTGGAGAGCTATCCCGAAAGAGATTTTTTTGTATACTCTAATCGGACCAGCTCTCATAAATTATGAGGGCTGTTTTTGCGTTCTAGGGGAAGTGGAGGCGAGCAAGTGGAAAGGGTTGTTATGAAATTTGGCGGTACTTCGGTTGCCAATGAAGAGAGAATTCAAAGAGCTGCATCATTGATTAAAGCGGAGGTAGAAAGAGGGAAGCAGGTAGCGGTGGTCGTGTCAGCCATGGGGAAAACGACAGATACTTTATTAAGTTTAGCGAAAGAAATTCATCCAAATGCAGGTGAACGCGAGCTTGATATGTTGTTGACGACTGGTGAGCAAGTGACAGCTTCGCTCCTCGCAATGGCATTACAAGCAGTAAATGTCGATGCCAAATCGTTTACAGGTTGGCAAGCGGGAATTCAAACAGATGATATACATAGTAAAGCAAGAATAGAAGAAATAACGGTAAACCGAGTAACGGAAACGTTGGGACATGGTGCAGTAGCCGTCATAACAGGATTCCAAGGCGTGTCTTCCAAGGGAGAAATTACAACTTTAGGGCGCGGTGGATCAGATACAAGTGCAGTAGCAGTAGCCATTGCGATTGGAGCAGAAGTTTGTGATATTTATACAGACGTTGAAGGCGTATTTACAACGGACCCGAGAATGATTCCGGAAGCGATGAAGTTATCGGAAATTTCCTATGATGAAATGTTAGAGTTGGCTAATTTAGGGGCTGGCGTTTTGCATCCGCGAGCGATTGAATTCGCAAAAAATCATCAAATGCCAATTCGAGTTAGACCGGCACATATTGCAGGAGAAGGGACAGTTATTAAGGAGGAAGTTGAAATGGAAACAAATTTAATTGTGCGTGGGGTTGCTTTTGAAGAAAATATTGTACGTTTAACAATTATGTACAATACACCTTATAACGGCTCTCTAGCAAATTTATTTACAACTTTAGCAAAACAACAAATTAACGTTGATATTATCGTTCAAACGATTATGGACGGCGAACAACCATCTGTATCTTTTTCGATTAAAAATGAAGATTTTGCAAAAGCAATTAGTGTCCTAGAAACACATAAAGAACAGTTAGGCTATGAGCGTGCAGACTTTGAAGTTGGCTTAGCGAAGGTATCCATCGTCGGTAGTGGAATGGTATCAAATCCTGGTGTTGCTGCGAATATGTTTGATGCGTTAAGAGTGGCGGATATTCCAATTAAAATGGTTAGTACATCTGAAATTAAGGTTTCAGTCGTCATTCCATCTAGTGATATGGAAAAAGCAGTAGAAGTATTGCATCGTTCGTTTGAATTGGATCAAGTCGTTCAATAAGATGAAAGATTAAAAAAAGGTCGAGACGTCTAAAATGCAAGACGTTTCGACCTTTTTTTAATAGGATTGCATTTCTATGAATCAATCGTTTCTTTCATATCCCAAGCGAGTTGAAATTGAATCGTTTGTTGTTTCGGATTAACAGAAGCATAGCATTCTGTTAAATAGCCATTTAATTTTTGATGTTGTTCGGCGATAAATCCTGCTTCTAACTGATAATTTCGATCATCTTTATTTACAGGAGGCGCAGCAACGAAAAGTTGGTAAATCGCCTCTTTTTTCGTCATTTTTTCGAGCGATAATGTTCCCCATCCAGCTTCAGTGAAAAATGTAGGAATTTCTTCCGTTGTAAAAACAGGAAACTTGCGTGCAATTTCTTTGCCTGCCCAATATAAAATATCACCTTCATGCTTTCCGAGAATACTAGGAATTACATGATCTCGAATAAGTTCATAGCCAAATGGAGTTGGTCTGTTTGTTTGAATTTGTTCATCTGCCACGATATGTCAACCTTTCTTGTAATCGTACCGTAATATATGTAATAGTTTTATTATAAATGAAATTAAGTTGAATACAAATCATTTCCTAAAAAGATGTTTATTGAAGTAGTTTGAATTTAGAAAATAGAAGATTCGTAAAAATATAAAAAGATTTTTTAAAAACGTTAAAAAGGTATTTTGGTATAATGAAAATTACATTTTTAAAAATGTTTTATTGTAAAGCTTGGAAAAATCACTATAAATTGTTTGAAATTCAACTATTTCAACATAGAAATTAAGCGAAAAATCGCTTTTTTAATGAAAAGGCGGAAAATTGCTCGGTTTTAAAACCTTATGACACCTTGACCTCTTTGAAACGGAGGAGTACAATAGTACATGTTATTATATAGTACAAAGAAGAGGAGATCGTTCGAAAAATCGTCAATATTATTGAAGATACATAGGACTGACTGCTCAATAATAAGGGAGGGTAAAAGAATTGGCAAGAGAATCTGATTTTTTTGTGCGACGCCTTCATTCTTTGCTAGGGGTTATTCCAGTTGGGTTATTCTTAACGCAACACTTAGTGATTAACCATTTTGCAACACGTGGAGAGGAAGCTTTTAACCAAGCTTCAAACTTTATGGGGAGCTTACCATTTGTTCTGTTTTTAGAATGGTTTGTTATTTATATCCCATTAATGTTCCACGCGTTTTATGGTGTCTACATAGCTTTCACAGCAAAGAACAATGTTCAACGTTTTGGAACTTACCGAAACTGGATGTTTATGTTACAAAGAATTACAGGTGTATTCCTAGTAATCTTTATCGCATGGCATATTTATCAAACGCGTATCCAAAAAGCTTTAGGTGTAGAAGTGAATTATGACATGATGGCAGATATTTTCCAAAATCCATTTATGATCGCATTCTACGTTGTTGGTGTACTTGCAGCGACATTCCACCTTGCAAACGGATTATGGGCATTTTTAGTGACATGGGGTATTACACAATCTCCGAAATCACAAAAAATTGTTTCGTATATTACAATCCTAGTATTTTTAGTGTTATCTGTAATTGGTTTACAAGCAATTTTCGCATTCGTAGTATAATGTAAATTGTTTTATAACTCGTAAAACTAGAAAAGTATCGTGAATTAAGAACTGAAAAATGAAGAGAACGATTCACCTTAATCGTTTATTGACAAATTGAGGAGTGAAACATTCATGGCGAAAAACAAATTGATTGTTGTCGGTGGCGGTCTTGCTGGACTAATGGCAACGATCAAAGCAGCAGAGGAAGGCATGTCAGTTGACCTATTCTCGTTGGTTCCAGTTAAACGTTCCCACTCTGTATGTGCACAAGGTGGTATTAACGGTGCGGTTAATACAAAAGGTGAAGGAGACTCACCTGCAATTCACTTTGATGACACTGTATATGGTGGAGACTTCTTAGCAAACCAACCTCCTGTACAAGCAATGACAGCAGCTGCACCAGATATTATTCATATGTTTGACCGTATGGGTGTTATGTTTAACCGTACACCTGAAGGATTACTAGACTTCAGACGTTTTGGTGGAACATTACATCACCGTACAGCTTTTGCTGGTGCAACAACAGGTCAACAACTATTATACGCACTAGATGAACAAGTTCGTCGCTACGAAGTTGAGGGACTTGTCCAAAAGTATGAGCACTGGGAGTTTTTAGGTGCTGTATTAGACGATGATGGTGTTTGTCGTGGAATTAAAGCGCAAAACATGTACACAATGGAAATCGAAGCGTTCAGAGGCGATGCAGTAATTATGGCGACGGGTGGCCCTGGTATCATCTTCGGTAAATCAACGAACTCTGTTATTAACACAGGTTCTGCAGCTTCAATCGTGTATCAACAAGGTGCACATTACGCAAACGGTGAGTTCATTCAAATTCACCCAACAGCAATTCCTGGAGACGATAAATTACGTCTAATGAGTGAATCTGCTCGTGGTGAAGGTGGACGTGTTTGGACATATAAAGATGGTAAGCCTTGGTATTTCTTAGAAGAGAAGTATCCAGACTATGGTAACCTAGTACCACGTGACGTTGCGACACGTGAAATTTTCGATGTCTGCGTTAACCAAAAACTAGGAATTAACGGAGAGAACATGGTTTATTTAGACCTTTCTCATAAGGATCCGAAAGAATTAGACATTAAACTTGGTGGTATCATTGAAATTTACGAGAAATTCGTTGGAGATGATCCTCGTAAAGTTCCGATGAAAATTTTCCCAGCAGTTCACTATTCAATGGGTGGATTATGGGTAGATTACGATCAACATACAAATATTCCTGGACTTTTTGCAGCGGGTGAATGTGATTACTCACAGCATGGTGCAAACCGTTTAGGTGCAAACTCACTATTATCAGCAGTTTACGGCGGTATGGTTGCAGGACCGAACGCTGTTAAATATATTAAAGGTCTTGATAAAACTGCGGAAGATGTATCTTCATCTGTCTTTGACGCAACTCAAAAAGAAGAGCAAGCGAAATGGGACGCAACAATTAAGATGGATGGTACTGAAAACGCATACTTGTTGCATAAAGAACTTGGCGAGTGGATGACTAATAACGTAACTGTTGTTCGTCATAACGACAAGCTGAAGCAAACAGATGAAAAGATCTTAGAGTTACTTGAAAGATATGAAAATATCAATATGACGGATACGCAACAATGGTCTAACCAAGGTGCATCATTTACGCGTCAATTGAAAAACATGTTACAATTAGCACGTGTCATTACGATTGGAGCACTCCAACGTGATGAGAGTCGTGGGGCGCATTACAAACCAGATTTCCCTAAACGTGATGATGAAAACTTCATGAAAACGACTATGGCGGAATTCAATGAAGCAGCACCAAAAATTTGGTATGAAGATATTGATGTATCTTTAATTCCACCACGTGAGCGCGATTACTCCAAGAAGAAAGGAGAATAATAAAAAATGAGCGAGCAAGCGATTGCACAAAAAACAATCCAATTTAAAATTCGCCGTCAAGATACGGAGAAATCGGATTCGTATTGGGAAGAGTTTGAAATCCCATATCGTCCGAATATGAACGTTATTTCTGCACTTATGGAGATTCAACGTAATCCTGTAAATGCAAAAGGTGAAAAGACAACACCAGTTACATGGGAGATGTCTTGTTTAGAAGAGGTATGTGGTGCATGTTCGATGGTGATCAATGGTAGACCACGTCAATCATGTACAGCATTAGTTGATAAATTACAGCAACCGATTACATTAGAGCCAATGGCAACATTCCCGGTAGTTCGTGACTTAGTTGTTAATCGTAATGTAATGTTCGAATCGTTGAAAAAAGTTAAAGCATGGGTGCCAATCGATGGTACTTATTCTTTAGGTGAAGGTCCACGTATGCCTGAACGTAAACGTCAATGGGCTTATGAATTGTCTAAATGTATGACGTGTGGTGTATGTTTAGAAGCTTGTCCAAATGTGAATGACAAAACAGACTTCGTAGGGCCAGCGATTCTTTCGCAAGTTCGTCTATTTAACTCTCATCCAACAGGTGCGATGAATAGAGACGAAAGACTACACACTTTAATGACGGATGGTGGCATTGCAGAATGCGGTAACTCACAAAACTGTGTAGTTGCATGTCCTAAAGGGATTCCATTAACGACATCTATTGCAGCATTAAACCGTGCGACATCAATCCAAATGTTCAAAGACTTCTTCGGAAGCGACCATATGGTAGACTAATAAAAAACCTTATCATGACTTGTAAAAGTCTGTGATAAGGTTTTTTACGTAGAATTATATAAATAAAACTTCTAATTCTAGAAATAGTCTGTTAATATAAACAATGAACGACCATTCATATTTTAGGGAGAAAGTAGGTTTTTGAACATGAAAGCAAATTATATTGAGAATTATGAACAATGGGCATCAGAGTTCACATACGCAGTCCCGTTAAAAGTACGATTTTCGGATATTGATATGTACGGCATTGCGAATAATGCAGTCATTATTTCTTATTTGGAGTATGCACGAATTGAATTTTTCAAGCATATGCAATTAATGAAAGACTGGGTGAAACCGGACTGTCAAACTGTACCTGTTGTAGCGGACATTCAATGTGATTATGTGCAACCGATTTATTATGATGAAGATTTATCAATTTACGTGAAAGTAGATAAAATTGGCAACTCATCGATTGATATTCATTACTTGGCTAAAAATGCTAAAGAAGAAGTTGTATTTACGGGTAGAACATCCCTAGTACAAATACATAAAAGCTCGGGAAAAGGACATCCGTGGACAAATGAAGAGCGTCATTTATTCAAAGAAGCATAAAAACTGGTGAGTTAGCCGTCACGCCCTCGCCCTCTGTGACATATTTTAAAGTGAAAGCTAATAGGAGGGCATGGGATGAGTGAAAACGCTAGGCATCGTTCATTATTAACGAAACGAGAAAGAGAAATCTTTAATTTATTAATCGAAGATCAAACAACTAAGGAAATTGCGAGTCAACTTGGAATTAGTGAAAAGACCGTTAGAAATCATATTTCAAATACGATTCAGAAATTAGGTGTTTCTGGGAGAGCTCAAGCATTATTAGAGTTGATTCGATTAGGTGAATTGCAGTTGTGAAAGAGGTTTCTCCAACGAAGAATCTCCAACTGACTTGGTTATCCTTTTGTGTTAATCATTTGTTTAGATGGTGAATCAGGACTTCTTCAATCGATTCATCGTTTCAATATGAAAAAAGTTAGATAAAAGAACTATTAAAACTTCGAAAAACGAAAAAACTTTGAAAAACTAACTAATTTCATTTGCGTTCTTCATGAAAAAAAGCGACAATAGAAGTACAGTAAACGGTTTTTAGGGAGTTGATAAACTTGACGGAACGGAGCACTTTATTAAACCACGACGTAGCAGAAGTCGCAAGAATGGAAAAAGAGTTGCGCTATATTGCTGCAATTATAAAACATAATGGCCGTAAAATTTTAAAAAACTATACGATTACACCTCCACAGTTTATAGCTTTACAATGGCTGTTTGAACATGGGGATATGACGATTGGTGATTTGTCGAATAAAATGTTTTTAGCATTTAGTACGACAACTGATTTAGTCGATCGTATGGAAAAAAATCATCTAGTAAAACGTGTTCGTGATGACAAAGATCGACGTGTTGTACGTATTCATCTTTTACAAGAAGGTGAGCGTATTATTGAAGAAGTAATTGATAAACGTCGGAATTATTTGAATACGGTGCTTTCTGATTTTGATGTAGACGAGGTTGAACAACTTTCCCAATTACTGTCAAAACTGCATGAAGAAATGAAACGAGATTGGAAGAAGGATTGAGGGATTTAATTGGAAAGACCGATTGGTGTAATTGACTCGGGCGTTGGTGGATTAACAGTTGTAAAAGAAATGATTCAACATCTACCAAATGAGTCGGTACTTTATTTAGGTGATGACGAGAGATGTCCATATGGTTCAAGGACAACAGAAGAAGTTCATCAATTTACGATGGAAATGGTGCAAAAATTAGCGACGATGGATATTAAGTTATTAGTGATCGCTTGTAATACAGCGACAGCAATTGCTTTAGAATCAGTTGTTGCAGCTTATAACTTCCCAGTCATTGGCGTTATTGTGCCAGGCGCAAGAGCTTCTGTAAATTCATCTACAAGTCATAAAATCGCGGTGCTAGGCACAACGAGAACGATTCAAAGTGAGGCCTATACAAATGAGATTAAAAAGGTTGCAGCAGATGCACTTATTTATCCGTTAGATTGCCCCGAATTCGTTCCATTAGTTGAAAGTGGTCAATATCAATCGGAATCGGTGAAAGAAATCGTACATGAGAGATTAAGACATTTGGAACATGCTGACTTTGATACAGCGATCTTAGGGTGCACGCATTATCCATTATTGGAACATCATATTGAAAGTGGATTGCCAAATCATGTGAAAATTATTTCTTCGGCAATGGAAACTGTGAAAGATGTTGAGCGTGTACTAAGCGAACGACGTTTGTTTGCTGTAAAAGAAGCAGTTGCTGAGCATATATTTTTAACGACAGGCAATAGCAAAACTTTTAAAACGATCGTTGAAGAATGGCTGGCATTAAAAAATCCAAATGTTCAACACATACAATTACCATAATACCGGAGCCAATATTGGTTTCCGGTGTTTTATATTGGGATGTGTTGGAAGTAATTAGTGGGTTTAAATCGTGTATTAAATGCCATTGTATCAAGTAAGGGCTTAATATTGTGTAAGATTTCAGCCAGTTGAGGATGAGATTGAAAAAGATCATGCAATGAATGCTCATTTCACGTATGATAATAGAAGCAAAAAATAGTATTTAAATGTTGGAGGGACCATAATGACAAGACATAGCGGACGTGCGCATCATGAACTACGCACTGTACAAATTGAAAAGGATTATTTAATTCACCCAGAAGGATCAGTACTTATAACTGTAGGCAACACAAAAGTGATTTGTAACGCATCGATTGAAGAAAGAGTGCCACCGTTTTTAAGAAATTCGGGAAAAGGTTGGATTACGGCGGAATATTCGATGTTGCCACGTGCTACAGGGCAAAGAACACAGCGTGAAGCATCGAAAGGTAAAGTGACAGGGCGTACAATGGAAATCCAACGCTTAATTGGCCGTGCACTGAGAGCTGTGATTGACCTAGATGCTTTAGGTGAAAGAACGATTTGGATTGATTGTGATGTCATTCAAGCGGATGGTGGGACAAGAACGGCATCGATTACAGGTGCGTTTGTAGCGATGACTTTAGCAGTTCAAACTTTAATCGACAACGGAAAATTAGAAAAATCACCTATTAAAGATTATTTAGCTGCAACAAGTGTAGGAATTTCTACCGAAAACGAACTGATTTTAGATTTGGATTATATCGAAGATTCAACAGCAGCAGTTGATATGAATGTTATTATGACAGGCAGTGGTGCATTTGTTGAGCTGCAAGGTACTGGTGAAGAAGCGACATTTACACGTAGCGAAATGAATGGCTTATTAAACTTAGCTGAGGCAGGTATTACAGAGCTATTTAATAAACAACGAGAAGCATTAGGTAATGTAGCGACGATCATTGGTGAAAAAGGAAGTGAAGAAGCATGAAAGAAGTATTAATTGCTACGAATAATAAAGGAAAAGCGAAAGATTTTGAAGCATTATTTTCACCGTTAGGCATTTCAGTATTAACATTAAGTGATTTAGAGGAATCGATTGATGTTGAAGAAACTGGAACTACTTTTGAAGAAAATGCAATTTTAAAAGCGGAAACTGTTGCAAAACTATTAAACAAAACGGTTATTGCGGATGATAGTGGCCTTGAAATTGATGCACTAGGTGGGGAACCGGGCGTATATTCGGCACGTTATTCAGGTCCAGACGCAACAGATGATAAAAACATCGACAAAGCTTTAAAAGCGCTACAAGGCGTTCCAGAGGCTGAAAGAACGGCAAGATTTCGTTGTGTACTAGCTATAGCAGGTCCTAATGTGAAAACAGTCGTTTATAATGGCAGCTGCGAAGGAGTCATTACAAAAGAAAGAGTTGGAGAGAATGGCTTTGGTTATGATCCGATTTTTTATGTTCCTGAGAAAAATTGTACAATGGCACAATTATCACCTACAGAAAAAAGCGCTATTTCTCATCGCGGTGCAGCTTTAAAAAACTTACAAGCCGATTTAACAAATATATTTAAAAAGTAGGTGGGACATTTGAAAATCATTGTCATGAGTGACTCACATGGTGATTTAAAAACGATTGAACAAATTGCAGCGCTCCCTGCTGATGCCTATTTTCATTGCGGAGATAGTGAGTTAACAGCAGATCATGAAGCGTTACATAAATTTCAGATCGTACGTGGAAATTGCGATGTAGATCAAAATTTCCCAGAAGAAGTCATTACGACTGTAAACGGACTAAAAGTTATGATGGTGCATGGTCATTTACATCAAGTGAAAAGTTCTTTAATGCGTTTATTTTATGAAGCGAAAGAATACGGAGCGAATATTGCGTTATTCGGCCATTCACATCTTTACGGAGCGGAAATGAAAGACGGCGTATTATTTGTAAATCCAGGTAGTACAATGCTCCCTAGAGGTGGTAAAGAGGCTTCATATGCCATTATAGAATGGGCAGACCAGATTACTGTGACGTTTAAAAATATGTATGATGAAGTAATTGATCAAGTTCAATTTTCTAAATAAAAGAAGAGGTTTATAAAGGGAAATGTAGGCTTTATAAACCTCCACTTTTAAAAATAACAAAAAAAGGAATTTATTTTACAAAAAGGCTTTCTTTTTAATTGAAATATGTTATAGTAATAAGTGTCCGACAAACAAACGAATCGTCCACAAAGAAATAAATAACCTTTAAAAAAGTTGTTGACATTCTTTAGGAGATTATATTATAATAGTATTTGTCGTTAAGAGAATAATACCATGTCCCAGTAGCTCAGCTGGATAGAGCAACAGCCTTCTAAGCTGTAAGTCGCAGGTTCGAATCCTGCCTGGGACGCTAGAGCGTTAATTCCAGTTGGAATATAAACGATAGAAAACACCGATGAACATTGTTAAATCAACATTTATCGGTGTTTTTTATTTCTTTCAGTTCGCATGAGTTAGCGTGTGTTTTAAAAACTTTTTACACAAATTTTACACAAGCATTTTTTCATAAACTTCTGCAGATGCATTTTCATCTTCTTCGCGCATTTCTTTTATAACGTGTGAATATTCCCCTAAAGTTGTTTCAATATCTCCATGCCCAAGCCTTTCACTAACATAATAAATTGACACTTTTTTATACAATAAAATACTTGCATGTGTATGTCGTAATCCATGAACAGATATTGGATCGATGCCTAAATCAGTTAAAGTATTCTTTAACAACTTATTAGCAGCAGCGTTACTAATTACTTTATACTTTGAATAGGGGCTATAAAAAACTAATCGGTGTAGATTTTCCGGTGTTTTAAAGAAGAGGTTCTTGAAGAGGCTCATCGTCTTTTGATCCATCTTAATAACACGTACAGATTGTTTGTTTTTTGTAAGCCCGAAACCTTTACTCATTCTTTTCGTATATCCCCACGTTTTGCTGATAGAGATCGTGTTGGTGGCAAAATCAAAATCATTTCTCGTTAATCCAACGATTTCAGCGAAGCGCATTCCAGATGTTAACGCAAGTAACAGCAAATAGTAAGTAGTTGCACTTTCTAATCTGTTGTGCAGCTCTTTAATGAGCGTTTCACTATCTTCATAACTCAAATGTTTTTCAGCAGACGTTTTCCCTTCTAATCCAGACAACTTTACATTGCGTGTGAAATCTACTTTAATAATTCCTTCGTCTATTGCTTCTTTTACACAGGCCCTTACGTGAGAATTGAATTTAGCAACAGTTGCTCGTGATCTAGACTTGGCGTAATCATTCAGGAGCATTTGATAATCTTGCTTTTTAATATGTTGGATAGGTTTATTACCAAATTCATTTTTAATCGTTTCTAATGAGGTTTTGTAGCGTTCACGAGTATTATCATTCACATGTTGCTTGTACACGTTAATCCATTTCTCGAAGTATTCGTCAAAAGGTTCTAACGTTAAGTGGGGGAGGAGTCCCTTGTTCAAATCAGACTCAATTTCAGTTGCTTCTGCAGTAGCTTCTGCCTTTGTTCTAAAACCTCCTTTGCGAATGGGATTTCCTTTGTTTGAAATCGTGTACTGCCATGTTTTCCCTCTTTTTTGATAACTTGCCATATTCCCTTCCTCCTTTAATAATATTCGTAATTAAATTGCGTCACCCTTTTCGAGTGATTTTGCATAATGAAAGATTGGTAATTAAGAAGTCTTTGATTGTGTATCGCTAATCTTTTTTTCGCAAATTGCGGTGTAACATTAAATAAAGTACTTAAGTCGTAGCAGTCGATCTGTGTGTGCTTCAATTGGAAAAGCATAAATGTGGGGATGCAGAAGTGCAGTGCAAATAAATTCGCTTTCCATTCCTGGTACATGCGATAATCTTCTGCCATATGCTGCTGGTCGCTCGCATGCAAAAGCGTATGACCTAATTCATGGCCAAACTCTTCAAACTGTTCGGCGTCCGTTAAAAAGGCATTTAAAAAGATATAATGCCTACCATCATATTCAACAGCTTGGCTTTCTGTTGGAATTGTGAAAACACCGATGTTTAGTGCATCGGTAATTTTGGAAAAACTTAATTGGGTGGGGGATGTAATATTCATTTTCAAATAAATTTTTTGGATGAAATCTTCTAATTGGGTAAATGTGTACAATAAAAACACCTCCTAAATGGAACGTTTGTTCTTATTGTAGCATGAAGTCAATAGAGATTGCTGTAAATATGAAAAGGATTTAATGAGAAGGCAAAAGAATTTATGTATTCAAAAACGCATGAAACAAAAATTGAAATATGATTTCATGCGCTCTTAAATTTAAAATTCCAATATCTAGATGGCATTATGTAGGTTTTCGTGCTCAGTCAACTTCTTTCTAAGAGCTATCGTTTGCCTATAATCTTCTGCGGCAGCAGTGGTTTTGAATTCAACTGTTTTATCATGGTATGTTTCGACGACATTTTGAATTTCTTCTAAAGAAACATTGAAGAACTCTTTCCGTTCGTTAACCAAATTCAAGCGTTTATGTGTAAATGTTTGGTGAAGTTTACTTTCCAAGGCCGGCGCATCTTCGCTAAATATCATAGCATGGACGTCGAATAAAAAAGGCACGGAAGCACTACCTAATTCTCTTACTCGATCTAATGGTTCTAATCTTCTAGTCATGCCGATTTTATATACATTTTCTCCAAATGACCCGATGTTTGAAATTACATAGACATATCCAGCCCGAGTATTTCGTTCTCGATTTAAAACATCTTCTTTTTGTCTTCTCACTTCATCTAATTTACTTTGTAGTTCAATAATTTTTTGCTCTATTTCCAAAAGTTGTTCTTCAGCAGCATTTTCTTTTTGCGTCTCTAATTTTTCTAAGGCTTGAGAAAAATGCTTTTCCTCTTTTTCCACTTTTTCTTTTAACTTTGCAACTTCTCTTCTTGCTTTTTCTTCTTCTCGCATTTGTTCTCTAATTTCACGTTGTTCTTCTTTTTCTTTCTCCAACTTCTGAGCATATTCTAATGCTAAATAAAGTTCTTCGTATTTTAAAATTAAATAATCAGCTTTTAACTGAATCTCGTTGCTAGTATTTAATTTATTTATAGTATCAAAAGTTCGGCGAATCCTGTTTTCCATGGAATTAAAATTAGAAATTGTAACTTTTGAAATTGCCACATCGCATTCATTGTTGAAAGAACGAATTGCAAGCTTAGATAAATTATTAATCATTTTCCGACCTTCAGCCTTACTTCCATTTACTGTCCAATTTGGATTGAATGAAGCAGCTACTTTCTTCTTCACCATATCTTTCTGTTTGTTTCTAATTTCTGCTAACCTTTGTTTGTAAGCCGCAGAATCTTCTAAATCATATTTCGGATCAAAAAAACCAAACGATTGCATAAGAACTTCTTCTTCTAATTCAACATATTCTTCCTTCTTTTTTTCTATATCGGAATTTACACTGTTGATTTTTTTGTCAAGCATCGACAATTCTTCGGTTTTCTTCTTTACTTTCTCTTCTTGTTTAGCAATTAATTCAGCGATTTCTAAAGATTCATCATAACCACTACTTTTCATTTTCTCTAAAACGTCAGCCAGGTGCGACAGTTCCTTTAATTTTCTATGGTGCAAGAAAATAAGTAGCACAGTGATGATTAATAGGAATGGCTGTAAAACTATAAAGAAAGCCATACTAATCACAATGAACCAAACTGATAAGTACCAAGGCATTTTATTTTTTTTCAAAACAATCACTCCTTATTAAAAATATTAGTATTATTGAACTAGATTGACGTTGTAAAAAACACGACTCCTTCAAGCCGTGCAAATCTCTACCTATTCTTCTTAATAATATCCCACATCTGTTTCAACGCTTGCAAATCTTCTTCTTTTGAGTTTGGCAGTTCTTTGTACCAGCGTTTTAAATCGGGATCATTTGCGAACGCTTCAAACTCTTCTTGTTCAGACATCTTAGGCGTTGTAGATCGTCCGAGTAAATAATCAGTTGTTACCTCGAAGTAATCAGCAAAGTTCTTTAATGTATCGTAATCAGGTTTTCTTTCATCGCGTTCATACATTCCAATAGTACTTTCAGCAAGTGAGAAAACTTTTCCAAATTCTTTTTGAGAAAGTTTTTTCTTATTTCTTAAACTTTTAATTTTGTTACCTAATGTTGATGTCATAGCTATCACCTAACCTTAAGATAACACAAAATGTGTTATTTTTTATATGAAAACACGAAAAGTGTTGACAACACGAACTGTGTGATTTAATATGTAGTTAAGCAACACGATATGTGCGGAAAGAGGTGAGAAGATGAACAAAGAAAGTATTGCAAGAAAACTCACTGAATTACGTGGAGAACGCACAAGAGAAGAAGTTTCAAATGCTTTAAATATAAGTGTAAGTACGCTACAAATGTATGAAAATGGGCAAAGAATACCACGTGATATTATTAAAATTAAAATTGCTGATTATTATCAGAAAAGTGTTGGCGAGATTTTTTTTGCGAATTAACGACACGAATCGTGTTGTTTGTCAGTATCCTAGTTAATAGCCGATGTGACGGTGGCAACGTTAATGAG
>ERZ808028.608-NODE-608-length-27907-cov-8.101186_pt1 | contig 27907 bp, 24 predicted proteins | sample MGYA00380184_ERZ808028 | MGnify/ENA primary metagenome ERZ808028 (study PRJEB31490, sample SAMN06133397) | mouse gut metagenome | isolation source: J8_1 | host: mice | place: China: Chengdu | collected 2015-05 ...
ATCTGCATGGTGGCGGCGGTGCCCATCATGGGGTCCTGGAACACCCGGCCGATGAACTTGGCCCGCTTGTGCTCGGGCAGCTTGGTCACGTTGGTCCCGCCGATGGAGATGGAGCCGGAGTCCACCGGCCATACCCCGGCCACCGCGTTGAGCAGGGTGGATTTGCCCGCTCCGTTGCCGCCGATGACGGTGACGAAATCCCCGTCTTGGAGGGTGAGGGACACCCCGGCCAGCGCCGTCTTTTCATTGACAGTGCCGGGGTTAAAGGTCTTACGGATGTTCTGTATGTCAAGCATGGGTGTTCTCCTCCTTTTTTACGGGGTTGACGGGCTTGGAGAAGTATTTTCCCTTCCAGTAGGGGATGGTGAGGAACACGGCCACAATGACGGCGGAGATCAGCTTCAGATAGTTGGTGTTGATGCTGCTGAGGCTTACCACCGCCTGGATGACGATGTAATAGATGATGGAACCGATGGACACTGCCAACAGCTTCAAAGCGAAGTTGCGGAACACCCGGGAAAACAGCACCTCGCCGATGATGACGGCGGCCAGGCCGATGACGATGGCTCCCTTGCCCATGCTGGCATCGGCAAAGCTCTGGTACTGGCTGAGCAGCGCGCCGGACAGGGCCACCAGGCCGTTGGACACCATCAAACCGATAACCTTGCCCACGTCGGTGTTGATGCCTTGGGCCCGAGCCATGTTGGGGTTAGCTCCGGTGGCCCGGAGGGACGCCCCCAGCTCGGTGCCGAAGAACCAGTACAGCACGGCGATTACCGCCAGGGTGAACAGACTCACCACAAAAATGGGGTGCCGCCACATGGGAGCATTCCCCTTGGCCACCTCCTGGACAAAACGGGAGGAGACCAGCAATTTGTCTAAATTGTCCTTGAGGTTGATGGCCACATTGGCTTTCATGCCCATGATGGCCAGATTAATGGACCACAGGCCAAGCTGGGACAGGATGCCCGCCAGAATGGCCGGGATTCCGCAGACAGTATGCAGAAGCCCGGTGGCCAGACCCGCCAGCACGCCGGCCAGCAGGGCGGCAAGCAAGGCCAGCCGGATATCCGCCCCTCCGCCGAGCAGCATGACGAACACCGCGCCGCCGGTGCAGAATGAGCCGTCCACCGTCAGGTCGGCCACATCTAGAATCTTATAGGTGATGTATACGCCGATGGCCATGATGCCCCAGATAAGACCCTGGGATACCGCCCCCGGCAGAGCGTTGAGAAAGCTTGTCATGATGGATCGTCCTCCCTGTTTTGGTACAAGCGCGGGAAAGCGGCGGGAGAGGGGGAAGCCCTTCCCGCCGCCATGGGCGCCCAGATGTCAGCCGACGGCTTCGTAGCCGTCGGGCACAGTGATGTTCAGCGCCTCGCACATATCGGGGTTGTATTTCTTCACAAAGGCAGGGGCGTACTGGATGGCCATTTCTTCCACATTGGCCTCGCCCCGCAGGATTTGGGCGGCCATCTCGCCGGTCTTGTAGCCGATGTCGTAGTAACTGATGGACAGGGTGGCCACGCCGCAGCCCTTGCAGATGTTTTCCTCACCACAGAACACGGGAATATTGCCATGGCAGATATTGTCGATGGTGCCGGTGCTGGCGGCGGCCTTGTTGTCCGTGGGGATATACAGCACGTCGCTGTTGTCCACTGCGGTTTGGCACACAGCGGCGAGATCATTGGAATCGGAGAAAGCGTACTGCTTGCAGGTGTAGCCCATATCTTCCAGGTAGCCCTGGACGGTGTCCACCTGATACTGGCTGTTGTCCTCATTGGAGCAGTAGAGCAGGCCGATATTCTTGGCCTCGGGATACCACTCTTTAATCATCTGAGCCTGCTGGCCCAGGGGGGCCAGGTCGGAGGTGCCGGACACGTTGGTGCCCAGGGTGCCGGAGAAATCCTGGATGCCGAAGGCCACGCCGTATTCGGTGACGGAAGTGCCCAGAATGGGGATGTCACCGGTGGCGGCCGCCGCGGCCTGGAGGGCCGGGGTGGCGTTGGCCATGATGAGATCCACTTCGTTGGACACAAAAGTCTGGGCGATGGTGGAGCACAGGTCGGAGCTTTCGGCGGCGTTTTGCAGGTCGTAGGTCCAGCCGTCCTCGCCGAATTCCTTGTTCATGGCGTCGATGAAGCCCTGGGTGGCGGCGTCCAGGGCATCATGGGTGACATACTGGGAGATGCCCACGGTATATTTGACATCCCCGGCGGGCGGAGTGCTGTTTTCCGGAGCGGAGCTCTCCATAGTCTGGGAGTTTTCAGGGGGGGGACTGTTGTCCGCGCCGGGGTTGCTGGAACAGGCGGCCAGAGTCAGGGCCATAGCCAGCGCCAGCAGCAGCGCGGTGAGTTTCGCGGTCTTTTTCATTCTGTATTCCTCCAAATGATTGCTTTACCACTTTGCGCCACAAAAGCACCTGTGGCACAAAGGAATGAGCTTCTCAGCTCACGGACGCAAGTATAACGCTTTAATGCGTTGGTGTCAAGGGCAAATTGCATGAATTTTTAAAAAATCGACGGTTTTCACAAACGGCCTCTGCAAGACGGAATGAATAGACTGTAAATACTTCCCTCCATGGGTGGACTTTTTCCCCGGATTGTGTTAAAATGCCAGCAGAAAATGGAGCGGTGTTCCGGACGGGATAGGAGTGGTCAGGCCCATGTTACGCATCATTGACGCCAGCGTCCAGGTTGACGGCCTGTTCCCCGGCGGGCGGTTTGACCTGGCCCGGTGGGAAAAATACATCAACGCGATTTACCCGGACTCTGCGGCCATGTTCCGGGAGGAAATGGACGCCTGTCTGGCCGGAGGAGTCTTTACCTTCGAGGGGGATTTCCTTCCGGTTATTCAGAATGTGTACCAAAATCCGGAGCTGGACACGCTGCGGGCCTCCTTTTCCGCCGTGACGGACGGGCTGGAGGAGCGTATCCTGCGCCAATTCGGACAGGGGCTGGATGTAGACCTGACGCTGTACCTGGGGCTGTGCCATGGAGCGGGCTGGGTGACGGAGCTGGCGGGCCGGGACGTGGTCCTGCTGGGAATCGAGAAGATCCTGGAGCTGAACTGGCAGGGCCTGGAGGCCATGACGGGGCTTGTCTGCCACGAACTGGGCCACGTATACCACCGCTGGCACGGCGCGCTGGACCAGGGGGCGGAGAGTGGCCCGGAGGGTTTTGTCTGGCAGCTGTTCACCGAAGGCGTGGCCATGTGCTTCGAGCAGGACCTTGTGGGGGACTCCCGCTGGTTTCACCAGGACAGCGGCGGCTGGCTTGGCTGGTGCGAGGGGCATTTTTCTGAGATCCTGGCCGATTTTGACGGGGACCTGCCCGCTATGAACCGTCATAACCAGCGGTATTTCGGCGACTGGTGCGATTATCACGGGTGGGGGGATACGGGCTACTATTTGGGGGCGCGGTTTGTCCGCCGCCTGTTGGAGCAGTTTCCCTTCCAACAGCTCATCGACTTGCCGCCGGAGCGTGTGTGGCCCTTGTATCAGGAATTTGTCCGGCAGTACGCGCCGCGCTGAGGGCTATGATTTGAAAGGAAGTGAGGTCCATGCGCACCGATGTGCTGGGCGTGGCCTTTGACAATGTGACCATGGACGAGGCGGTGGACCGGGCCCTGGCCATGCTGGAGGAGGAGGGCCCCCATCTGGTGGTCACCCCTAACCCGGAGATCGTCCAGCGGGCGGACAAGGACCCTGAATTTGCCGAAATTCTCTCCGGGGCCGATTTGGTTCTGCCCGATGGAGTGGGCGTGATCTACGCCGCTAAAATTTTGGGCCGTCCCCTCCGGGCCCGGGTGCCCGGTATCGACTTCGCCTCCGCCCTGCTGAAGCGGGTCGAAGGGACGGGCAAGCGGCTGTTTCTTCTGGGCGCCGCCCCCGGCGTGGCGGAGCAGGCGGCGGTGAACCTGCGGGCCGCGCATCCCGGTCTGACGGTGTGCGGCGCCCACGACGGCTATTTCAAGGAGGACGGCCCGGTGGCGGATGCCATCCGAGAGGCCCGAGCCGATCTGGTGTTCGTGTGCCTGGGAGCGCCCAAGCAGGAAAAGTGGATCGCCGCCCATGGAAAGGTTGCCGGAGCGCGGCTGTACATCGGGCTGGGCGGGTCGCTGGACGTGTTCGCGGGCAAGGCGGAGCGGGCCCCGGAGCGTTTCCAGAAGCTGGGGCTGGAGTGGCTGTACCGGCTGATAAAGGAGCCCTCCCGCGTCGGGCGCATGGCCAAGCTGCCCCTGTTTTTGGTGTCGGCCGCGGGGGCGCGGCTGACAGGAAAATAAAAACCATCAAACAATATGAAAGGTAGATGCTGTATGGTCTATATCCTATTGGGCGAAGGCTTTGAAGAGGCCGAGGCTCTGGTCACCGCCGACGTGCTGCGCCGGGCGGACCTTCCCGTCACTCTGGCGGGCATCGGCGGGGAGTGGGTCACCGGCTCCCACAGCATTACGGTCAAAGCCGACCTGCCGGTGGAGGCCGTATCTCTGGAGGATGGAGACATGGTAGTGCTCCCCGGCGGAATGGGGGGCGTTTTCTCCATCGAACACAGCGAGCCCGCCATGGGTTTGGTCCGGCAGGCGGCGGAATCCCCACAGATCTGGCTTGCCGCCATCTGTGCCGCGCCCACTCTGCTGGCCAGGGCGGGGCTGCTGCCCGCCGGGACCCCCTGCGTGTGCTACCCCGGCATGGAGGAGGAGCTGGCCCGTGCCGGGGCTGTCCCGTCCATGGGCCGTCCCGCCGTCACCCACGGCAGGCTCATCACCGGCAAGGGACCCGGTACTGCCTTTGACTTCGGACTGGCCCTGGCGGAGGCGCTGGCGGGGACTGAGACCGCCGCCCAGGTCCGCGCCGAACTCCACTACGGCCTATGACGGTGAAGGAGCGCAAGGAGGAGCTGCGCCGCCATGCCGCCGGACTTCCCCAGGAGGGCGCCGAGGCTCTGTTTGAGCGGTTTCTGGCCCTTCCGGAGGTGGAGGCGGCGGATACGGTGATGGTATTTTACGGCACCGGCCGGGAGCCGGATACCCTCCCCCTCATCCGGGCCCTGCTGGAAAAGGGCAAACGGGTGGCCCTGCCGGTGGTGCTGCCCCACCGGGGGATGGAGACCCGGCAGGTGCTGGATGTGGACCAGCTGGTTCCCAACCGCTTTGGCATCCCCGAACCGGACCAGAGCTGTCCCGTGATAGGGAAGAGGGAGATCGCGGTGGCCCTCATCCCTCATCTGATGTGCGACCGGGAGGGCTACCGCCTGGGCTGGGGCGGAGGGTACTATGACCGCTGGCTGGCGGACTTTACTGGCTTGACGGTGTCTGTGTGCCGGCCCAACCGGCTGATGGACCACATGCCCCGGGAGGAGTTTGACGTGCCGGTAAAGCTCGTCCTGACTGAGGAGTAAAGAGGGCGGAGGGAAATTCCCTCCGCCCATGGGTATGGTAATTACGACGGCCTAGCAGCAGCCGTTTTCGTGCTTTGCCTACTCACGACGCGCGGTTTCCCTCCGTCTCGGGCTGGTCACCGGGACCTTGCGGCCCCGCCGCTCGCCCTCGCTTCGGTCCAGCCGCGCTGTTCGCGACGGCTCAGCAACAACCGTCGTTGCAGCCGCAGCCGTTGTTGTTGCCGCAGCCACAGCCGCAGCCGCCACAGCAGCCGTTGTTATTGCCGCCACAGCAGCAGCAGCAACAGCCGTTGTTATTGCCGCCCCAGCTGTTGCCGCCGCCACAGCAGCAGCACAGCAGGAGGATCAGAATGATGATCCACCAGCAGCCCCCGCCGAAACCACCATTGTTACCACAACACATGATTTTGTCACCTCACATTTGATGTCCCGGTCACAGAGACCGGCTCGGACGCCGCAGGGAGAAAACTGCGGCGCCGGAGCCGAGCCCCGTGGCGTCCCGGCTCCGTGGCCGGCTTTCTTTCCGTTTCCGTGTTATACTATGTGGGGGGTCAAAAATTGGTTACCCCCCTTGCCGGGCGCCGCCCGGATGCTAAAGGAGTGAATCATATGGCAGATGAACGCCGTACGGCCGGACGAGGTCCGTCCCAGCCCCGGCCTGAACAGGGCCGGCGTCAGCCCCATTACGGCCAGCCCCGGCCGCCGCAGTCCCAGGGGCAGCAGCGCCGCCCTCCTCAGGGCCAGCCCCAGCGGGAGCCCTCTCAGTCTCACACCCGGCGGGCCACCAAGCGGAGGAAGAGCGCTGTGGCCAAGGTGGCGGGGGCGTTTTTATATGTCCTGCTGGTCATCGGTGGCTCCGCCGTGCTGTCTACGGTGGGCTGGGTGTGGGCCTGCGATCTGCTGGGCTTGAACAAAGAGCCCATCACCATCGAGGTGGAGATCGACGACGACACCAAATTCTCCGATGTGGTGGACCTGCTGGAGGAGAAGGGCCTTATTGAGTACAAGTTTCTTTTCAAACTCTACGCCGCTTTTTCCCATGCCGAGGACAAGATTGCCCCCGGAAAATATGAGCTGAAAAGCGAGATGGACTACCATGCCCTGGTGTCCAGCATGAGCGCGTCCTCCTCGACCCGGCTGACCACGGACATCACCATCAAGGAGGGCCTCACCATCGACCAGGTTTTTGACCTGCTGGACGACCGTGGGGTGACCTCGGTGGACAAGCTTCGTGACATGGCGGCCAACTATGATTACGCTTTCGACTGGCTGAAAGACCGGCCCCTGGGGGACTACCATCGCCTGGAGGGATACCTGTTTCCCGACACCTACACCTTTGAGCTTGGGGAGAACCCCAAGTATGTCATCAACAAAATGCTGGTGAATTTTGATGCCAAAATGGACGAGTATATGCCTGCCCTGGCCGCAGAAGGGGCTCCGCACTCTCTTCATGACATCGTCACCATCGCCTCCATGATCGAAAAGGAGACGGACGGCGAGGACTACCGCGTCATCTCCTCCGTCATCTACAACCGGCTGACCAATCCCCAGGCGGAGACGGTGGGCTACCTCCAGATCGACGCCACTCTGGTCTACCTGAACGGCGGCAAGGTGCCAACCCTGGCGGACCGGGAGATCGACTCCCCCTACAACACCTATAAGTACCAGGGCTTGCCCGCCGGACCCATCTCCAATCCGGGCATGGCCTCCCTGATGGCGGCTATGAACCCGGACAGCACCAACTACTATTTCTATGTTCTGAACCCGGAGACCAAGCGCCATGAGTTTACCCGCACCTATGCCGAGCACAACGTGCTGGTGCAGCGCTACCAGGGCAATGGGGGCTAAGCCGGAGGTGCTGGCCCCCGCCGGGGACCGGGAGCGGCTGGATATGGCTCTGGCCTACGGCGCGGACGCGGTGTATCTGGCGGGGAGCGCCTTTGGGATGCGGGCCTTTGCCGGCAACTTCGACCGGGATGGCCTGAAGGAGGCCGTTTCCGCCGCCCATGCCAAGGGGGTGCGGGTCCATGTGACCTGCAACACCCTGGCCCGGAACCATGAGGTGGCCCAGCTCCCCGAATATCTGGAGTATCTGGACGCCATCGGCGTGGACGCGGTGATCGCCGCCGGGCCGGAGGTGCTGGACCTGTGCAAGCGCCGCGCCCCCCATGTCCAGGTCCACATGTCCACCCAGACGGGCATCACCAACTACGAGACGGCCCGGGTGTGGCATGAGCTGGGGGCCTCACGGGTGATTCTGGCCAGGGAGCTGTCCCTGGAGGAGGTGGCGGAGCTGAAGGCCAAGGCCCCCCGTGGCCTGGAGGTGGAGTGCTTCGTCCACGGGGCCATGTGCGTGTCCTGGTCGGGGCGGTGCCTGCTCAGCAACTATATGACGGGGCGGGACGCCTCACGGGGTGCCTGCGCCCAGCCCTGCCGCTACCAGTACGCCCTGATGGAGGAAAAGCGCCCAGGGGAGTATTTCCCCGTGTTCGAGGAGAACGGGGAGACCTTCATCATGAACAGCCGGGACATGTGCATGATCGACCACATCCCCGCGCTTATGGCCGCCGGGGTGGACTCGCTGAAGATCGAGGGCCGGGCCAAGAGCGCCTATTACGCCGCCATGACCACCGCCGCCTACCGCCACGCCGTGGACGCGGCGTCGGAAAACCGACCGCCGGACCCTGTCTGGCGGGCCGAGGTGGACAAGGTAAGCCACCGGCACTACTCCACCGGCTTCTGGTTCGGCCAGCCGGGGCAGCACACCGACTCCGCCCGGTACGTCCGGGACTGGCAGGTGCTGGCCGTCGTCCAGTCCTGCGACGGGCTGGGCAACGCCCGGCTGTCCCTGCGCAACAAGTTTGCCGCCGGGGATGAGGTGGAGGTGGTGGGGCCGGACGTGGCCGCCTTTGCCATGACCGCCCCCATGATGCGGGATATGGACGGCTTCGACCTGACGGAGCCCCGGCGACCCCAGATGGAGTTCCGCATGAAGCTGCCCCGTCAGGTGCCGCCCCTGTCCATCCTGCGGGCCTGCCGGCCCAGTTCATAGCGCATAGCGCGGCGGCAGGCGCATAGGGGATGTTTGGAGTGGAGCGAAGGCAAAAGCCCAAGACCCACGAAGTGGGACTGGGTTTTGCCTGAGTCGCAGCGAAAGCGTCCCGGCCATGCCCTTAGCGGCCGCATGAATAAAACGCGTGCAAATATTGATATCTGCCTGGGCAAACCGCCCAGGCAGATTGCTATATGCCCTGTTGTGGGCATACTATATGAAATGGAAATTTCCGAGAGGAGGGCCCGTTTATGCTGGACGCCCTTTTGCGCCGCTTTATCCCCCGCTATCAAGACACACACGACCCCATTGTCCGGGAGCGGTACGGCCTGCTGGCCGGGGGCGTGGGGCTGGGGCTCAACCTGCTGCTGTTCGCCGTCAAGCTGCTGGCGGGTGTCCTCACCGGGGCCATCTCGGTCACCGCCGACGCCTTTAACAACCTGTCCGACGCCGCCGGGTCCGCCGTCACCCTGGCCGGGTTCAAGCTGGCCTCCCAGAAGGCGGACGAGCGCCACCCCTTTGGCCACGGACGTATTGAATACCTGGCGGGGCTGGGGGTGTCCCTGCTCATCCTGCTGGTGGGGGTGGAGTTGGGCCGGGGCTCCCTGGAGAAAATTTTCCGCCCGGAGCCCGCATCCCTCAATCTCCTGGCCATCGCCCTGCTGGGGCTGTCCATTCTGGTGAAGCTGTGGATGGGCTGGTTCTACGGGGAGATGGGGCGGCGGGCCCAGTCTCCCGCCCTGTCCGCTGCGGCGGCGGACGCCCGGTCCGACGTGCTGGCCACGTCGGCGGTGCTGGCGGGGCTGGCGGCTTCCCACTTGCTCCACATCCAACTGGACGGGTGGCTGGGCCTGCTGGTGGCGGCGCTCATCCTGCGCACCGGCTGGGGAGCCGCCCGGGACACCCTGGACCCCCTGCTGGGCACGCCTCCCGACCCCGCCACAGTGGCGGATATTGAGGCGCTCATCCTCAGCGACTCCAGCATTCTGGGGGTCCACGACCTGATCATTCACGACTACGGTCCCGGACGGAGGATGATGTCGGCTCATGCCGAGGTGCCCGCCGACGGCTCTCTGGTGGCCATCCACGACGTGATCGACCGGACAGAGCGGGAGCTGGGGGCCCGGTTTGGGCTGGAGGCGGTGATCCACATGGACCCGGTGAAGCGGGGTGACCCCCGGCTGGAGCGGCTGCGGGCGCTGGCGGAGGAGCTGGCCCAAGAGATTGACCCGGCCGCCACGATTCACGACTTCCGATGCGGCGGAGGCGGGGAAATTTCCTTTGACGTGGTGGCGTCCTATGGCGTGGCGCTATCCGATGATGAGGTGCGCGAGGCCCTGGCGGAAAAACTGCTGGAGCGGGAACCAAAATGCCGTCCCTCCATTGTGGTGGACCGGTCGCACGTTTTGTAAAGGAGCCCCTGAATAAATTGGCACGAGCGATTTGTGAGAAATTTTTGCCGCAGTGGGGCGGGATTTCACAGGAATGATTGTGGTTTTTTGGGAAACCGGAACGAGGCAGCGGCCCAAAAGGTCCGGAGAGCAGGGCGGACCATTTGCCCAAAAATGCTTGAAGCGGCTGTGTCCCGCAAAAAACGAATAATTTAACAATTTCCTATAGAATTTTGCCGACGCCCGGCTTATAATAGCAAAAGACTGAAACGGTTGCTCTGCGCCTGTTCGCGGCGGTGCTGGGCATAATTAACGAAAGGGTGGTCTGAATGCCCCGCAGTGTCCTCATCGTAGAAGACGACAAAAACATTGCCGACCTGCTCCGGCTTTACCTGGAAAAGGAGGGCATGACCTGCCATGTGGCTGGGGACGGCCTGGAGGGGTTGGAGAAATTCCACGCCGTTCAGCCCGACCTTGTGATGCTGGACATTATGTTGCCCTCTATGGACGGCTGGTCCGTGTGCCGGAAGATCCGGGAGACCTCTAAGGTTCCCATCATCATGCTCACCGCCAAGGGTGAGCTGGAGGACAAGGTGTCCGGCCTGGAGATGGGGGCGGACGATTACATTACCAAGCCCTTTGAAACCAAGGAGGTGCTGGCCCGCATCCACGCGGTGCTCCGCCGCTTCGGCGAGGAGGAGCAGCCGGAAAAACGGCTCAGCTTCGACAAGCTTGTAGTCAACTTGGACTCCTACGAGCTACTGGTGGACGGTAAGCGGGTGGACACGCCGCCCAAGGAGCTGGAGCTGCTGTTCCACCTGGCTTCCGCCCCCAACCGGGTGTTTACCCGCAACCAGCTGCTGGACGAGGTGTGGGGGTTCGACTACTTCGGCGACAGCCGCACGGTGGATGTGCACATCAAGCGCCTGCGGGAGAAGCTGGAGGGTGTGTCCGAACAATGGTCCCTGAAGACCGTGTGGGGCGTGGGCTATAAATTTGAGGTGACTTCAGCGTGAAAACCATGTACGGCCGCCAGTTCGCCACCATGGTGGGCATGGTGCTGCTGTCCTTTCTCATGCTGGGGGCGTCCTTCGCCACCCTGAGCTACCAGTACACCATTCGGGAAAAAAAGGACACTCTGGGCCGTAATGCCGAATATATCGCGCAGTTTACCACCGAGTCCATCCAGGCGCCGATGGCCGGCGGGGGTTTGGTGTGGAAAACCGACGCGTTCCAGAGCTATCTGGCCTCGGTGGCCAAGGTGTCTGACTCCCACGTTATGGTGGCCACCCCGGAGGGAGTCATCGTCTATGCCACCAGCGGCGACGCCGCCCTGACGGACCTGCAGTACGCCAGTCTGCCCCAGCAGAAGGTGGAGGAAATCGTAAGCGGTTCCTGCATGGGAATGACCACCTTGGACGGGCTGTATGCCGAGCCGCGCTATCTGGTGGGCTTGCCCATCACCACAGCCATTGACGGTACGGACTATCTTCAGGGGCTGGTGCTGGTATCCTCTTCCGCGTCCAACATCAGCGGGGTTTGGCGGGACCTGTTCGCCATTTTGCTGGTCACTACCCTGGCTGTCATCCTCATCGCCGCCATTATCAGCTCGGTGACCAGTATGCGCCAGTCCCAGCCTATTAAAGAGATCGCCGCCGCCGCCCGGCAGTTCGGCCTGGGCCAGCTGGATGTTCGGGTGGACGTGGGGCCCCGCCGGGATGAGGTGGGAGAGCTGGCCGACGCTTTCAACGCCATGGCCGACTCCCTGTCCAAGAGTGAACAGCGGCGCAGCGAATTCATTGCCAATGTGTCCCATGAGCTCAAGACCCCGATGACCACCATCGCCGGTTTTGCCGACGGCATTCTGGATGGCACCATCCCCCCGGACCAGGAGCGGCACTATCTGGAAATTGTATCCTCCGAAACCCGCCGGCTGTCCCGGCTGGTGCGCTCCATGCTGGACCTGTCCCGCATCCAGTCCGACGAGCGGGCCGCGCAGCAGCAATTTGATATCTGCGAAACTCTGGTCCGCGCCCTGGTCACCCTGGAAAATAAGGTGAACACGAAGCATTTGGAGGTGGACGCCCAGCTCCCGGAGGATGAGCCCGTCCCCGTGTGGGGAGATCAGGACGCCATCACCCAGGTGTGCTATAATCTGCTGGACAACGCCATCAAGTTCTCCAAAGAGGGGGGCGTGCTGGGGCTGGGGGTTACCGTCAAGGGGCCCAAGGCCACCGTCACCATCAGCAACCAGGGAGAGACCATTCCGCCCGAGGAACAGTCTTTGGTATTCGACCGGTTCCACAAAACCGACCACTCCCGCTCCGCCGACCGGGACGGGGTAGGCCTGGGGTTATATATTGTCAAAACGATCCTCAACAGCCATAAAGAAAATATTTCCTGCGTCAGTGAGGACGGCGTGACCAAATTTATTTTTACGATGACACGGGTATAGATGGCGGTTCTCCGCCATGATGTTCGCCAGGGTCTCCGCTGAAAGCGGGGCGGCGCCTGCGCCGTAATGTTTTTTGATGGGAGGAACCCTCCATGGACAACTATCTCAAGCACCGGTGGCCCCAGGGCCCCGGCAATCAGCCGCCCCCTGTGCCGTCCGGCCCGGCAAGACGGAGCCGGACGGAGAAAAAGCGCTCTCTCAGGCGATGGGCCGTCCCTCTGGTGTCCGTTGTGCTGTGTCTGTCTTTGCTGGGCGGAATCTGTTTCTGGGCTGTAAACGGCATCGCCGATATCGTTGCCCAGGCCAAGCCCACCCTGCCCGACGATCCGCGGCCCTGGGTCAGCCGATATCTGGACAGCAGCGGTTCCGACTGGTCCCCCCACGACCTGCCCTGGGAAGACCCGGACCCGTCGGTGTCCCTGTCGGTCCGCGCCGCCGGACCCGTCCTTTCCGGCAGGGAGGCGTACCAGGCCGCCCTGCCCACTTTGGTGTGTGTGGAGGCCGCCCATGCCGACCGTTTTGAAGGCGCCAGCGTGGGCACGGGCGTGGTGGTCACCCAGTCGGGCTACGTGGTTACCAACTACCATATCATTGATGAGACGGTGTCCATTCAGGTGGTGCTGCTGGACGGTACGGAGCGCTCTTTTGAGGCTGGGGTCATCGGGTTTGACGAGGATTTTGACCTGGCTGTGCTGAAGTTTGACCCTGGGAACGCGGAGCTTACCCCTGCCCAGCTGGGCGACTCCGACGAACTGATGGTGGGTGACCATGTGTATGCCGTGGGCAATCCCATGGGCTATCTGACGGGCTCCATGTCGACAGGCATTGTGTCGGCCCTGGACCGGGAGCTGGACCAGAACAACAGCAAGGCAAACGGTTCCCTGGGGCTGATCCAGACCGATGCTCCCCTCAACCCCGGAAATTCCGGCGGAGCCTTGCTCAATACCTCCGGCCAGGTGGTGGGTATCACCTGCGCCAAAATCACCGGGCTGTCCCGGGAGACCGGGGACGCGGTGGAGGACGCCGTGGTCATTGAAAATATCGGACTGGCCATCCCGATTACCGACGCCATTCCATTCCTGAACCATATACTGGCTACCGGCAAGAGCTGGCGGCCGGCCATTGGAATACAGTGCAGCGCCGTCGAAATGGACGGCCGCCGGGGAATCCGGGTGGCGGAGGTCACCGGAGAGGCCCCCCGGGAGGCGGGACTGCGGAAGGATGATTTGATCATCGCCGCCAATGGCACGGAGGTGGCCACCCTGGTGGAACTTCGGCGGGTGCTCTACCGCACCGGAGTGGACGGAGAGCTGACCTGTACCGTCCTGCGGAACGGGGAGGAGCGTCAGGTCACGTTTGCCTTGACGGACAGCCTGGAAGAGAATTGAGGGTGGAGCTGTGGAACGGGAACAGGTGGCCGCCCTGCTGGCGGAAGGGGAAGGATACCTCTCCGGCGAGCAGATGAGCCGCGCCTTGGGGGTAACCCGGGCGGCGGTTTGGAAAGAAATTGAGGCATTGCGCGGGGCGGGCTGGACCATTGAGTCCTCCACCCGGAAGGGATATAGGCTGGCGGGGCCCCCTCCCGCTCTGTCTGCGCCTTACATTTCTGCCCGGCTGGGCAAAGACAATCTGTTCGCAGGGAAGGTGCTGGTGGAGCCGTCGGTGGACTCCACCAATACCCGGCTGAAAGCCTGCGCTGCGGCGGGCGCGCCTACGGGGACCGCGCTGCTGGCCGAGGAACAGTCCGGAGGCCGGGGCACCCATGGGCGGTCGTTTCACTCGCCGAAAGGGGAAGGGCTGTATCTGTCGGTGCTGCTGCGCCCCGCGTCCGCCAGCCTGCAAGATCTGCTCACCTTGACGGGATGGGTGGGTGTGGCCGCCCGTGAGGCGGTGGAAAAGGCCAGCGGGGCTCCGGTGGAAATCAAGTGGCTGAATGACCTGTATTTGAATGGGAAAAAGCTGTGCGGCATCCTCACTGAGCTGTCCTTTTTGGGGGAGAGCGGCGAGCCTGACTACGTTGTGGCGGGCATAGGGGTGAACATGTGTCAGACCGCCGGGGTTTTCCGTGCCCAGGGGCTGGAGAACATCGCCACCTCCCTGGACCTGGAGGGCTTCCCCGTGGAGCAAAACCGTCTGGCCGTGTGTCTGCTGGAGGCGCTGGACAGGCTGAACCGGGAGTTTCCGGCAAAGCGGGCGGACTATCTGGACCGCTACCGGGCGCACTGCGCTACACTAGGGCGGCGGGTGAGCTTTGACGGAGAGGGAACCCGTCTCACCGGAACCGCCGCCGGGGTGGAGGAAAATTTTGCCCTGCGGGTGGACGGAGACGACGGACGAGAGCACATTGTGTCCTCCGGGACGGTGACGATGATATGAACAGCGCCGGGGATGGACCGTGACGTCGGTTTTGGCTGTGAATACAGGCTTTAACACCATAAAAAAAGCGTGATGCCAAGCATCACGCTTTTTTATATACGAAAGGAAGCCGGCCATACCGGGTTCGCCGCTGTCAATCCCCGGCCAGTTCTTCCAGGCGCTCGATGGGGAAGGGCGGGAAAGCCACGGGCTTCATGGCGATGGACATCAGCTTTCTGGGATTGTCATCCGCCGCGACCCGGTTGGAGGACAGCGCCCCGCACCGGCGGCAGCGGTGAATAAGGGCCCACTCGCCGCCCTTGCGCACCCAGACCGCGATGGGTTCCATGATTCCGCCGCAGTCGGAAGCCCGGTCGCCGGGCTCCACATCCACGTGGAGGCTGGACAGGCAGTTGGGACAGTGGTTGCGGTGGCCGCTTCCGGCCCCCTGGGGTCCCGCCAGCCAGCCGCATACCCGGCAGGTGAAGGTATCGCGGCAGGGATGAGTTTTGTAGTAGCCTTTTTCATACTGCTTTCGTTTGTTTTCTCTGTTCAAGGGGTCGTTCCTCCAAAAAGTCATTTGTCATGAATCTTTTGGGAGGTTTGAGCGGTGATGTGTGACGCAAACCTCCCGGTCAGCGCACAGTCACCGAATGAAAGTACATCTTCAAAACGCATTTCTCCTTATAGCTGTTATTTTCTTATTTCAAGTGTCCGCGTCCGCAGCCTGAAGCGCCGCCCGGCGGGGGTTTCACCCGTCTTTTACAGGGACAAGATGAACTGCAGCGCGGTCCGGGGAGTCTGGGCGCCGTGGAACCGCTCCCAGGCCACCGCGCGGCTGTGGAGTTCCTCCTGGGGCAGGTCCACGCCGTTCCGGGCCGCCAGCATGTCCACCAGCGCCAAAAATTCCGGCTTGGTCAGCCCCTGGAACAGCACCCGCACCCCGAACCGGTCGGCGAGGGAGGTCTTTTCCCGAATGGTCTCGGACCGGTCCATCTCGTCCCCCGCCCGTTCGGAAATGGTCTGCCTTACCAGATGTCGGCGGTTGGAGGTGGCGTAGACCGCCACGTTTTGGGGCCGACGCTCCACGCCCCCTTCCAAAATGGTTTTCAATACGGAATATGTAGGGTCGTCCCGGTCGAAGGTGAGGTCGTCGATGAACACAATGAATTTCTGCCGCCGTCCGTCCAGCTTCCGGATCAGGGCGGGCAGGCCGCCCAAGTCCGCCTTGTCCGCCTCAATGAGCCGCAGTTCTTCCATACCGGGCAGGGTAAGCAGGTGCTTCACCGTGGCGGATTTGCCCGTGCCGCTCTCCCCGTAGAGGAGCACATTGTTCACGTATTTTCCCTCCGTCAGGGCCCGGGTGTTGCGCTCCACCTCAGCCCGCTGCTCGTCGTAGCCCAGCAGCTGGTCCGAGGCGGGGCAGTCCGGATGGTCCACCGGGATGAGCGTGCCGCTCTCCCACACAAAGGCGCGGCAGCGGGCAAACTGTCCCGCGCCCTCTTTGCGGTAGGCGGCGGTAAGCTGGTCAAAGGAGAAGGGCACCCCCCGCTGCCACCGTGGAAGCCCGGTGAGCACGCCCTGGTAGCTGCTGTCCAGCAGCCTGCCCAAGTGGGCCAGCCACCGGTCGCAGTCCACGCTGGCGAGAAGCTCAAAGGCGGAGATGTCCAGCTTTGCCGCCTGTTCCAGGGCCGGGTCCCGGTCTCCGCGCTCGGCCAGCAGGGGATAGGGCCCCTCCGACCACCGCAGGGCCTGACCCAGCCAGTGGCCCAGGCCGGGCTGGCCCTCTACCCGGAGCTGGTAAAACAGGTCGGTATACGCCTCCAGTCCGCCAAGCCCATCTCCCTGGGCGGCGCTGGTGAGCAGCCGAAGGGCCCGCTCCATCACCGGCAGGGTGAGAACATCCTTGTAGGCCGCCACGCCCTGCAGGGCGGCCAATATGGTCTTTACATTCATGGAAATCACCTCAATGGGGATATTATACGGTATTGAGCGCAAAATGACAATCCCCTGATTTCCCGGGAAAATCTGACTTTCCGGCTTTCTATTTTTCGTCTGGTGTGGTAAAATGTTCTGGAACATGAAATAATCAAGCGGGAGGTCTTTGACGTGGAATTGATGGAGAAAACGCTGGCCAGCCATCAGGTTTTCGACGGGCGGCTGCTGAAGGTATACCGGGACGAGGTGGAGCTGGTCAACGGCGGCAGGTCAATCCGGGAGTTTGTCCACCACCCGGGCGGCGCGGCGGTGGTGGCCTTGGACAAGGAGGGCAACGTGTATTTGGAGCGCCAGTTCCGCTATCCCTACCACAAAGTGGTTATGGAGATTCCCGCAGGTAAGCTGGAGCCGGGGGAGGACCCTGCCGACGCCATCAAGCGGGAACTGAAGGAGGAGGTCGGCGCGGTGGCCGGCCGGTGGGATGCCCTGGGTTACATCATGCCCAGCGTAGGGTATACCGACGAGATGCTGTATCTCTACCTGGCCCGGGACCTGGACGCGGGGGAGCGGCATTTGGACCAGGACGAGTTCCTGGAGCCCTTTAAAATGCCCTTTCAGGAGGCGCTGGCCCAGGCCGCAGACGGGCGGATAAACGACGCGAAAACAGTGGCCGCCCTGTTCCGGGCGGAAAAGCTGGTGCGGGAGGAAGCCAATGGGTAAAAAGATTCTGGTGGTGGAGGACGAGCGCAATATCGTGGACATCCTCACCTTCAACCTCCAGCGGGAGGGATATGCCACGCTGGAGGCGCTGGACGGGGCGGCTGGCCTGCGGCTGGCCCTGGAGCAGGACCCGGACCTGATTCTGCTGGATCTGATGCTGCCCCAAATGGACGGCTTCCAGGTGTGCCGCACCCTGCGGGAACAGGGAAGGGCGACCCCCATCATCATGCTCACCGCCCGGGAGGAGGAGACGGACAAGGTTCTGGGGTTGGAGCTGGGGGCCGACGACTATATTACCAAGCCCTTCTCCATGCGGGAGCTGCTGGCCCGGGTGAAGAGCAATATTCGCCGCACGGAGATGCTGACGAAGGCCGACCCCAGGACCGCCGCCAACCGGCTGGAGCTGGGTCGGGTACAGGTGGATCTGGACGCTATGCTGGTATACAAGGACGGCGAGGTCCTGGACCTGACCCAGCGGGAATACGAGCTGGTCAAAACCCTGGCCTCCAGCAGGGGACAGGCGGTGTCCCGGGAGTCGCTGATGGAGCAGGTGTGGAACTACGAGGGTTATGTGGGCGATGTGCGGGCGGTGGACGTGGCCATCCGCCGCCTGCGTGAGAAGCTGGAGGACGACCCCGCCGCTCCGGAGTTTATTGTCACGCGCCGGGGCTTGGGGTACGCTTTCGGCATATAAAGAGGCTCCCGCAAAGCTGTCCTTTGGTTTTGCGGGGAAAGGAGGTGCGCCCGTGCGCAAAAGCCTGCACATCAAGCTGGTGCTCATCATGGTGCTGCTCATTGTCTCTCTGATGGTGGTGGTGGGTGCGTTTCTGATGAATTCTGTCACCGGCTACTATATCGACGAGTTTTACAGCCAGATTGTGGGGGCCTTTTCCCAGGACAGCGATTTTATCCGGGACCTTCAGACCGCCACGGAAGAAAAGGAAGACGGCGCGGCCATGGTGGAGCTGCTGGATGCCTACGCGGGCATACTGGGGGTGGACAGGCGCAACCGCAATTTCTACGTGCTGGACGGAACCACCGGACGGTGTCTGGGCGGGTCCGCCTCGGAGCCGGAGGGCGGGGTGGCCGTCACCCCCAATATCTCGTCCGCCTTGCTGGGGAGGCCGGGCGTTGACAGCAGTGTCACCGCCGATTATATGGACGCCGCCATCCCCATCACACGGGGCGGCCAGCCTTATATCGTCTATATTCTGGACAACCGGGAGACTGCCCGGAGTCTGAACGGCGAGATGTTTTCCCTCATTATGGAAGCTCTGGTGCTGGGGCTCATCATCTCGGTGCTGCTGTCCTTCCTGCTGTCTAAAACCATGGTAAACCCCCTCCAGCGCCTGAGCGACGGTATTGAGGAGGTGGCCAGAGGCGACTTTTCCCGTAAGCTGGAGGTAACCTCCGGCGACGAGATCGGCCAGCTCACCGAGAGCTTCAACGCCATGGCTCAGCAGCTGGAGTCCACCATCGCCGCCGTGGAAAACGAGCGAAACAAGCTGGATACCTTGTTTCTTCACATGGCGGACGGAGTGGTTGCCTTTGACCGGGAACAGCGGGTGATCCACGCAAACCCCGCCGCCGCGCGGCTGCTGGGCCGCACCTTTACCCAGGAGGACCGGTATGAGGAGCTGTTCGGCGACCTGTTTACCTTCCAGCAGGCGGAGGCGGCGGACGGTCATCTGGCGGGTTCCCGGACGGTGGAGGGGCGGTATCTGGAGCTGCTGCTGGCCCCCTTTGCCCGGGCCAACCAGGGCGGCGTACTGGTGCTGATCCACGATGTCACCGAGCAGCGCGAGGCGGAACAGATGCGTAAGGATTTCGTGGCAAACGTGTCCCACGAGCTGCGTACTCCGCTGACCAACATCCGAAGCTACGCCGAGACGCTGGACGATGGAGTGGGGGACCTGTCCCCCGAGATGGAGCACAAGTTTCTGGGGGTTATCCTCAACGAGTCCGACCGGATGGCCCATATTCTGCAGGATCTGCTCACCCTGTCCCGGTTTGACTCCGGGCGCAATGAGCTGCACCTCACCTGGTTTCCCTTTGCCAAGGCGGTGGACGACACCTATCAGGCCATTCTGATGGACGCTCAAAACCACTCACACACTGTGGAGCTGGCTATGCCCGATTTTCTGCCCCAGGTGCGGGCGGACCGGGAGCGGGTCATGCAGGTGATGATGAACATCGTGTCCAACGCCATCAAATACACCCCGGACGGGGGGCGCATCGTCATCTCAGCCGGGTTGGCCAAGCACAGGGTGTGGATGGAGGTGGACGACAACGGCATCGGCATTCCCCAGGAGGACCGGGACCATATTTTCGAGCGGTTCTACCGGGTGGACAAGGCGCGCTCCCGCCAGTCCGGCGGTACGGGGCTGGGGTTGTCCATTGCTCAAGAGATCATGCTCCGCCACGAGGGGAGCCTGTATCTGGTGGACAAGGACGATCCGGGCCTGACCATCTGCATGGAGCTGCCCATCCAGGGGCCCCGGGAGGTGCCCGCTCATGTGGAATAAACAGCGCTGGGTCGAGTTGGGGAAGGACGCGGCCATTGTTCTGCTCACCCTGTCCGCAGCATGGCTGCTGGCAATGACCCCGCTGGTTCAGGACAGCGGAGTGGGAGACCTGCTCGCCCCTCAGGAGAGCTTCGGCGTAGGCGGTTCCGCCGGGGAGCACACCGCCGCCATGCTCCCCGTCCGTCTGGCCGTCACGGGAGAGGGGGGGCGCTGCGGCGTGCAGTATGACGATGAGCGGCTGAAAGAACTGTTTCCTCCCCTGGGCGTGCTGCTGGGGGACGCGCTGGCCTCCGCCGGAGAGCCCCAGGCCATGGCGGAGGAGCAATGGCGCAAATGCGTGACGGGCAAATCCATCTACTTTGATTTCGGCGGAGAGGCGCCTCTGGCTGCGCTGGAGCGTTGGTTTCAGGGGATGGAGCAGCGTTCTCTGGAGGGGTGCGCCCGGCGGCTGCTGCTGTGCGCCGGGGAGCGGGATCAAGTGCTCTTGTGCTGGCAGGACGGGCAGGATGGACGGTTTTATTCCTGCTCCACCGCCCTTACCCAGCTCCTTCATCTGGACCCGGCGGTAGAGGGAGCGGCAGTGAATGGGGCGTATTTTGCCTTTGAGGACGAGACGCTGGCCCGACGGCTGGCCCCCTACACCCTGATTACTGAGGGGGAGCAGGCGGGAACGGAATACGACGCGTCCGTCCCCCTGGCGGGGGAGGCCGAGGTGCTGGCGCTGCTGGAGGCCCTGTCCTTCAGCGGCCAGAGCCACGCTCCGGTGAGCGGCGGCGAGGTATACGTGGACGGGGGGGACCGCTTGGTGGTGAACGGCAGCGGAGTGGTGACGTACCGAGCGGTCCAGCGGGAGAAATATCCCGTGGGCGAGGGAGTGGCCGCAGGGACGGACGGCGCCCGCGCCCTGGCGGAAGCCGCCTTGGGGCCGCTGTGCGGCGAGGCCCGCCTGTATCTCATATCCGCCCGCCAGGAGTCGGAAGGGGAGATATATGTCCGATTTGGCTATCTGCTGAACGGCAGCGCGGTCTATCTGGGAGAAAAGGGCTGGGCAGCGGAGTTTCGGGTTCGGGACGGATATATTACCCAGTTTACCCTGCGTCTGCGCAGCTACGCGGCCAACGATCGGCACACCCTGCTGCTCCCGGTGGACAAGGCGGCGGCCATGCTGTCCGACCTGGCCCGGGAGGGGCGGGAGCTGACGGTGCGGTACCAAGACGGGGGCGGAACCTCGGTGTCTCCGGCTTGGGTGGCGCAGTGAAGGGAGGCGGAGCTCCGTTTTGGAATGGCAGAAGCTGAAAAATATCATCATCCTCATCTTGCTGGTGGTCAACGGTTTTTTGCTGGTGTTGGCGGGAAGTCGGCGGGAGGAGGCCGAGAGCTATGAGCGCACGGCGTTGGAGCAGACTGTCCAGGTGCTGGAAAAAGGCGGCATTCAGGTGGACGTGAATGCCGTCGCTTCCGCAGAGGGGCTGACCGCCATGGCGGTGGACCGGGACCTGGACCGGGAGGCCAAGATGGTGCGGGCCCTTCTGGACGAGGAAGTGGAGGGCGGCAACCGGGGGGGCGGGCTGTACCTTTACCGGGGAGCGCTGGGTGAGGTGAGCGTACGCCCCGGAGGGGAACTGACCGCCGAATTTCAAGAGGACAAACGGTGGGAGGCGGACCGGCCGGAGGAGCACGCGGCGGGTCTGCTGAAAAAAATGGGCGTCGAGGGGACGCAGATTGGCCTGTCCGAAGAGGATGGAGAGACCCGCGTCCGCTTCCGGCAGAACTGGAATGGAACCGCTGTGTTTTCCTGTGAGCTGGAATTCACATACCGGGACGGGATGTTGAGGACCCTTCGGGGGTCCCAGATTCCGGCGTCTGGAGGGACGGCGGAGGCGGGACAGGTGCTCACCCTGCCCACGGCGCTGATGCGCTTTTCCGAGGAGGTGGGAGCCGCCGGCGACGTCTGTTCCGCCATCCGCTCTATGGAGGCGGGATATCAGGGGACGGCCCAGTCTCTGTCCGGCGGCGTCCGGCTCTCCCCGGTGTGGCTGGTTTCTACCGATACCGCAGAATACTATCTGGACTGCATCACCGGGTCTCTGACCCGGTTGACGGACCAATAGCGTACATGTCTGACAAGCCCCCCTTCATAGGATGAGAGAGAAACTCATCTTTGTGAAGGGGGGCGAGCCTTTGTCCACGATTATGGCAGGGACTCTGCTGCTCACCGCCACCGGCCTGTTCTCCCAGGTGGTGGGGTTTTTATACCGCATGGTTCTGTCCCGGCTCATCGGCGCGGAGACCATGGGGCTGTACCAACTGGTGATGCCGGTGTACTCCATGCTCATGTCGGTGACCGCCGTGGGGCTGACGGTGGCGGTGTCCACCCTGTCCGCCCGCTACCACGCCTTGGGGGATGACGGCACGGTGAAGCTGGTGCTGCGCCGGGCGCTGAAAAACTTCCTGCTGCTGGCCCTCCCCCTGGGGCTGGCGGTGACGGCCCTGTCCGACCCCATCTCAGTCTACCTGCTGGGGGACGCCCGGACCCGGCTGGGGGTGGTGGTGATGGTGCCCTGTATGCTGCTCACCGGGGTGGAAAACCTCCACAAGCACTGCTTTTACGGCATCGGCCGGGTGCGCCCCCCCGCCGCAGTGGAGACCGCCGAGCAGCTCATTCGGGCCGTGGCGGTGCTGGGGCTGCTCATCGCCCTGCTGCCCCGGTCCGCCGAGGAGACGGTGGGCCTCATCGCCCTGGGCATGGTGTTGTGCGAGGTGTTCTCCGCCTGCGCCCTCACTCTGCTGTTCCGGCGGCACTGGCGGCGCTTCCCTCCGGGGGAGCCCCGGACGGACATCAGCGGGAAACGCCTGATGTCCATCGCCGTGCCGGTGGGGGCCACCTCCCTGCTGGGCACTTTGCTGGGGTCGGCCAACGCGGTGCTCATCCCAGCCAAGCTGGTGGAGGGAGGCATGACCCTGTCCGAGGCTATGGCGGAATTCGGGGTGCTCAGCGGCATGACCCTGCCCCTGCTGGGGCTGCCCACCGGCTTCATCGGGGCTTTGTGCCTGGTGATGGTGCCCGACCTGTCCAGGCGGACGGCCAAGGGGGACAGGCGGGCGGCGGGGGGCTTTCTGGACCGGGTGATGTCCGCCACCTCTTTGCTGATGGCCCCGGCCATGGCGCTGCTCACTGTGGTGGGCCCCTCGGTGGGCCGGGCCATGTTCAAGGACCCCAGGGTGGGGGAGCTGATGCTGCCCCTAGCCGTGGGCACCCTGCTGGGCTGCTGGCAGTCGGTGCTGTCCGGGGCCCTCAACGGGCTGGGCCTCCAGGGCAGAGCCGCCCGCAACGCCATCCTCAGCGACGTGGTCCAGCTGGCCTTCACCTTTTTTGCCGTGGCCCGGTTCGGTTTGGCGGGATTCGCCGCAGGGTATGCGGCCTCCGGGCTGGCGGGCGCCGGGCTGAACCTGGCCTCCGTGCTTCGGGCGGCGGAGCTGCGGGTGAAGTGGTTTCGCTGGTTCTTCCGGCCTCTGCTGGCGGCAATCCTCATGGGGCTGTGGTGCAATCTGCTGTTCCGGGTGATGCTGGACGCCGGGTGCGGCCAAGGCTGGTCGGTACTGGTCTGCGTTCTGCTGGGGCTGGCAGTGTACGCCGCCGCCCTGCTGGCCCAGGGGCTTACTTTTTCTCGAGAGAAAAAGTAAACAAAAAGAGCTTTAGACCGCTTCCGCCGCGTCGTGTGACATCCCGTGATTCGACGGCCACGGGACAGGCGGTCGGTGGACACAAATCAAAGGAGAGGTGTGGAATGAGGCCGAACATCCTGATCTCCACCGGCGGGGGGAACGCCGGAAATTATTTAGACGCGGTGAGGGCCGCCGGAGGAGGGGGAGAGGCCCGGTATCTCCCCGCCCCGGACCTGTCCTATGACGGTCTGCTGCTGGCCGGCGGAGAGGACGTGGACCCCGCCCTGTTCGGCCAGGGAAACCAGGGCTCCCGGGGGCTCGACCGGGCCCGGGACCAGGCGGAGCTGGCCCTGCTGGACGCCTTCTGCGGGGCGGGAAAGCCGGTGCTGGCCATTTGCCGGGGGCATCAGGTGGTCAACGTGTGGCTGGGGGGCGGCTTGATTCAGGACCTGGGGCCCCAGCTGGTCCCCTTCCACCAGCGGGAGCAGGGCGACCAGGTCCACCCCATTCAGGCGAAGCGGGGAACTCTGCTCCACCGGCTGTACGGCCCGGTGTTCCCGGTGAACAGCAGCCACCACCAGGGCCTGGGACGGCTGGGCCGGGGACTGCGGGCCGCAGCATGGTCCGAGGACGGAGTGGTGGAGGCGGTGGAACACGACGCGCTCCCCCTGATCTGCGTCCAGTTCCACCCGGAGCGGATGACGGGAGGGCTGGCCCGGATGGATACGGTGGACGGCGGGGCGCTGTTCCGGGTGTTTTTGGAGCTGTGCCGCGTAAAATGAAAACGAGAGCGCCGGGGCGGCTGCCCCGGCGTTTCTCTGTTATGAAAAGAACCATCCGAACAGGGGTGACAGCGGGATCATCACCAGGCTAAAGGCCATGGACGACACAGACACCAGGGTAGCCCGCGCGGAGGAGGGGAAGCGGTCGTTGAGCCGCTTGTCGCTCACCAGCTGGAGGGCGTCGTCCAGCAGGCCGGTCAGGAGGCCCGCCGCCAGCAGCACCGGAAGCGAGCGCCCACGGGCCAGGGCGGCGCACACCGCCGCGCCGCCCCCGGCCAGCAAGACGGCCCAGCGGTAGGGCAGGCGGTCCAGCGGTCCGGCGGCCAGCCCCGCCAGCGCGCCCCCCAGTCCCAGCAGGAACAGGGCCGGGCCCAGCAGGGCCGGGACGGGGACGGCCTCTCCCACCCGCTGCTGGAGAAAGAACCGGGTCAGGGTGGCCGCCGCCCCCACCAGGGCGTTGAGGGCCATGATCCGCGCCACAGTCCCGTCGGAGCGCAGCGCCGCCCACGCCTCCCGGAACACTCCCGCCAGGGCGGCGGGGAAGGACGGAGGGCGCTTCACGGTCCGGCCTGCCTCCGGTTCTGTCAGGGCCAGCGCCGCGCCCAGGCCCACGGCGGCCACAGCCGCGTCGACCAGGTAGGCCATCCGCCAGCCCAGCAGCACCGTGGCCCCGGCCAGCAGCATGGCCCCGCCGTCGCTGAGCCGGAACAGGAAATTTTGCAGAGAGGAGAACTTCAAATAGACCTCCTCCCGCCCTGCCTGGAGTAGGGATTCGTAGGTGATGGCCTCCCTGGTGCCGGACTGGAGGTTATAGGCCAGGGCGGAAGCCGCCATGGAGGCGCATACCCCCGCCATGCCGTTGGAGGCCGCCATCAGCAGGGCGGACAGGGCGAACATGGCCTGGCTGAGCAGGAGGGTGCGCCTCCGGCCCAGCAGGTCGGCCAGCAGCCCGGAGGGCACCTCTCCCCACAGGCTGACCACGTGGAACAGGCTCTCCGCCAGCCCGATCTCCACCAGGGAAAAGCCCCGAAGGGAGAGCAGCAGCACCCATACGCTGCCCGCGGGATGGAAGCCGGTGGACCACTCCAGCAGCAGGAGGGCCCGCTTCTGCCGGGATAAGTTGAGTTGATTTGGATTTTTAGGCATAAAAAACCGCCGTCCTTTCTGAAATCGTGACAGAAAAGGACCGGCGCGCTGTAACTCCCGGAGCTGTTCAGCCCCTGAAAATGGGCGCACCAATCCCCTGGACGGCAAAAGTGCACCCCAAAAATTCCAAAATCAGGCCATTTCTCCAGCCCACGCCGTGCGCCCCCTTCCCTTATTGAGATGAGCCAACTTTACCACAGCGGCGGCGTACTGTCAAGACCAGCTGAATTAGCACTCTCATCTATAGAGTGCTAATTGTTTACATGGAGTTCATGATTTTTGGACAGGGCGGGGTATACTACAGGATGAAACTACAGATTGGAGCGCGAATTGGAGCGCGGAGGACAGACACGCAGGGGAGCTTGGAGTGAAGCGATGGCAAAAGCCCAGAGCCCGCAGAGCGGGATCGGGTTTTGCCTGAAGCTGCAGCGAAAGCGACCCGGCCGCGTGTCCAATCCGCAGCGTGAATATGTGCCGCGCTTCCTGAAAAGGAGTGAATCTCATGAACATGAACCAGTTTACCCAGAAATCCCTGGAGGCCATCCAAGCCGCCCAGAATATCGCCGCCCAGCACGGAAACCAGCAGATCGAGCAGCCCCACCTGCTGCTGGCCCTGGTGGACCAGGAGGGAGGCTTCATCCCCCAGCTTTTGACCCATATGGGCCTCACCCTGGAGTCCTTCCGGGCCGCCGTCCGCCATGAGGTGGAGATTCTGCCCAAGGTGTCCGGCTCCGGCCGGGAGGCCGGCAAGGTCTACATCGCCCCCGGGGTGGACAAGGCCCTCAACCAGGCCCTTGCCATTGCCGGTAGCATGAAGGACGAATTCGTCTCGGTGGAGCACATCCTGCTGGCCCTCATGGACACGGTGGAGGGCAGTTTGAAGGAGCTGCTCCGCACCTACGGCGTGGACAGGGAAACGGTCATGCAGGCCCTGGCCGCCCTGCGGGGCAGCCAGCGGGTCACCTCCGACAACCCGGAGGACACCTACGAGGCGCTGAAAAAGTACGGCTCCGACCTGGTAGAGCGGGCCAGGCAGAACAAGCTGGACCCGGTGATCGGCCGGGACGACGAGATCCGCAACGTGGTCCGCATCCTGTCCCGCAAAAGCAAGAACAACCCCGTTCTCATCGGCGAGCCCGGTGTGGGCAAGACCGCCATCGCCGAGGGGCTGGCCCAGCGCATTGTCAAAGGGGACGTGCCCGCCGGATTGAAGGATAAAACCATTTTTGCCCTGGACATGGGGGCCCTCATCGCCGGGGCCAAGTACCGGGGCGAGTTTGAGGAGCGCTTGAAGGCCGTCCTCAACGAGGTGAAGCAGTCCGAGGGCCGGATTCTGCTGTTCATCGACGAGCTGCATACCATCGTGGGGGCGGGCAAGACCGAAGGGGCCATGGACGCGGGCAACCTCCTGAAGCCCATGCTGGCCCGGGGGGAGCTCCACTGCATCGGCGCCACCACCCTCAACGAGTACCGCCAGTATATCGAAAAGGACGCCGCCCTGGAGCGCCGCTTCCAGCCCGTCATGGTGTCCGAGCCCACGGTGGAGGACGCGGTGGCCATCCTTCGGGGGCTCAAGGAGCGCTACGAGGTGTTCCACGGGGTCAAAATTACCGACGGGGCCATCGTGGCCGCCGCCACCCTGTCCAACCGCTATATCACCGACCGCTTCCTGCCTGACAAGGCCATCGACCTCATCGACGAGGCCTGCGCCCTGATCCGCACCGAGATGGACTCCATGCCCACCGAGCTGGATGTGATTTCCCGGAAAATCATCCAATGCGAGATCGAGGAGGCCGCCCTGAAAAAGGAGGACGATCCCCTCTCCCAGGCCCGGCTGGCCGATATCCAGAAGGAGCTGGCCGAGCTGCGGGACCAGTTCAACGCGGGCAAGGCCAAGTGGGAGAACGAGAAAAACGCCATCGGAAGGGTGCAGAAGCTGCGGGAGGACTTGGAGGCCGCCAACGCCGCCCTGGAGAAGGCTCAGCGGGAGTACGACCTGGAAAAGGCCGCGCAATTGCAGTACGGCGCCATCCCCGAGCTGAAAAAGCAGCTGGAGGAGCAGGAGGCCTTTGCCGCCCAGTCCAAAGAGGACAACCTGCTGCGGGACAAGGTCACCGAGGAGGAGATCGCCCGCATTGTGGAGCGCTGGACGGGCATACCAGTGTCCAAGCTGATGGAGGGCGAGCGGGAAAAGCTGCTCCACCTGGAGGACATCCTCCACCAGCGGGTGGTGGGCCAGGAGGAGGCCGTCCGGCTGGTCAGCGAGGCCATTCTGCGCTCCCGCGCCGGCATCGCCGACCCCGGCAAGCCCATCGGCTCCTTCCTATTCCTGGGGCCCACCGGCGTGGGCAAGACCGAGCTGGCCAAGGCGCTGTCCGAAGCGCTGTTCGACAGCGAGAAAAACCTGGTGCGCATCGACATGAGCGAGTATATGGAGAAGTTCTCCGTCTCCCGGCTCATCGGGGCCCCTCCGGGGTA
>ERZ808028.609-NODE-609-length-27850-cov-17.993879_pt1 | contig 27850 bp, 33 predicted proteins | sample MGYA00380184_ERZ808028 | MGnify/ENA primary metagenome ERZ808028 (study PRJEB31490, sample SAMN06133397) | mouse gut metagenome | isolation source: J8_1 | host: mice | place: China: Chengdu | collected 2015-05 ...
CCATTTTTTCAGTGCCTACATAGTGCCTTTCCACGATAATTTTTGTGGGTGGGTGCTGTCGGGTGGCTCTATGCTGTACCTTGCTGTCTTTGCTCATAAATCTGCTCCTTTACAATAAAATAGAGCACATAGATTTTTCTATACGCTCTGACGCTGTGTTACTTATTTTGTTGTGATTGTGGTAATACCTGATAAGCTGAATATTATTTCTTTTGTAATAACAATCTAATCCCTAAAGCAAATGAAAAAGCACCTAATAATACAAAAGAAATCCATAGTATATTCCAATACGGTGCAGATACATCAAACATTTTTAATAAAAGTCTTTCCCAAAATTTCAATCCCGTAGCAATGGCAAATAAATCAAACAATAAATAACTACCACCAAAAAGATAAATCCAACGCCACCAATAATTATTTTTCCAATTTTTAAGAAAAGTAACTATGCCACATATGCAAAGAATAGTTAAAACTCCCATTAAAAAATAGTAAAACATACCCTTGTTTTTCATTACACCAATCCAAAATTTTGAATAAGTTTCCCTGTCAATCAGTCCCCATATTCTGTGTAAATGAAATATTCCAAAAAATATAAAAAAGATTGGTTCATAAACTTTAATTTCCTTAGTCATCTCATTGTTACTCCATACCTTAAATTTGTTTAATCAAAATCATACCACAATTATGCTCATATTTCTATCAAATTTCTTCCTCCCTCCGCTTAGTCCTGCTTTGTTGTTTATTGTGCTGTCGGCTCTCGTTCTGAAGCGCTCTTTCAAGATTTTTCTTGTTATAGCTGATAACTTCCGCATACGCTAATTCTAAACTCAGCTCTTGGCTGAGTTTGCAGTCTTGGTCTGCCCTTTGCCGATACTGTCATACTCGGACTGCAAAGACTGTATCTCGGCTTTCCACTGTTTCGGCGTTATCTTTTCTCCATTCTGTAAAAGGCTCTGCATACGCTCCTTTAATTCGGGGTACTTCGATAAGCTGTCTTTATGCTCCTTATCGAATTTCATTTTTGCAAGTCCTTTGAGTGACTGGCTCTCCTTATAGGTGGCTTGGATTGGCGCATACAGGGCATACATTTTTGACAGTTTCTTTAATCGGCTTAGTTTCTGCCCCTTTGAAAGATGTACCGTTTCAAGCTGTTGGTATCTCTGTTCCTTATCCGCTGTGAATTTCGCAAGGCTCGGGGAGTTGTCTATCTTCCTTGTCGTGATGAATTTCTCCGCATTGTCGGCTGACTGCGAATCCAATGCAGTTGCATTGGATTTGTGGTTACTGTCGGATATTCTTCTTAGGTGCTTTCCGCTGACAATCGGCAAGTCAAGCCTGCCTTTGCGCTCCCTCACTTTTGCAATCATCTCCATGACTTCCATGCCAGCTTGCTGGCATTGTTCACGGCTGACCGCCGCATTTTTAATCTGCGTACTTTTGTACGTTGCGTACTGTACGCTATGAAGTTCCTGCTTTGCAAGCATGAGCATTTCTTTCGCCTGTTCCAACAGCATATTGTTCTTAATGATTTCCCGATTGATGTTGCCCCGATCGGTCTGTATGCCCTTGCGTTCTAAAGCGTTGGCAACCGCCCCGATATGGATAGTCGGCTCTCGGTCAATCCCCTGTTCCTTAAAAGAACGGCGTTCCCAATGTAGCGCAATCCGCAACTGCTCATTGGTGGCATTGATTGTGTCGGCTAAATCCTTGCGCCACAATTTGGCGTTCTCTCTGCTGTTCCAGTCGGTGCTGTCGGCGGTGTGGCATTTCCATTTTTTCCTGTTCCGCTTGTCAACTTTCTGCTGACCTGTCTTTTTATCAATCACTGGTATCTTTTCGCCGTTTTCGTCAAGGTCATAAATCTTCTTTTGTTTTGCTCCCCATTCCCCGTTTTCAGTGAGAGGGCGCATAGTGAGTAAAACATGGATATGGAGATTGCGCTGTCCTTTGTCATTTTCGCTGTCATGGATTGCCCAGTCAGCGCACATACCTTTATCAACAAAGTTTCTCTGCACATAATCCCTCACAACTTCCTCCGCAAGTTCATAACTCCATTCGTTGGGGAGTGATGCTTTTAACATTTAACCCAACCGTTTTGGGGTTGGGTTTGCAGGCATGTGATTTCTGCCCTTTCTCTGACAGTTCAACAGCGTTCCATAAAGCGGCTCGGTCTGCATACTCTTTGGACGCATTGGGTGGGAGAGTGATTTCGCTGTGGACTAAATCCTCATGGTATTTGAGGCGGTAGGTCTGCCCGTCAAACTCGCTGACAAGAACACTCCTGCTGATATAGGACGCTTTCTCAACTGCCGACTGCCCCTTGCTCCGCCTGACTATGGAAAAACGTGTGCTTGCCTGTTTTGTGACATTACCCATACGCAGCACCTACATTCTGCCGATAGGGTAGTGGGGTGCATGGATAGACTTTGTGGGCAGATAAAAGCCGCACTTTGGCTTTTGGCTGAACGCAAATGTTCACAAAATGAAGCATAGCTTCATTTAAGGGTACCAGGCGCAGCCTGCGAAGGGGAATTGTGCAGGGCAGCTTGCTGGCATTTTCCCCTTTTGGCTGTCGCAAGACAGACAACGCCCTCCGCATATGCCAGCTTGCTGGCATTGTCCATTGCAAGTGAAACTTGCCCCTCGGAGAGCGCACATACCACCTCTGGTGGTATATCTGTGCGCACCCTGTAAACAGGGTGAATATGTTATCTCGGCTTTCCAGTGTCCTCGCCTTTGTCATTCCGTACCGCCCTCGCTTTCATTTTCGGCATTGGTGGGATTGGATTGTGAGGGAGTGGTTTCTCGGCTTTGCGTTTCTTCTCGTTCTGCTTTTTCTTTTCGTTGGCTACACGCTGTTGCGCCTGTTTCAATGCCTGCAATGCCTTTTCTAAGTTTTTGCTTGTGTCATTCTTACTCTCAATCATTTCTGATACCTCATTCTTTCTGTGCTGTGTTGATAGTTTCTGAAAATAAAAAAGGCAGCGGATTGTCTGTTAAGATAATCGCTACCTAAAGGTAAACAATATTTATTTTTTATATTTCTGCTCTGTCAAATGATTTTATCATTTTAATGCGTGTAAATAGGGCAGAAGTCATCTTTATTTTTGTGGATAATATAAATGCCGTATATTCCTAATAACAAATACATTATTAAACAGAAAACTAATCCTATTGTTGGATATTGATTGCTTTTAGAAAAACAAAATGGTATACCGCACAAATCCACTACAAAATGTAAAATAATTGGTATCCATAAATTTCGGGTTTTGACATAGACTGCCCCAAAGTAAACTCCTAATGCAGTAGCCCAAACAGCTTTGCAAATAATTGTTAAAATTGGTTGCCCAAGTGCACCAAAAATATGCCCAAAACCAAATAGTGCAGATGAAATAATAACTGCATATAATGTAGCATTATCTCGTTTGCCAAACCATTTTTCAATGATATTCTGTAACAATCCTCTCAGATAAATTTCCTCCATTATTGCAACGCCTATATAATACACAACACCCTCTACAATAACTCTATATATTGTTGGTTTATTATTAAACGGTGAAAGTCCTATACAGAAAGCAACTGCCACTATAAGTGTAGCAACAAGGGATGGAATACCATATCTTTTCAAACCAATCAGTATATTTTGAAATTGCAATCCAAAATTCCACTCTTTTATAATGGTTTTCCTGCATACATAACATAAAGCAAAAGCAAATATAAAATTTATCATCAAAGAAAAATAAATTGGTTCTATATCCCTTATTTGTATATTACAGAATAAAGCCGCAGGTAATGCGGTCATTTCCATAAAGGTCATTATTATTGTCAGTATAGTAACTCCGATTGATGTGCGTTTGTCAATCATGGTTAATCTCCTTAGTCGTTAATTTATTGAATTATTCAACGCTGTTATTTTACCACAACAGCACACACAATTCCATTAAATTTTGCTTAATCTCTCTTTGCCTTATTCTTTGCAATCATCATCTGTCTTGCCCGTTCCCTCTGCTCGGTACTGACCGCCCTCGGCTTGCGGTAGCTGACGTATGATTTCGGAAAGGAATAGGTCTTAGATACCTCATCCTGCCCTGTCAGCTTGTATGTTTCGGAGAAGTCGGCAACAAGCGTATCAAGTTTCCTCATAACCGCTTTATCCCTCGTATAGAGGGCGGCGGTCTGTTCTCCTGCATTGTAATTGACAATCGTTTCCTGCTCGTATCGTGAAAGTTTCATAGTGCCATATCCCCCTTTCTCTTGCTGTGGGTTCAGTGCTGTTTTCCCTCGGCAACTGTCGGCTGTTTTGCCTGTTCCTTTGCTTTGGCTAACCTTGTCTTTATGGATTGGTCACGTTCGGTCATTTTCCGTCTTTTGGTGGTCGCGGTCAGTTCCGCACACGTTTTTTCTGACAAGGCATTTAATTTCTTTAATGTGTCGCTTACTATCTGCTTTGTATCACTGTCCTTTATCTGCGGAAGAATAGCGGACAGACTGGCGCACGTTTCCGCTTTGCCCTGCTCCCCAAACTGATAGATTAAATTGATTTCATCAGCATTGAAAGATATCTGCATAGTTGTTCCCTCGCATAAGCGTTCCACACCCACGCACTTAGGGAAATTTTTTGTCAATTCGTAATTATCCCTCGCTGTGATTGTTCCATGATTGTCGGTCTGCCTTACCTCTACTTCGCATTGGCTTTTCTGTTCCAACACAAGCCACTGGTATTTGTCGCTTTCTTTTGTGAATACAATCTGATGCGCATTGGAGTGTGTCTTGCTACGGATATATTTGTCTGTGGTGCTGTAATAGCCTTTTAAGGATTGAGGAAGTCCCTTTTTTATTTGTATTTGTTTGTCACCCCTCCGCACTATCCAACATCGGCGGATTTAACGCTGACTTTCAGATACCGGGGCGAAGTACGTTAAAAGAATGTTCGGGGATCATCTCATATTCAATTTTCTTTAAACAGCTCATTTTGCATCTCCTATTGTTCCAGGCTGATGCGCAGGCTATTACGGATTCTTTTTTCTTATATTTGTAATAGCCGCGCTATGCAAAATAAACGGGTGTGCCCATATAACTGCCTCCTTTTCCAGAATGAAACCCGGCCGGGTTCGGGTGCCGGACACCGGCCAGGCTCTTTCTACAGACGCAGTTTTTCGGATTCCGTCTCTATCACCTCTTTATCGATCCGTCTGAATAAAATTTCCGCTTTCGGGATCACATAGCCGGCGGGCACGGCCTGCTTTTCCCATTTACTGCTTATGCCGAGCAGACCGCACACTTTTTCCGAAGAAAACGGCAGGAACGGAAACAAAAGCACCGCCAGATTCGCAATGATCTGCACGCACTGATACAGTGTGTTCCGACACGCCGCCTCGTCCGTCGTTCTGGTGATCCATGGCTTCTCAGTGTCAAAAAACTTATTGGCAGTTCTGACAAAATCAAAGATCTCACCAATCGCATCCTTAAATGCGCCGCCTTCTATCCGCCTGCCGACAGAACCAAACAGGCTTTCTATCTGCCCTGCAAGCGCCTCATCTTCCGTACCCTGCGGCACGACTCCGCCCCAGTATTTTTCGATAAAAGCAAGGCTGCGGTTTACAAAATTCCCGTATGTTCCGAGCAGTTCCCCGTTATGGCTGTGAACATATTCTCTCCAGGAAAAGTCCGCATCTTTTTTCTCCGGCCCGTTTGCCAGAAAGAAATAGCGGATGGAATCCGCTTCGTAATGCGCCAGCAAATCCTTTATCCAGATCGCGTAATTCCGGCTCGTGGATATTTTTCTGCCTTCCAGTGTCATATACTCGCTCGATACGATCTGATCCGGCAGATGCCAGCCCGCGCCATGCGCCAGTAAAAGTGCAGGCAGTATGATCGTATGGAACGGAATGTTGTCTTTTCCGTGGACATAATAATGTTTGGCATCCGTTCCCCAAAGTTTCTTAAAATCCGTGCCTTTTTCCTCCGCCGCCGTTTTGCTTGCAGATAAATACCCCAATACGTTTTCCGCCCATATATAGATCGTCTTCTCTTCATATCCTGTCTTCGGCACTTTAATCCCCCATTCCAGATCCCTTGTCAGTGCACGATCCCTTAACCCTTCCCTGATATAGCGGTTTGTAAACGCAACTGCATTTTTTCTCCACTGCGGATGTGTGTCAACCAGTTCTTTGAGCGCTTCTTGAAACGCCGTGATCTCAATGAACAAATGTCCGGATTCCCGAAAGCTGACCGGATCGCCGCATACGGCACAGACCGGATCCCCCAGATTCTCCACGTCTAATACGGTACCGCACGCGTCGCATTGATCTCCCCTTGTGTCGCTTCCGCATTCCGGGCACCTGCCAAGCACAAACCGGTCTGCCAGAAAAGTGCCGCATTTTTCACAATAGGCCTGCGGCACATCCTTTTCGTATACATAACCGCTCTCATACAGCTTCCTGTGAAATTCCCTTACAAACTCTTTGTGTTTTACATCGAATGTCCTGGTGTAAACATCATAACTGAATCCCAGCTTTGCAAAGCATTCCGCAAACTCTTCATGATAAAAATCACTGATCTCCTGCGGCGTCTTATTTTCCTGCTTCGCCCGGATCGCCACCGGCGTCCCGTGACAGTCGCTCCCGGAAACAAAATACACCTGGTCTCCGATGGCTCTGTGATATCTCGCCAATACATCCCCTGGCAGTAATCCCGCGATATGTCCTATATGCAGGGAGCCGTTCGCATACGGCCATGCCCCGCCGATTAATATATTTTTCATAGTGATCTTCCTTTCCGCTTATTCATGGTGAAAACGATTGCGAACCTCCGGAGCAAACGGCCGGTGGAAAAAGTTTCTGCTTCGAGGCGCGCTTTCGCTCCGTTAAAAATGCAGCGGTACTAGGTTCGAGAACCGCAAAGCGTTCCTCTCACCAAGGATAAAGTTACTTTTAGTAACTGGCATTTTTAGAGGGCCCTTCAGCAGAAATCTTTTTCCACCGGCCGTCTGCTCCGGAGGTTCGCAATCACCTGTATATCATTGTTATCAATAGCTGCCATCATTTATTTCTGCAAATCATGTCATTTTTCCCATCAAAAAAGCCCTCCTCTCTGAAAAATCTCTTTTTCAGGGACGAGAGCCGATCGCTTCGTGTTACCACCCTAAATTCGCCTATACCTCACGATATAAGCCTTATCGGCTGCGGATGAGAAATGACTCATCGATAGCCTGTCACTGTAACGGGTGAACCCGTCGTAGCCTTGTCCGGATCATTCGTTATTATCCGACGATCCGAATTCGGTACGCTGCTCCGAGACCATGTTCGGCGGTTCCTTCCGTGCCTGTTCTCACCTGCTCAGGCTCTCTGTGACCTATCTAACTGCCTACTCTTCTCTTCATCGCTTTTACCAATATCGCTCCCTTTTGGGAGATCGTTTCGTTTATTGTATCACACTGTCTGTCATTTTCAAGTCTTTTCTCCGCTTTCAGGATTTTTCCCCGTTTGCCAGCAGATTGTCTTTCCCCTTACCGCATACGAACGGATCGGCGTCATACCGATAAGATGTCTTTTCGCCCCATTCCCTTCGGTTTTCTTCTTTTCTCGGAATGTAGATATTCACACCATCAGCATACTTTTGAATTTCTTTGATGATCCCGGCAGGAAGAATTTCTTCCGCTCTCCTATAGCCCATGTCCGTACAAGCGATTCCCGAAATCCGAAAATCTTGACACCGGATCATGATTATATGATAATAAGTTCATTGCAGAAGGGAGAATCATAAAATGTATCATAAATCGATCGATTTTTTACTGGAAAACGCCGGTCCGGTCATCCGCTATCGTCTTCGCAGAGAAATCCTCAAAGACCTGTCGGAGTCGGATGAGGAATCGCTTCTCCATCAGATATACGATTTACCGTTATTTAAAAAACTGGCTGATTATGTGAAGCCAAACGGCTATATCGGAAGCGGTATGCACAGCTGGGATAACTGGCGGGGTACCGTTTTGCATGAATCGCCGCTGCAGGACGGCGAATGTGCCGCAAGACTCCTTTCCTACTACCGTATCCCCAAAACGCATCCGTATGTCCGGGGTTTTCTGTCCGCCATGCGCAATGAAGAAACACTGCAAAAAGAATTTTCGTACATTCCGCCGGAAATTACCCGATATGAAAACAGGTTCGAAGGCCTGAACAGCGGAAACAGCCTGATGGCGCTTCTTTACACCATGCAGGCGATGCTGGGAGCCGGGGATGATCATGAAGATCTGCTGGATTTCCAGGAAATCTGCCTGAAAGGCTTCCGGCGCGTAAAAGAGATTTCTTCCCTTGCGGATATTACCAAATTCAATGCAAATGCGAAGCGTAAGTATAATTACCCCTATATTGAGTCAGACGAATATTTTCCGGACAACTATACGGTCGAAATGCTGGCATATACAAGGAGCTGGCGCACGGATGAGAATATCGGAATGCTTGCGGATGCCATCAATCACATCAATGCCATCATGAAACCGGGTACCAATATGCATGTGCGGATAAAAGGGAAATATATGGCCCCCTGCTTTGCGTTGGTGCGTCCGGTCAGAGCATTTCGTTCCGATCTGATCCACACAATTACATATCGCCGCCTGCTGACCGAAATTGCCATGATGGGCGTCGGCGTAAAGGCTGATGTGATCCGCGAATCGGTTGAGAATGTAAAAGAGGCGATCGACAAAGACGGCATTCTCCGGTTACAATTTGATAAACCGCATAACAAGCGGTATTCACCTGAAAATATCCAATATCCGACGCCCTATACAGACGTCAGGCTGGAAGCCGATTATAAAGATAAAAAAGCGTTATTGTGCGATCTCACTTACTGGGCCGTAGAATTTCTGTATCTGGTATCGCAATGCAGATAACAGGCTGTTAACAGTTCCCACCTGGAGCGGCGGTTTCTATTTCCCGCTGCTCCGGCTGCCGTGTTCATACATGGAGAATATCTTCCGTGCCTTTTCCTTTAATAGATTTCTTGCTTCAGCGGGTTCCATGATTTCAACATACTCACCAAAAGACAGCAGATAGAGAAAAGTCCAGTCACTTAACTGGTATCGGAACGTTACTTCCAATGTGCCATCCTCCAGTTTTTTAATGTATTGCTCCTGAAATTCATCATAAACTTTATACGCTATTTTTTCGGAAAAATGCAGTACGAAAAGCGGCGTATCCTGTACTTCCCCGCAGGCAGGCGTGATGGAAAAATCAGCCGGCAGTTCGCGCTCAAACAGCCGGTTTGTTATCTGCAGCTCTCTTATGCGGGACATTTTATAGGTACGGATATCCTTTTTATGCCGGGAATAGGCAATAAGATACCAGGCATGTGATTTAAAAATCAGTTTGAGCGGCTCGACAATCTGTTCGGTTATCGTCAGCTCCGAATTGAAGTACGTGAATGTAATGACATACTTATTGATGATTGCGCGCTCTAAAGCAGTCATATTATTCCGTTCCTTTTCGGGACTGCCCCAATAGGAAAAATCGATCTCCAGCCATTCGGACTGTAGATTGTGGCTGAACAGGCCGGCCACCTTGTTCAAGGTTTTATCCGCATCCGGATAGTTCGTCGATTTCAGAACCTGCAGCGCATGCACGATATTGCTTTGCTCCGCCTGTGTGAAATAAGTCTTGTCCAGTGAAAATCCCTGCAGCAGGGACAGTCCTCCGCCATATCCTTTCTGGGATATGATCGGTATACCCGCAATCGACAGGGTATTGATGTCTCTGTATATCGTACGGGTAGAAACGCCAAGCTCCTGTGCCAGCTGTTTTGCGGTTATATTCTCATGGCTTAACAGAAGAAAAACGATTTGGATGAGTCTGTCTATCTGCATGCTCTCATCTCACAATCCCTGCACATCTTTTGAAACACCATATCAAAACACCGCCTCTCCTAAATATTTGTCATGCGGAACAACCAGGCATCTTTCGATGGACTTCCAATAGCTTTCATACAGATTTTTCTGTGCTGTTCCATAGCTTTCCTTCGTATCAAATTCCCAGTAAAGCATATATTTAACGCTTTTTACAATGCGGGTAAGCTTAAGCGGGGGAAGTCCTTCTTTGATCTGTTCCATATCAATATGATACCCTCTTTTGATCAGACGGAGCAAAAGCAGTCCCTCCTGTTTTTCCAGAAAACTTTTCGCTTCAAGCATGAGTGCTTCAAACTCCTCCATCTTTTGCGGCTTGACTTGATAAATACAGATTTCGGTAAACGGCATATCAGATTCCTCCTTTTTTATTTCATTATATCATCAGGAATATGACAAGGGTGTGTCAAATTTCTCCGCTTTTGGTGCCGGAATGCAGAAAACGGACTCCGAAGAGTCCGCAATCCATAAGATTACAGTTTACTGCAGGCAATCGTATCACCAAGCCATTTTTTGAACATCGGCAAGTCAATCCCGACTGCTACCGAGACATTTGCTTCATGTCCGGATTCTTCCCAGATGTCCATCTCTGTGTGTCCATAAGTATAAGTTCCTTCGCACTCTACATCTACATAGTAATCCTTATACTTCAGGCACTCCGGACAGGCTGCTGCCGCAAGCGCCAGCGCATCGTGCATAAGAAGGTCTTCACCGCCCTCCAAACGTCTTCTGTCCATAAATTCCAGGATATCTGCTACAAAATCACCCGCTTTTGTTTCAAGTCCTCTCATTTTTCTGATATCATCCCTGTCAAGCACTGCTTTTGTCGTTACGTCGAGTCCGACCAGCGTACATGGGATTTCGCTTCTTAGAACCATCCTTGCCGCTTCCGGATCACACCAGATGTTAAACTCTGCAGTAGGCGTTACATTACCGCCGTATACGGCGCCGCCCATAATCCAGAGATGTTTTACCAACTTCTTTAATTCCGGATGCAGCAGCAATGCAATCGCAATATTGGTCAGCGGTCCGACTGCCACGATCTCCAGCTCTCCGTTCAGTTCCAATGCCTTTTCGTAAATCAGTTCCACTGCGTTTTTACTGCTGAATGAATCCGTACTCTTTGGAAGTTTTACATCACCCAGTCCCGCTTTTCCGTGCGTTTCCTCCGCATAACACATATCTGTATGCAGCTTTAGCGGTCCCCATGCCCCCACTGCAACAGGAATATCGAACCCCAGATGCCTTACCAGATTCAAGGTATTTTCCGACGTATATTTTACAGAGACATTCCCTGTCACCGTCGTAATTGCTTCTACTTGCAGATCAGGAGCATATAAGGCTGCAACAATCGCAATCGCATCATCTGTTCCCGTATCACAGTCAATTAATATTCTCTTTTTTTCCATATGATTCTCCTAACAATGCTTTTTGATCTCTTCCACAATCTCATCCAAATAAAGCGTCTTCCTGGAAAGTCCCAGTAACTCCGACAATTCTCCGATAACCGGCTTGCATATTTTGGAATCTGCCAGTACTGCTTCATTCCAGAAAATCTCTTCCTTTGTGCCATCTGCAATAATATTTTTGTGTGCCATGGCAACGATTCTCTGAAAATTGTCAGCCACAAATTCCATATCATGAGTGATCGTAATAACACCGACGTTGTCTTCTTTCAGCACATGCAGCAAATTCTTTAAGATCTCTATTCCATGCCTGTCCTGCCCCGCCGTAGGCTCATCCAGAATGATATATTTCGGTTTCGCCGCCAATACGGAAGCAATTGTCACAAACTTTCTGATCGGATAGGGAATGTCAAGAGGATTTTCTTTGCGGTACTTCTTGATATCCGTCAATTCCATTGCCCACTTCACACGCTCTTTGATCTCTGTTTCCGAAAGTTTCATTTTAGTAGGCATATATGCTACTTCAGAACGTACGTCAGGGTTAAAAATCTGATCGTCGGGATTTTGAAACACATAACCTACCGTTCTTGCGATCTGGGCTGCTGTTTTGGTCTTCGTATCTGTTCCGTCTATCAAAACTTCTCCTTCACAGGGTTTGTGCAGTCCGTTCATCAGCTTAACAGCCGTCGTTTTACCGGCGCCGTTCTGGCCTACGATCGCCACCTGCTCGCCTTCGCGGATGATCAGATTCAGGTTCTCATTTGCCATATATCCGTTGGGATATCGAAATGATACGTTTTTAAACTCTATTGCCATTTTCTTAATCCCCCATTCTGTCTTTTATCGTCTTTACAGCATCTTGAATCGTGATCGGTATACCGGAAAGTTCAATATGGTTCTTTCTTAATTCATGCCCGACTTTTGCCGCCTGCGGTATCATGGCTCCGTGTTTCTCCAGCTCCGGATTGGCAAGCACGCTTTTAACCGCACCGCTGAATACAATCTTTCCTTTTTCCATGACAATCACTTCATCACAATACTCTGCGATCAGATCGATCTTGTGCTCTACCAGCAGAATTGTTTTTCCGGCTTTTTTCAACATACTAATAATTTCAAATATATCCTGCGTTCCCTGCGGATCCAGCTGGCTTGTCGGCTCGTCAATAACCAGTATTTCCGTATTCATTGCAATAATGGATGCAAACGCAACTCTCTGACGCTGTCCGCCCGACAATTCATTCGGATTCTTCTCCATCAGTTCTTCTATTTTTAAAATCTTACATATTTCAACGACTTTATCGATCATTTCTTCCTTCGGAACGCCCATATTCTCCATTCCCATTGCAATTTCTTCAAATACGGTTTCCTTCACGCCGCTTATCTGTGTAAAAGGATTTTGAAAAACGTAACCGATCTTAGCAGACAACTCCGCCGTATCCCAATCTCTTAATTCTTCGCCGAGAATTTCAACTTCTCCGTCCAGCTTCCCCTTATAAAACTGCGGAATCAGACCACGGATCACGTTGCAAAGAGTCGTTTTCCCGCCGCCGTTTTCTCCGATGATCCCGTAAAATTTTCCTTTTTCAAATTTGCAGTTCACATCTTCCAACGCGTTTTCTTTGCTTAACGGATATCTATACGTCACATTTTTCAACTCTATATATGCCATATCCTGTCCCTCTTTTCCTATTATTTGAATCAGCCGAGTCTGCCGGTTATCTTCATTCCAATCAGCGCTATCAGACACAAATCAACGATTACCGCCAATATCACTTCATAAATCGGGGCAGGCTGCAGTTCCCGAAGAAATGTATGATCCCTTTTTACCGAGAATGCTCTGGCATCCATGGAAATCGCTTTCTCTTCTGCCGATGTCAGCGCGCTTAAAAACAGCGGACTGATTACCGGTACCAACGCTTTCACACGAACCAGCAGATTTCCTTCTGTCTCCACGCCTCTGGCGCGCTGGCTGTCCATAATTGTCTGAGAAGTTTTTTTCAAGTCGGTGATCGTCTGCATGGAAGCCAAAATAACATAGGAAGTCACGTGAGACACGCCTTTTTTCTCCAGGGCATACATCAAATCCCTCATTTCCGTAAGTGTAAAGAACAAGATGACCGCACCTGAAAATCCACAAAGTGTCATTGTCATATCAAGGGCGCTTTCCCACCCTTCCATCGTCCACTTCCAACCGAATATTGAAAATAATACATGACTCCCTTCAACCGACAGCTGCCTTATAACACTTAAGAATGCCAGGAAAGATATGGCGAGTCCTGTAAAAAGCAATCCGAAGGAGCGAAACTTTTTGCCTGCAAACGCGATCACATAGTACAATGCACATATTGCCAGCCGCCATTTGAAATCCGTAAGCAGGACACAGATGATGCCGATCGCCAATAATATATTCAATTTAACGAGCGGATTTAAATCCTGAACGAAATTTTCTTTTTTCTGGTACGTCATGTATTTTTTTCTATAAAAATCATTCAAGTTTACTTGTTTTTCCATACTGTATACTCCTTCTCCGGCCGCTTCTTAAACGTCGTCATCCTCATCCGGATCTTCTTTAATATAAATTTCTCCTAATGGAAGTTTTGTTAATGTACGTTTCGGAATAGCTTTCAAAATTCCCACCATAATGATAACACTGATTGCTTTATCAAATGCGTCAATACAGAAAGAACCGATAAACTCACATAAAAACTTATTTAAACCAAGGGCTTTGTAAAGCGGTACGGAAATGTAGGATGTCGGAGGAACACCGAACTCAAATCCGTAAATAATCCATGTGATCACTGCGCTCATACCACCGCCGATCAAACCGAATATTGCAATAATCGCAATAATCTTACCTACTTTTTTAAAGTAATCTTTATTGGACAGCAGCGCGGAAATAATACCGATTAAAATACTGATCGGAGCATAAAAAACATTCGGCGGATAGGTAACTGCATTGAGTAAATTAGAAACCAAACCTACCGCTGCTCCCGGGAAAGCGCCGCATAATGCACCGATAGCCATTGTGCCTATGGAATCCAGATATACGGGTAAGCCTAAATTTCCTGCAATCTGTCCCCCTACAAAGTTAATCGCTACGCCGATTGGGATTAAAAATAAAACCATTTTGTCCATTTTCTGTTTTTTGGGTTTTGTCATAATTTTTTCCTCTTTTCCTTTTGAATTTTTTACATCTCTACTTCCGCCATCGTCGGAATGGATGTCTGTGCACCTTTTCTTGTTACCGCAATGGACGATACCTTCTGCCCAAGCGAAATTGCCTCTTTACAGCTTTTTCCCTGGCTGAGCGCCAGCGCAAACGCTGCGGTAAAACTATCTCCTGCGGCTGTCGTATCGACTGCTTTTACCTTGTGGGATGGAAAAAACGCTTCCGTCCCTTCCTCCACAAGCATGCAGCCGTCTCCGCCAAGGGTTACGATCACATGTCCGACACCCTTTTTCAGCATGGTCCTTGCCCCCCGGATCAAATCTTCTTTCGTTTCCAACGGAAGTCCTGTCAGGATTGCAAGTTCCGTTTTGTTCGGTTTAATATAATCGATTCCCTTCCAGAAATCATCCGGCAGATCCGCTGCTGCCGGAGCCGGATCAACGATCACCGTTTTACCTTCTTTTACCGCGATTTTCTTCACATATTCCACAACCTCGTAGGGAATCTCAAGCTGCATCATGACGATGGCGCTTTCCCGGATAATCTGGATATGCTCGTCGATCAGCTCTTTGGTTACCATGCCGTTCGTTCCCGCAATGATGATAATGGCATTGTCTCCGTTATCGTCCACTGTAATAAATGCCTGTCCGGTCGTTCCTCCATCGATCTGTGCAACGCCTGATACGTTTACATCCACACATTTCAGATTGTTGAGAAGCGCCCTGCCGGACGAATCCCTGCCGACTGCACCGATCATCGTCACATCGCCGCCCAGCTTTCCGACTGCATAGGCCTGATTGGCTCCTTTTCCGCCCGGAACCAGGGTAACGCTCCTTCCGGAAAGTGTCTCGCCGCATACCGGCATATGCGGCGCTTCGATAACATAGTCCATATTAAGACTTCCTACCACTACGATTTTCTTCATTCTGCTCTCACCTCCTCTTCCTCCTCTTCTCTTCATATTTTGCATATATCTCATCTTCGTAAATATCAACCGCTTTCCGCTCCGGAAGCGCCGGCTGTACGCCCGGCCTTGTAACGCTCAGTCCCGAAGCGTAAATTGCAAATTCAATTGCATAAAGCAGATCCTTGCCTTCACTTAGATACACCGCCATGGCGCTGATAAAGGAATCTGCTCCTCCGGTGGTATCTACTGCCTCGAATCCCGTTCCTTCAAAATACAGCGAATGTTCCCGGTTTCTCAAATAACACCCTCTCGCTCCTAAAGTGACAATCACATGTTTCACGCCCATCTGAAGCAGTTTTTCCGCCTTATCTTCCAGACTTTCCGCACCTTTTACGAAGGTATGAAGTTCCTTTTCGTTCGGTACAAAATAATCGGTTCCCGCCAGCAGTTTAGGCTTTATCTGTTCCACACCCGAAGGCTTTAAGATGATCTCCGTTTCGTTTCTTTTGCAAAACTTCATTGTATATTCCGCGATTGCTTCCGGTATCTCAAGTGAGAGCAGACAATACTTTGCTTTCTCAAATAAATATCTGCACCGGTTGATCTGATTCACGCTGACATTTCGATTGGCTCCCAGATAGACTACGATAGCGCTTTCTCCCTGTTCGTCAATGTTAATATACGCCTTTCCGCTTGGAAGAACCGGGTCGAATAAGACACCGTCCATATGTACATGATTCTCAACAAGTCCTGCGTACAACTGCTTTCCATCCATGTCATTTCCAAGGCATCCGATCATATACACCTGACCGCCAAGTTTACCGACGCCCACTGCCTGATTGGCCCCCTTGCCGCCCGGGTAAATGTATACCTTGTCCGCAAGCCTTGTCTCACCCGCTACCGGGATCTGAGCGCCTTCTATTGTCACATCCATATTCATACTTCCCACCACGACAATGGCCTCACCCTGTTTTTCCTGCGGCGGCTCTACAATGCTGCCTCTCTCCGTAACCGCAGACTGCAGGCGTTTCACCATTTCAATCCGTCTCTCTCCCTGGATCATTTCAATCAGGTAAGAGACTGCTGTCTCGGTCATCTTGTCACTTGGAAGTTTTACGGCCGTTATGCCGCATCCTATGAATTCCAGGATCCTGTTATCCCCTATGGAAATAACGGATAGTTCATTCGGAACCGCTGTCCTGCTTCTCTCTGCCGCTTTCAGTACGCAACAGGCAATTTCAGGACTGCCGCACACGATGGCAGTCACATTTTCAGAAAGCACCTGTGAAATTCCATATTTCTCAATATCCGCCAGGCTCTGCCCCGCATATGCCCATGCAGTCTGTCCATTCTGATTGCTGTTTTGCATGGCAAGCTTATATCCGCCTATTATACTCGTATCTTGTTCATGGGCGATACATGCGATCTTCTGATGCCCCGCCTCCAGAAGCCTTTCCGTTGCAAGTCTGGCAGCCTCTGACAGCCGATAATAAAGTACCGCTTTCAGATGATCGTCAAATTCTTTTGTCTCATTCAGATATACGGTCACATCTTCGTATTTTCCGCCGACAATCCATTTCGTCGAGTCGATGAGAAGGCCTGCCACCTTCTTCTTTATCATATGCTCTGCAAGCGTTTCCAGCTCTTCCTCATTTTCCACATATCCGACGACTACTCCATATCCCTGTTCACGCGCCGCCCGCTCTGCCGCAAGCACAATGTGTTCTCTCTCCCGGTTGTCTTTTCTCAGCAGCAATCCGAGTAACTGGTTTTTGATCCCCTCTTTTTCGAGAAATTTGAAATACGGAACATAATTCTCTTCTTCAATGACCTTCAGGACTTTCTTCTTCGTATCCTCACTAATATCCTTGTCTTTGCCGTTCATAACCTTGGAAACTGTCGATGCGGACACTCCGGCAAGACTGGCAATATCACGTATGTTCATTTGTCCTCCTTCCAACTCATTCGCTAAAAGGTTTTTACTAAATTGTTTTGTTGAATGAATCTTAACATTTTGTGTAATATAGTGCAATATTTTGAGATAACGAAACTATTTTCCGACATATTGCACATATTATCAGGTTTGCTAAACATGTTTTAGTATACATGTTTTTACAAAAATCACAATGGAAGATGCTGGTATTGCATTTTTTCAGGCAAAAAGGAGCCATTGCCCAAACAGGCAGATTACCTGCAGAGCAATGACTCCTTTAAACTGCCAAAAGCAGCAATTCTATGAAATTTTCCTGATCGTCCCGGTGTTTTCCCTTCACCGTTCCTAGTCCATCCGATATGCCTTCACCTTGAACCGCCCGACGTAGTCTTGGTATTCCGCCTGTATCGTATAGGCGCCTGACGTTTCCAGGATCATAAAAGTCTCCAGCTTTTTGGCCCTGTCCAGTTCTTTCACGACATTTTGTCCGGAATCATATACAAGAATATCCAGTTCCCCGTTTTCCACAACGGATGAAAACGTAAATTTTATCCGTTCTCCTTCTTCTCCCGAAAATGTAATATGAGAAGTCCCGGTTTCCGGTTCGGAAAAAGTATGGTCAATATTCCCGAGAAATTCCGGGCGGGTCAGTCTCCATATACAGACGGTGTTGGCTATTATCAAAACAATAAGAAGCGGAATGCCGTATTTTCTTTTCATATTTTTCGTTCTCCTGTTCTGTATTCTATGTATTTCTCATATCCTTACCGCGCCGACGACCAGCGCAGCGGTGCCTGCACGATCCATACCATTGTTTTCCCAATGTCCGTTCGTACAAATCAAAGTAATCGATACCAGAGCCGGCATGACCACCGCTGTCATGCACCAAACCGTCTTCAATGAAAATTTTGTAATTTTACATTCATTTGTTGTAATCTTAATTATTTTACGGCACAATAAAAAACCAGTCCGATTGCAGCAACAGGATACAATATTCCCGCAAGCAGATTCCCCGCTGCAGCAGGCAGTCCCAACGATACTGCCGCTTCTGCGGCAGTCATCGCAAACACTTGTGCGGCTGCCACTATCATGATTGCCGCAGCGATCATCAGAATTGTCTTTCCCGTACTCAACTTATGTTGTCTCATCTTACGGTCATTCCTTTCTCTTTGCCGGTTTGATCGTCAGCTTCCCATGCCAGACTTCTGCATAAAGCGAAACCTTATATTCCCCGGCCTTATCGATCGTAAACGAATAGTCGCCTGTCTGCATTTTCGCACCGTCAAAATAGATCTTTCCATCGACGTCCATTACCTGCATACCGATCCTGCCATCTTCGGTGATACAGGTGACCGTTATCTCCATTGCCTCTTCCAGCGTGACCGGAAAAGAAAGCGGCTGCGCAGTCATACCATCCGAAACACATGTGATGCTTTCCGGCCATTCATCTACGATTGGGAAATAAATATCTTCTAATTCGGGAATCTCTTCCATAACCTCGGGAATTTCCTCCGGTTCCCCAAGCGATGCTTCCATACTCTCCGGTTCTGCAGCGGATTCCGTCTGATCTTCTGTCCGCCTCATACTCATAAAGGAAATGTCTTCTCCGCATGTGATCCGAAGATCAAAATCGCAGGATTCCCTCTTACCGCTTCCTGCAAAGAGAATCGAACCCTCTCCTTTATGAAGCGCAACTGTCGTGTCAAAAACATAATTTTCGCCGTCTGCAATTACCGTCTGTGTGCCATCCGGCGCTTCATAGACCAGACGGATGTCGCCTTTGATGCCGCTTATGTTTCCCTGCACCGATATATCGGCATCTTCCTTAACCGACACCTCCTGCAGCACAGTCGCCCTGCTGTCTTTCATATATACGGTCCCTGATGCTTCAAAGGCCTCATCACTCTTCTGCACGGTATAATTATCATAATATCCGCTGTTGTATTTAAATACGCGTACCGATGTTTCTTCCCGACAGGAACCGGAAGCCTCTGCCGATGCAGCCGCCGTACATCCCATAAGGCTAAAAAGCATGGCGCATGCGCATAACGGAACGAAAATTTTCTTTCCCATACATCTGATCCCGCAAAAGAAACGCTGCTCATATCCCATAATACATTCCTCCGTACCGAATGCCATAATCCAACGCTGCCATAATAAATGAGAAAAACATCATCGCGGCCACAATGAGCACTGCCGGAAAATCATAAACAAACTTCTGTCCTTCCGGTCCTTTTTTCCGGCAGCCAAGCAGAATCTCTACGCCCAAAATAACGAGAATAAGCGGCCACAAGGCAAAAATCGCTTTATAATCCAATAAGGGAAACACCATGTGGATCAGAAAGAGAACGCCGTACAATACCAGTGTTATGCCGCAGGAAATCGTACCAACTTTATGCACATAGATGCTCTCCTGCTTTTTTTGCCCTGCCCGCCAGGGCCCCTGCGCACTTTCTTCTCCGTTTTGCCGCATGTTTTGTGTCTCATTCATGATCTTCGTATCTGTGTTCATTTTCATTCCCCCCCATTGCCGATTCCGCGGAACCCATATCTTCCAATCGATCCAGTTCCTTCTTTTTACCCTGAATCAGCTTGACGCCGAACCAGATGACAGCAACGCCGATGATCAGTCTGGGAAACTCATTGCTGATATATCCCGTAATCGGAGAAATGAATTCGAAATAGAAATCATTGCCGACAAAATAGCGTATCGTCCGGCAGACCGTCTGCCAGGCCATAGAAACACCCAGCAAGATCAGAATAACAGCAAAAACCTTACGATATTTCCCTACAAACAAATCTTTTACAGAATCCGCACCCTTCTGATCGGCAACGAACAGATATTCATCTTCTATCCGCATAAATTCCTCGTCGCTCAGGCCTCCCAGATTATTGGCATGGAAAAAGCTGTATACCCAGATTACCATAGGCACAAACGCCAGCACGCCGATTCCGCTGTAAGATACGACAACTACGGAAAGGGCAAAAATGCCGAGCAGACTGAGTCCCGTTTTCATAAACCCAAGATACAGCTCTCCTGCTCCCGGCCACAACGAACAACAAAATAAAAAAAACCTGTTTTTCTTTTTTTTCATATCAATAAGCCTCCATTCCAAATAATTGATTCAATTTTTCATTAAACTGACTGCAGTATTCATCCATCCGCGTATTGAGGCGGAAGGTAAAGGAACCGTCGCTTTGCTGTTCACGGTATTGTTCCATGTCCATGCTTTCCATCGTTTCCGCGCTTTCCCCGCTCCGGATATTGGCCGGTACGATCAGAACGATCCCCAATGCAGCCGCAGTCGCCACGATAACCTTCATGCTGTAGGAAAACATCTGCCGGTTTCTGCCCCGCCGCTTCTTTAATTCGATCCGTTCCATGATCTCACCCTTGAACCCCTTCGGCGGATGGATCATAGCTTCCGACTCGGTCCTGGCGATCAGGTGTTCTAACGCTTCATCCGTCAGATAACACGGCCCCACATTGCTTTCTATCTTATTTTCTATGTGAATCATGCGCTGTTCTCCTTCCTGTAGATTTTGCGGAGCATGGCTCTTGCCCGATAGATCTGCGTCTGTATCGTTTTGATCTTCTGACCGTACTTTGCGGCAATCTCTTTTACGTCCATTTCGTCATAATAATACGCCTTTGCCACCTCGTCATACGGCGGTTTTAACTGCCTGCAGTTTATCAGCAGCATTTCCTTTGTCTCTTCCTCGAGGCAGATATTCTCCGGGGTATCCTGCAAAGGAGAGGCGCCCATGTCTCCTTCCAGCCATATATCTTCGGTCGGAATACTGCGTCTGCCGGAATGGGACATATAATCGATACATTTATTGGTCGCTATCCTGCAAAGCCAGGCTTTCGCATTCTGTCCATCAAAATTCCTCAGATGCTCATATGCGGAAAGAAAGGTTTCCTGCGCCAGATCTTCGGCGGCGAAGTAATCGGCGGTCATTTTATAACAGACGGAAAAAACAAGATTCTGGTAAGAATCAATAAGCGCTGTCAGTTGTTCTTCCTTACGTATATGCTCCGCCTCCCTTCTGTTTCCTGCATCTTCATAAATTAAAACGGAAAAGGCTCCTGCATATCTTCAAAAATTTTAAAAAAATATAAAAAAAATTTGGAATGGATCTTTTGAGCATAAAAATACGCTTTACTGCCGGAACATCTTCTGGTATTTTCTCGTCTGAAAACGCAGGATTTCTCCGATTCTTCGTATTTCGGCAGGCTCATATGCCACATCGTCTTTTCTGTCATTTATTATATCGCGGACCATGTCGATCATATCCTTCGCTGAAATATCAAACTGCAGAAAACTTCCGTATAATTCATTGGCAGTATTCAGCTGCTCGTCAAAGGTCTTTGAAAAAGGCCGGGCCTTGATCGAATGATAGCACTCCACCATCCCCTTTTCCAAAGGACAGCTCTCTTTCGTATCAGAAAACAATGCGTCTCCCATATCAAAAACAGGGCAGTAACAATATTGATCCTGTGCCGTGTCATATAATAACGTAATATTTTCGGTATCTCTGCCTGTATTCAGGAAAAAGGCGTCGACCTCCAGCAATTTTGTCAGATAAACGCCGAAATCCTGCAGTCCGGTCACGTTTTCTACAAGCTCTGCCGTATATAAAATCCGTTCCCTGACATCCGCGATGCGTTCCAGTGTCTGTGCCAGACCAAACCCCGTATACTTTTTAGCCATATGTTCCAGAGAAACGATCTCTTCTTTCTCTTTCCTAAAGTTCTCCGAACGGCATCCTCTGTAGGTATTTTCCTTATATCCGATCATGACCGGCTCATATACCGCAAACGCTTCTATATTAGAATGCTGCAGCAGACGGGAGACAAGCGTCTCCGAAAGACTCTCGAAGCCGTTGCGGTCTGCTTTATAAAAATAACCATCCTGCTGCCACTTTAACTGTTTTCCTGTAGAAGAATGCTCTGCGCCGGTCACAATATACTGTTTGGAAATTTCTATTGTACTCATATGCCCGCTCCTTTCATGCCTTAAACTTTCTTATTTTGATCCATTGCAGATCACCGGCCATTCGCCCGCCCGTCCGTTCCACGATCGTAAACGGATCATATTCATCCAGCGAAAGATCCGCAAGGATCTCTTCCATATCTTCTCTGTCCTGCGGAAAGCAGCGGCTCTTTAAAAATGCCGTAAAATCTTCCCATGTCGGTCTTGCTTTCATACCGAAAGCCCGGTGCAGCAGATGATCCGTCTCATTGATGACTTCGATCTCTTTGGCTTCTTTATTGACCAGTATCACGCTGCAGCAGTCGTCTTCACACATATATTCCATGCGTACCTTATAATCCGCCGGGTTAATGTGGGTAAAAGCACGATTTAATCTTTCCCACGACTTGACCGTGTTGTAATTCTCCTTTTCTTTTTCATTGCTCTGATTCAGATATCCCGATAAAACCTGCCTGGAAATGCCGTATTCTTTTGCAAGGGCCGTGACAGTCTCTCCCGCCTTATGCCTGCTTAAGATCATGCTTACCTTTTCGGCGGAAAGAGCGGGTTTTCTTCCTGCTCCGCGTTCGTTTTTAGCCATTGAAATGTGCTCCTTTCCTTTCTATATGTCTTCGGGCGATTGTGAAACTCTGAGGCAGGCGGGCGGTGAAAAAAGATTTCTGCTGAAGGGCCCTCTAAAAACGCCGGCACTTGGATTTTGGACCGCCTGCGGTTCAAAATTCTTAGTACCGCTGCGTTTTTAATGGAGCGAAAGCGCGCCTCGAAGCAGAAACTTTTTTCACCGCCCGTCTGCCTCAGAGTTTCACAATCGCCTACTATATATCTCTACTATAAGAATAAAACGAATAAGAAAGAGTGTCAATATTTTAATTGATAGACAACTAATGCAAAAATGGAGAACTATGCGTTATGATTCCCGGTTTCCTTTTAGACTTTCTACCATATCTATTCTTGAGACCTTGCGTCTTAGCAGGCACAATGCCCCAAAATAGCAAAGACAGGTTAAAGCGGCAGTATAAAGGAAACTTTGAGGCGCAATATACGCTTTGGGTAAAACGCCGATAAATTCTGCGAAAAAAAGCATGAACCGGTCAATCCGGCTGTCTCTATACCCTAGTACTTTCAGCATGGAAATGTTGGTCCGGTTTTCAGACACCAGCATATTCATTGCAACATAGATCGAGGCCATACAGATAACTGCGCCCATTCCGATGAGAAAATACAGCATCACATTCATCTGGTTTGACATATTCTGAAACTGTTCCTTTACATCCGATTTCTTGATAATCCGGACAATTTGGGAAGCAGGGATATCAAGTGCCGTATCGCTCATAACAACGTTGCTGAAGTATTCACCGATACCTGTGATCTTTGCAGCATTTTCTTTATTGACGAATATTGCATTCTGCATGTCATTATCGATCATTCCGGCAACGGTGATCTCCATTTCTTCCAGTGTCAGCGGATTACAAAGTGTGATCTTATCTCCGGTCTTAATATTCTGCATCATTGCCATGAAGCTTGTAACATAATACCCATCTTCAAGACTGATGTCATTTCCATTCATATCTTTTAACGTTAAATACGGATTGGAATCCGTTGTTCCGATGATGCGAAACTGCTTCCCTGCCTCATTTTCCAGCGTGGACATGATAAGCGATTCACCGCCGTATTCTTCCCCGGATATCAGTTCTTTGCCACATTGTTAAGTGGTGAATTCAATTTTTCTTGCATATTTTTTTATACTATGGCATAATATAAGTAAGAAATTCTTACTTGAAAGGAGCATAAACAAATGAATACACAAATATTAACAGTTTCTTCCAAAGGACAGATTTCTTTGCCAGTCAGCATCCGAAAACTCCTGTCGATTGATACTGGTGATAAACTGGTGGCATATACTTCCGGAGATGTTATCATGCTCAAAACTTTAAAACTTCCTTCTGCTGAAGAATTTGAAGCCTCACTTGATGAAGCGCAAAAATGGGCAAAGTCTGTTGGGTATAATGAAAATGATGTTAATGATATAATCAAATCGGTTAGAAAGAAGAAACGAGTATGAGAATTGTGATAGATACAAATGTTTGAATTTCTGGTGTGTTTTTTGGCGGATTTCCAAGAGAAATTCTTCGTGCTGTTGTTGGTCAGAAGATAACAGCCTGCGCTACGACAGAAATTACTCATACTTCGCATACTGAAATATGATAAAAAAATAAAATCAATACTTTCATAAATAAAAATGGTATAGGTACTTCATCTTTGCTATAATGAAATCGCAATAAAAATCATCAGCAAAAGGAGACCTATACCAATGAAAAGCATAGCAGAAATTTTTGATAATAGCAAGGAATTACTTGATAGTATTTCAAATTTTATGGATAAATATATTGGATCTTCGTTACTAAGAAAATGCGGGATTACCAAAATCGTTGACAGTGTTACGGAAAAGTCCGTTTATGAATATGCAGACAACCCGATTTCACGTCTCATAGGAACAACCGTTAAGGAGTCTAAATTCCTTGAAAAATGTGTAAGCGCCGGACAGCTGCTGACAGATAAGATCCTGGCTGGTTTCACTGCGGCAAGCCCGTACCGTATGTTTGAGACGGGGAACTTTTTCCGTGACTATAAAAAGGACACTTTCTACCGCTTTGACCTGATGCCAAAAGCCAACTGGGAACGCCTTCAGCAGGAGACGGCAGCCGGTGTGATCCGGGATCTGGAATCGCAGACGGATAAAAAACATAAATGCGCCCTCATATTTGATGATTCCCTGTACGCCCGTACCGGTGGAAAGGGCACAGACCTGTGCGGAAAAGTGTTTGACCACAATGACCACAGGATACGCACCGGATACCGGATGATGACGGGCGGATGGACAAACAGTGAAATATTTCTCCCGTTTTCCCAGATACTTCTGACTACCCGTGACGAGAACCTCATGACCGGCCCGGATATTCCTGTTGACAGGCGTACCATCCGGGGGAGGCGCAGGGCAGCTGCAAAAGAAAAAGGGACAGACACTGTATGCCGCATGGTAAAAGAAGCAAAAAAAGCAGGGATTCCCTTCGATTTTGTACTGTTTGACACATGGTTTTCCAATCCGGTCCAGCTGGTGGAACTTAAAGGAATGGACGTGGATACAATTGCCATGATTAAGAAAAACAGTACAAAGTATCTGTGGACAGATCCTGAAACCGGAAAGCAGAGCAGGCTGGATGTAAAGGAAATCTATTCCCGCAGCAAAAAGAGGAGGGGGAAATCCAGATACCTGCTTTCGGTAAATGTCACCGTAACAGGCAGCGAAGGGAACGCAATCCTGGCAAAACTTGTATATGCGCGGAACCGCAGCAACCGCAAGGACTGGGTGTGTTTCGTGTGCACGGACACTTCCCTGTCCGAGAGGGAAATCCTGGAAACGTACATGCTGCGCTGGCAGATCGAAACCTATTTCAAACTCACAAAGAGCTATCTGAAACTGCGGACAGAATGCCACAGCACGAGTTATGATGCACTCACATCGCATATGGTGGTTGTAGCCATACGATACATGATACTTGCTGTTGAACGTTTCAGAAACAGTGACAGCCGAAGTCTTGAGGATCTGTTTTACGGCGTACAGCGTGAGATCATTAACGAATTCATCGACTGCGCTATCGTACTTATGATAGATACGCTGCTTGGTAGTATAAGGGAGTACTATAACGCATCAGAAACGCAGATAGCAGAATTGGTATGTCTCTTTATCAGCAAACTGCCTGAAAACTGGAAAAACCGTTTTCAGATACCCAAGGTGGCATAGCTTCCAATGATATGCCTGTTTTTAGTATGCGAAGTATGAGTAATTATTGTTATATGGGGGCTGTTGCAAATCATGTGCAGGAAAAGGTATCCGAAACAAATGCAGGCAGAAAAGTGACGCAGCAGCCAGTTAATCTCTCCATTTCTGATGAGGGACGAAATATGCTGCGGGAAATGGCAAACAAATTTGAGCCTGATTCGGATTATGTCAATGCAAGGGAGCTGACAATACAAAATACAAATGAGGTAGCATGGGAACATTATACAGCAATGAGGGGAATCAGCAGCCAGACATTAAAAGATGGAAACTATAATGTGGAAGATGTAATGAAATCAATCATGGATACATATGAGTCCCGGTATCATGAAATCGTGAAAGAACATGAAAATGGAGAACGTGAAGTTTCTTATGAACTTACGGGGAAGAGGTCTCTTACGCTTGAAGAAGATTTGGCGGGACTGGATGAGGCTTTTAAGATGCGTCTGGCAAATCTGGAAGGATATATTACCTGTCAACAGACAAACAAAGCCTTTGAAAATCCGGACAGTTCATGGTTTTTCAATAGAAGCGATCCCAAAAAAGAAGGAAAAATACAAGACAGGATTCAGCTTTTCGACACAGAATATAGGGATTCGGCATTATCAATAATGGAGCAGACAAGAGAAAAGTTTTTGGCGGCGTTCAAGAGTTTTGGTTACAAAAAAGGAACAGCGATAGGCATATTTGCGGATATACTGAATGAGCATACAAGTTTTGTGGCGAATACGCAAAAACTTTTCAAGTAGATTGAGGTGGAGATAATTCTAAGGTTCCATATTTTTATAAGAAGCAAGGGTAGGTTTTTTGGCAGATTGGGAAACCGGGGAGCAAGGAGAGGAGATGAAGGTCAGTATGGAATTTGACCGGGGAACATAGGCAAAATGTAATTATGAGGTAATGAACCGCTCGGACTTATTGCAAGGGAGCGGATGCGGCTCTGAACGACAGAGGGGCTGACAAAAATAATGGAGGAGATTAAGAAAATGAATGTAAATGGAATAGGAGCAGGATACCCGGCAGCAGGGTATGAAACGAGAAAGACAGAGAGAAATGCGATGGGGAGGAATTACGCTGACCAGATGTGCAGTATGGTTCCGGCAACACAGGCATCCGGTGGCACATTTGAGTTACATATTTCAAACGATAAGGACGGAAAGGCAATCGGCTCAATGTGCGGGGCGGATTATTCCCTTACGGTCTACCAGCCGAAGGACTTTGACCCTGCAAACCCGGTATATAAAGTGAAGGTATGGGATAAAGACGGAAATGTGACAGAACGCATGGTGGATGTGTCAAAAGTTGATACAACGGGCAGTGACTATATTGATATGTTTGCATATTCCAGCCACTTATCGGCAAGCGGAAAATGTCCGGGCGCACAGTCCGCTTTTATCAGGGCAGGGGCAAATCAGCATGGCGCTGACAATAGGACACACGATGACCTGTTCGGTATGAATGACTGGATCAGCGTTTTAAAGGATGCTATGCAGACGCAGTATGATGCCGGGAATCTGAAAGGATATCTGGATTATAAGCAGTTTTGGGATTTTCTGGATAAGTAGGATTGCCAATAAAGCACAAACGATAAAAGGGAACTGGCAGAGACAGGCTGGTTCCCTTATTAAATATCAGTGCGGGGAGGCGGTGGTCAATGGAAAAGGTGAAATGCCCGAACCCTAAGTGCGGGCGGCGCATCTTTGAC
>ERZ808028.611-NODE-611-length-27765-cov-7.682064_pt1 | contig 27765 bp, 30 predicted proteins | sample MGYA00380184_ERZ808028 | MGnify/ENA primary metagenome ERZ808028 (study PRJEB31490, sample SAMN06133397) | mouse gut metagenome | isolation source: J8_1 | host: mice | place: China: Chengdu | collected 2015-05 ...
TGCTCCAGATCGTAGGGCACCACAGCGGAGAAATTGTTGTTGCTGTTCTGCCGCCGCTGCCAGTTGGTGACGTTGGTTTCGACACCGAGGAGCCGGTTCTGCATCTCCCGGACAGCCTCATCGGTGGGGACGGGGATCACATCAATGGACAGCATCATGGTGCGGTTGAGGGCCGTCAGTTCGGAGATCATGCTGTCCTTGATGTAGCTGGCGTACTCCTTCAGGAACAGCACCCGGCCAAACTTATCCCCCATGACGAAGTGGTCCTTCTTGAATTCCAAGCTGTCCGGGCAGATGGTATCCTTGAAGCTGTGGCCCCTCCGCATGAGATCCCGCAGATTCACATGGAACTCCGTCTCCTCGCCGGTGCGGTAAAAGTCGTGCAGCACCCGGAGCCGTTCCAGCGCATCCAGCTCCTCGCTGCGGGCGTCCAGATGGCTCAGACGGGTGGTCACGTCCGCCGTCACCCGGTCGAAGAAGGTACGGGCCTCCTCGATATTTTTGCGGTGGACGGACAGGGTGATGTACCGTTCCTGCACTACGCTGTTGGAGGAATCCGTCACCTTGTCCATGAGCATGGCGTTGTACTCCGCCCGGTAGCCGTCCAGGTAATCGTCCTGCCTGGGCAGCAGGATCTTCTGCTCGAAGTCCTGGCGGTTGAGCCGCTTGTTGTTGATGGTGAGCTTGGTGGTAGAGCCGGTGTCCAGGGCATTCAGCAGCTCCGAATAGCCCAGGAACATGGACGTCTTATCTTCTTTTGAAGCAATCGCATAGTTGATATCCGAGAAGCGGATGGTCTTGGAGAACTTGCTCCCGAACTGAAAAATCCCATCCGGCCAGATGCGGCGGATGGGGATGGCGTCCTGCACGGACTTGGGGAGAACAAAGCCCTCCCGATCCTGCTTCAGCGTATTTTGAAGGGTTTTAATCAATCTTCAATGCCTCCTTTACTGTGGAATGCTCCATCGCCTGGGCGTAGAGGTTCTCCGCCCGGAACACCAGCTTCCTGGGGTACAGCAGCTCCGAACGGATAACGGCGAGGAGGAACTTTTCAAAGGTCATGCCGTTGTAGGTAAAAAAGCCGCACAGGGCGAAGGGGAAGGCGGCCAGGACGCAGATCCAGCCGATCTCCCCGCTGCCCACCACGTTGCGCAGGCCGAAATACAGCCCTACCGCCACCAGGACGGCCAGCAGGGCGAACAGGAACTGCCGCAGGGACAGCCCAAAGAATAGGCTTTCCTGGTAGTCCCGGACTTCTTTGTTGATGCGGACTTCTATGGGTGATCACCTCCAGAATGAAAGAATCGGCAGACAGACCGTTGCAAGGCCCGCCTGCCTATGGTAAGATGCCACAAACTACTCAGAGGAGGTTGCGGCAATGATGTTTATGATTTTAGGTATAGGACTGTTTCTGCTGCCCATCCTGTTCCGTCTGGCCCTGAAGCTCCGTCTGGGCGTCCCCATGCTCTACGCAGTCCTGATGCTCACCGCGTTCCACGGCTGGTATCAGGCCCACACGGCCCTGGCGGACGGCATCTTTTTCGCTTTGGTCGGCCTTGCCGCCCTGTCCTGGGTGGTGACGCTGCTCCGCCGCCTCTGGGGTGTGCTGGAGGACTGGCGGGAGGAACGGGCCATGGCGGAGCTGCTGGCCTACCGCGTCCGGCAGGCCAGGGCCGCCGGCGAGTACGCCATCGACTCCGAGGGCCTCTGGTGACTGTTACCCCAGCCCCATCAGCTCTCGGATCAGCCTATCGCTCATCTTGATGCAACCCACCAGCACCAGCATATTAAACAAAACCTCGCCCACATAGTTCCACACGATGGTGGCCGCCGCCAGGGTATCGTCCGCGATGGCGGGCGGTGTGGAGGCGAAGGCCGAGAAGATCACACAGGCTAACACGATGATGCAGCCCTCCAGACAGATGGCGGCGTAGCTTTTGAGAAAGGCTACGCCAATACTGCTGGAGGGCTGTCCCGCGAAGCTGGCCATGGGGATGGGCGCGATGGCCGTGGCGAGATAGAGCTTGAAAAATCGGGAATAAACTGTTAAAATCATAATCAAAGACAATACCCAAATGAACAGCGATCCCAGCAGGGTAATGGCCCAGAGGGGGATGCTCTCCAGGAAGCCTACGTCCTCGATGATGGTCACCATCTCGGCGGGCAGAGTGGTGTCGGTGAGCGCCGACAGCCCGGAGGCCGTCATGATGGTGGAGATCATACCCTGGGCCACCTTGAACAGCGCCGTCATCAGCTCCATGCCGTGGGTCACCGCCGCCTGGGCCAGCACAAAGCGGATAAAGCACTTGAACACCATTTCCGGCTTCTTCAATTCCGTAAAACTCGAACACGTTTTTACAATACCCATGACGAAGAACAGCACCAGCAGGGCGCAGCCGATGGCTTGGAGCGCGCCGTTGATACCTTGGATGACCGTCCAGACTCCGCCGCCCTTGAACTCCTCCGGGGTGGTACTGAGGAGCTGCCAGATCTCCGCCAGCTTCCCGTTCCAGGTCCCCAGGGCGGAGTTGAGGTTGTCCACGATCCAGTTTCCGCTTCCCACTCACACCACCTCCTTTACGTCCGAAATTCGTTTCGCGGCCATGGCGCAGTAGTCCGGGGAAAGGTCGATCCCGATAAAACTCCGGCCCAGGCGTTTCGCCACAGCGCCGGTTGTACCGCTGCCCATAAAGGGGTCCAGCACCGTGCCGCCAAGGGGGCTTCCCGCCAAGATGCAGGGTTCCGCCAGCTTCTCCGGGAACACCGCGAAGTGCGCCCCCTGGAAGCTGCTGCTGGGGACTGTCCAGACGTCCCGCTTGTTCCGGCCCAGCGGGTTGAGGGGAAGTCCGGCAAAGTTCCCCCTTTGCGGAAGGTGTCCGGCATCCAGATCAAAGTTGGAGGCACAGCCTGACGGATAACTCCGGCGTTCTCCCGAACGGGTGGGTGTGATGAAGGATTCCCGGATGGCATCGGCGTCAAAATAGTATCGCTCTGATTTGGACAACAGGAAGATATATTCGTGGCTCCGGGTACAGCGGTCCCGCACCCCCTCCGGCATGGCGTTGGGCTTGTGCCAGATAATGTCCTGCCGCAGATACCAGCCGTCCGTCCGCAGGGCGATGGCCAGTGCCCAGGGAATGCCCAGCAAGTCCTTATTTTTGAGGCTTCTACAGTTTTTCCGGCAGTAGCTGTCGCCTATGACGAGCCACAGGGTCCCGTCCTTCCGCAGTGCCCGCCGCAACTCCCGAAACACCTGGACAAGCCGTTCCAGATACTCCTGGGGCGTTGGCTCTAATCCGATCTGCCCCTTTATCCCATAGTCCCGCAGTCCAAAATAGGGCGGCGAGGTGACACAGGTATGGACACTCTCCGCATCCAGTGTTCGGAGCTGTTCCACGGCGTCGCCGCTGATCAATCGTTCAAATATGGTCAATCACCTCCCGTGAAAGGTGGAGGGCGCAGACGCGCCCTCCTTCTCCCATTGTTCTCATCCGCCAGTGATGAGGGTGAGGATCTCACGGGTAAAGGTGATCACGATACCGCCGGCGATGGTGAGCATACCGTTGGCCCGCTGGGAGGGGTCGTGGCTCTTGAGGGACAGGCCCAGCTGGAGGATGCCGAAGCCCAGCAGAATCAGGCCGATGGCCCGGATCAGGGAAAAGATGAAATCGGACAAATTTTCCACGATCTGGAGGGGATCGTCCGCCGCGAAGGCGGGCACGATCATGACGGCCATGGACAGCACCAAGCAGGCAAAGACGGCGTAGGCCCGCTTGGCGCGGCGCTCAATCTTCTTCTGGCGCTCCAGGGTGTTCAGGGGCTTCTGGGATTTCTTCATGATCTTCATAGGTTGCAGTCTCCTTTTCTTCATCAGATGGTTCGGTTTCCGGGGCGAACAGCGGTTCCCCCTGGAACTTCAGTTCAGGCTTTTCCTGATGGTGGATGTAGGGCGGCCCGCCGCCGTCAATGGTGTAACGGATGGCGGGGTGATCGGTCAGCTCGTACTTCAGATCCATCACCGGCTTGGCGCCCCGGATGAACAGGATGGCGTAGCGGTTGTCCAGCCCCCGCACCTCATCTGGAGTCAACAATTCGCGGCCGCTCATTTGAAAATTGGTGGAGTACGAGCCGGATTTCCCCTTGGTCTGACCGTGGGTGCGGGTGTCAATCGTGGCTTTCCCAAGGGCCTCTGAGATGTACTTGTGGGTTGACGATTCGTTGCCGCCTAAGTACAGAATTGTGTCCGAATTGCCCGGAATTGTCTCCCAACTATCCTTAAAAAGTTCCTTAATTTGTGCCATATTCTGAATAATGGTGCTTGCCGAAATGTTGCGGGAGCGCATGGTTGCCAGCTCACGGGTGAAGCCTGGGAGGGGCATGGCGGCGAATTCGTCCAGCACGAAGTGGACGTGGCAGGGCAGGGGTCCGTGGTGGATCTGGTCCGCGCTGTAGTAGAGGGCCTGGAACGCCTGGGCGTAGAGCAGGCTCACTAAAAAATTCAGGCTGTTGTCGTTGTCCGGGATCACTGCGTACAGCGCACACTTTTTCTCTCCCAAAGTGTAGAGGTCCATATCGTCATGGTCTGTGATGGCCTTGATCTGGGGCAGATTGAAGGACGCCAGCCGGACGGCGGTGGACACGAGGATGGACTTTGAGGTCTTGCCGGCGGCCATTTTAAAGACCTTGTACTGCCTCACCGCCACGCAGTCCGGCTTCTCCCGCTCAATGGATTGGAAGAGCAGGTCCAAGGGCGAAACGTACTCCTCGTCCTCCTCCTTGACCTCGGCGTACTCCAGCACCCGCATGACCATGGAGAAGTTCTGTTCGTATTCCGGAGCCTCCTGCCACAGCATGAGGATGATGGCCTGGAGCAGAGCTGTCTCTGATTATAGCGATAGGTAAGCCTACAGTATCTAACGTTTCCGGCTTTTCCCCCGCTCCGCACCGTGCATGACGGCTTTCCCGTCACACGGCGCTCCATCAACAGTAATTCGCACACGTTATCACAAGTTATTACCACGAACGTTTTGGTTGTTATGCCCATTCTGCCGAAACCGATTAAGCAAAGATGGGCGAATTTCCTGCTTCTTTGCGGAGTTTGTTGAGTTTTGCGAGTTGCTTTTTGTTTAGGGCTAACTGAGAAAGATACTTTGCAATGGTTGGCTCAGATGTAGCATGAATCAGGATGTGTACACTCTCCCGGACGAGAATCAAGTTCTGGTAATTATCCTTACCACCCATAGCCAAGGGAAGTTTGTGGTGGCAGTGGATATCGCCCAGCGTTTCAAACACCTGCCCGGTAACGGCGCATTTTCCATACTGTGCGCAGAACAGCGACAACCGGTTGTCGGCATAAGCGGCGCTTTGGCTGTGAACCTCCTGACGCAGAAGGGCGTGGAGCATTCGGGGATCGAAGGCAAGATTTTCGTGGACTCTTGCTCTGCCCTCTGGCGTGTACTTTTGAATCAGCGGATTTTTATATTTGGGGCAGCTTGTTCGCACATAACTGATGGGCGCAATCGGGAGATTTTTCACATACCGAATCAGTTTGGAAGAGCCATATCGGTCGACAATGGCTCCGCCAATTTTCTCCTTTGGCTCCTTTTTCAGCCCGTCTCCCAGACGCTTCATAGTTCGGCTGACCTGGTAGCCGATGTCTCGAAAGTCAACACTGACGCCTGTTGCCATCTGGTAATATTCGTGCTCACCCATGACAAAAGCATTGTAGTTGAGAATCGCCCTTGCTTCTGTCATGCCCTTCGGCGGCCGTGCAATATCTTTGATCTTTCGCTTTGCTTCCGCCGTAATCCGTTTGACTGCTTTTTCACTGACACGCGATTGGACAATTTGTTTGTTTTTCTTCTGCCGCAGCCGCATTTTTATGCCGAGAAATTCAGAATAGTGCTTATTGAGATTGACAACCCGCGTCTTTTCCGGGGATATGTCCAGACGAAGCCTCTCTTTCAGCCATTGGGTAACCGCAATCAGCGTCCGCTCCGCACAATCCCTTGTGGGGCAGAATACGCGGAAATCATCGGCGTAGCGGACGATGTGCATTTCCTTTAATTGCGTATTGCGCATGATTCTATATCCGTGGCTCTTGTCAAATACAATGCGCTCTTTTATCTGCCTGTTTCTCCCTCTGGACACAGCCACCGGATGATTTTGCCACTGGCTGTCCACCCACCAGTCCAGTTCGTTCAGCACGATGTTCGCCAGCAGCGGCGAAATAATACCGCCCTGCGGCGTACCCTTATCAGGGGTCACTATAGCGCCGTTTTCTAACTGAACCGGGGCTTTCAAAATGCGCTTGATGATGTAAATCAGGCGCTTGTCCCGGATTCCCAGCGCCCACATCTGCTTGATGAGTTTGGAGTGGTCCACGTTGTCAAAGAATCCCTTGATGTCAAACTCAACGACATATTGCATATGGGACAGCTGCATATGTTTGCAAACCGCCGCAATCGCGTGTTCACAGCTTCGGTTTGGTCGAAATCCATAGCTGTTTTCGCTGAATCTCGCTTCGCAGATTGGCTCCAGTACTTGCAGAATACATTGCTGTACCAACCTGTCCCAGATACAGGGAATCCCCAGCGGGCGGGTCTTGCTTGGGTCGCTCTGTTTGGGAATTTCCTTTCTCCGCACAGCCCTCGGATTGTAGTTCCTGACAATATTGCACACCTTCTGAACCAACGCTTCCGGGGTGCATTTTTCAACCGCCCGGATAGTCAGCCCATCTGTGCCGGTCGTCACGCTTCCGCCGTTGCCCTTGATGTTCCGATAGGCGAGTAAAATGTTGTCTCTGCTGAAAATCAACTCAAACAGATTCCCAAACACCTCGCCGCCTTTGGACTTTGCGAACAGTCCATCAAAGGTTTTCAGCATATCGTAATACTCGGCATAGCGCAGGTTGTTTACCTTCTTCGGTTTCTTGGATTTACAGATTTTCTTGTTCCCGGTAACCATATAGGCATCAACTCCTCTTAGGGAAGATTGACCTTTTGATCGTACCCGAAATCCTACTGTTCACTTGTGATTAGTGTTTTGTATTGCTGTTGACTTGTGGCTGTCGCTCCGTTCCCCGTTACAGGAAACCTCATCGCTATCGCCACCGCTTTACCCACCGCTTCGACTGCTTATATGATTCGACAGTCTATATACCATGTTGGCCCATGGTATACGCGATAGGCTTTCGCCACGTTCCGATACTGCTATCTTCATCATATGCCCTTAGGTTTCTACTATGGGCCTGCCAGCTTGCCGCCGCCTGTAACGGCGCATGGAGTTTCATAGGGAGAATTCTTACTCGTCCACACTGGCTCCCTTGCGGGATAGGGGGATTAGCCCCATGCTTCTTTTAGACCCGTACTATCGCAGATTGGCCTGCCCTTTCGGACATTCTCGCCATAGGCATTTTATAGACCCCCGGCCTAACGCTCACAGCCACCTCTGGCTTGCTTTGCAACTGCCGCTGTTTCCATTGTTTACCACGCGCAGAGCGAACGCAGTCAGCCGTCTTTAACGGGCTCCTGACCCTGGCCGTTTCCAGCCAACGCCAGCCGTAGTTTTCAGGGTAGGCGTTTCAGGGCGTTACTCCTTCATTCCACCTATCGCAGTATCAGTTGTTGCTTCCGATTAACTCGGAAACACCGCATTTTTAGCACTACTTGGCCTTAACGCCCACAGAGCTTTACTCCCTGTGGAATAGTGTTTGTATGCGAACGTGTCGCACTCTCCCAAAACGGGTCGGAATTGTGACTGTTTTTAGGCGTAGTCGCTTGAATCAGGTTGTTTACCAGCCGGAGAGCGTCCTTTTCGTCCCGGATGTAGCGGAAGGGATTATAGCCGTCCGACTGCTCCAGGTTGACGAGGTTCAGCACCCGGATGTCATAGCCCTGGCTCTTGAGGTAGCCACCCGTAGCCAGCAGGACTTCGGACTTGGGGTCCGTGATCACATAGTTGGTGTTGGCTTCGAGGATATTCGGCTTCACATAGGTTCTCGACTTGCCCGCGCCGGAGCCGCCGATGACCAGCACGTTGAGGGAGCGGCGGTGCTTGTGGGTGTCCAGCCCCAGGCGGACGTTTTTGGTCAGCAGCTTGTTCTGTTTTTGAGCGAACATGGCGTTGACCTGCCGGGGGGAGGCCCAGGCGGCGGAGCCGTGTTCCTCGCCGTCACGGGTCCTGCCCTGCTGGTCGGCGTAGAGACAGATCCCCATGATGTAGGCCCCGGTGCAGGCGAGGATGGTCACGAGGCTGTGATCCGTCCACTGGATGCGGAAGGGGTGTTCCATCGCTGCCGTCAGGTTGGCAATGATGTCGGGCAGGCCGCCGCCCAGGGACTGAGCCAGCAGCAGCGCCGCCCAGACCACGGGAATATAGAGAAATAGGTAAACGGCGAGTTTACCCGTCCGGGATTGTTGATTCAGATCTTCCTCACCTCCAAAAAATACAGCAGCCCGAAGAATCTGCATCTTGACAGATTCTCCGGGCCTGTGCTACGATGGTTGCGGTACTTCCCTGTGATCCTAACGCACGTTTTTATTGGGACTTTGATCCCTCTTGTGCTGAGACCGCAGGGGAGTATCTTTTTATCTCGTTTTTGGCCTGCTTTTTGCAACAGATTTTGCTTTTTCTCTGGCCGGAGCGGACGGTTTCCTCACCTGCGCCCGATACCCCTGGAGCCGTGCCTCAATGGAGGGCCGCTCACTCGTCCCCCTCGAAGCGCCGCTCTCTTTGAGTATAGAGGAGCTGATTTTTATAACGGGCGAGTCTCGTTCCGACCGAGAACCGTTTTTTCCCTTGTCCCCCTGACGCTGGGTCACAGGGGATTCCTGGCGGCCCTGCTCTGCCGACCGCTGGGACACCTCCCGCTGGGGCTGTTCCGGCCTCACAGGGGCCTCCTGGGGCCTCAAAACCGGCTTCTTCTGTTTCTGCTGCTCTTGGGACTGTGGTTCCCGTCTCCTGACCTGCACCTGCTCCGGGGCCTGCCGTTCCTGGGCTTGGCGTTCCGGCTGGAACACCTCATGTCCCTGCTGCAGCGGCTTGGCGGGCTTGCGCTCCGGCTCCGGGGGCAGGGTGTACAGGATGCGCTCAAAAATGGCGTTGGCCCGTTCCAGTTCTGTCACCGGCAGGATCACATCGATCAGCTTGCCCTTGTCATCCTTGTCCTTGATGACCGAGAACAACAGCTTGTGTTTTTTCGCCAGCTTTTTAAACTGTTTGTACTGCTCCGGCGTCATGGGGAACCGGCGCAGATCCCGCGTCTCCCGCAGCATCTTGCCCATGTTGACCTTGCCGGAGAGGACTTTGCGGTTACTGGCCAGCGCCATGGTCAGGGCCAGCATATTCTTCAGGGCCGAGCCGGACAGCCGCACCATCACCTCCGTACCGGAGAGCATCATGCGTACCATCTGGTCAGCGGCCTCACCGCCTCCTACGTTCATCTCGTTCCACCTCCTTGGTGTGTTCTTCGATTTTATTGATGTCATGTTCCATCTGGGGCAGCCTGTCTAAAATGTCACGGCAGAGGGCCAGCTTCTTTCGTTCCGCACAAATCTGCCGGTTGATCTCCGCCACCTGCTCGTAAATCTCCGCCTTTTCGTTTGAGAGCTGTTCTTTGGGGATGGCGCACTGTTCCAGCACGGCCACCGCCTCCATGTACCGGGCGTACTCCGTCTCCATGCCGGACAGCCCGTCCTCGTACAGCACCTTGGCGGGGGACAGGGCCTCCACATCCGCCAGGGCATCGTACAGCTTTTTCCGTTTCTTTTTCCGCACATTGAGGATGGTCCGCTGCTTCATCAGATCGGCCAGCGTCTCCTCTGTGCGGGCCTGGAGGGCTGTTACATCCCCCTGGGTGGCTATATCGTTCTCCCGGAGGAAGTCAAACTGCTCCCGGTACCGCTGGGACTTCATCACCTCCTGCCGGAGCTGGGGTGTCATCCGGGGTGGATACCGCCGCTGCCCGATCTTGCCCAGGACGTAGAGGTAGTGGACGTACAGCGCCATAATTCCGGTATATTCGTGATATTGTTTGGCATGGTATCCTCCTTCCTACCATTGCAGGTGTTCCTCCGCCCCGCAGCGGCGGCAGGACAGGGTGCTGGTCCCGTTTTCCGGGTCGGCTTTTTCTTTCCACAGATGGCCCTTGGCCTCACAGACCATCATGGTCTCCAGACACTTCCGGGCCTCGGCGGCGGCCTCCTCCTGGAGCTGTTTCATGGTTGGCACTGGAAGCCCCTGGGCCTTATAGTCGCGGATCAACTCCCCAATATCCATTTGAAACAGTTCCAGTTCCATATATTGGGCCAGACGTTCCTGCAGCTTTGCTTCGTCCACAACCGGCTCTGTGGGGGACTGGGGCAGTTCCAGGCCGCAGTCCCCCATGGTATCCCAAAGCCGCTGGCGCTCATCGCCGCTCAGACTGCCGTCCTGACAGGCGGCTTCGATCTCGCCGGCGATCTTCAGCAGTTCGGTTTTCTGTCCTTCCGACAGGGTAAAACCGATCATGATCTTGGTGGCCTCAAATATTTGAGCGTCAAATTCCTGATATTTGCTCATAACATACCTCCCTTCGCATTGCGGCGGAGGCCGTCTGTTAGAACAGCCCCCGCTCACACTATCCTGCTCTATTTGTCTGCTGTTTCCAGCCCGTTCCGCTCCAGCCACTCATCGAAGTCCAGGGCATCCGCCAGCAGGAGCGCCATCTGGTGGATGGAGGCCCGTTCCTGGGCATCGTCCAGCCGGACGGCGGTCTCGAACAGGCCCCAGATCAGTTCGGCGGTCATGGGGCCATCGTAGCACTCCAAGAGCTGTTCGTCCGGCAGGGCGGCCCTGCCACTGGTGGTTGCCAACAGTTCCTTCTGGTGCTGGATCAGGGCGGCGCTGCTCTCCAGCAGTTCCTGGGACAGCCCCCAGGCTTTGACCGTCAGGGCCACGCCTGTCTCCAACAGGGACACGTCCGCGGGGTTATCCTGGGTCCCCAGGGCCAGCAGGTTGACCGCTTCCGTGGTGAGCTGCAACAGCAGCTTTTCCGGCGCGGGGTGGCGCTCGTATCTCGTCATTTCGCTCGTCCTCCTCATCATGATTTTGTGGCTGTTCCAGCAGCAACGATACCAGCTTTTTCCGGGGAAAGCTATTCACGATACCCAACAAGAATGGGCTGTGAAAACCGGGCAATACCAACAACCACTTGCCGCCGTTATTCGATCCATACCCGATCCGGCAGATCATACAGCAGAGCGTCAAATCTCCTGACCGCCTCACTGGAGCGATTCCATCGCTTCTCTGCGGCAATCGCCTCATAGGCGGCATCGATCTCCTTAATGGTTTGCAGCAGGGATGTGTTCTCGTCTCGGAGGATATCAAAAGTGGCCTTTAGGTAGTCGTACTGCTGCCGCAGGTCAAAAAATGCCAGCAGGATTCCCAGACACTGTCCGATGGTGGCGATCATGTCCGCTTTGGTCCTCCGCATGAGCCGCTTCCCGGCCTCCGTTTGGGCCACCCCTTCTTCGTAAGAGGTCAGCGCGAGGTAATCTTCTTCCTCGCTGTCAAAGCCGATGGTCCGATAGCGGTTGCCGATCAGCGCCACGGTGCAGTCGTTGAAGGTCCGCTCCATGTCGCCGTCCCATCCGTAGAACTCTCCGATGATCTCCTCCAGCCTGTCCGCCTTGGCCTCCAGGTCGGCAAAGGCCATTTTGAACTCCCAGACCTCATCCTCATTCCCATCCAAGGCGTTGAGCAGTGTGTCATCATCCTGATCGGTAAACCAATGGATATCCGCACAGGCTTCCCGGATATCCCATAATTCTGAGCGTATCGCATGATATCCCAGCGATGCCAGCGCGGGCCGCTTATACCGCAGATTGCGGGTACGGCGGGCTTTTGAACCGTCCATGGACATTCCTCCTTTCAAGTGGAACAACATACCACAGCCGGGATGGGATATCCAGTGCTTTTCCCGAACAGCTTCTTATCCATGCTTATAGGATACCTCTGCTGGCACTTCGAACATCGGCTATGCCGCCTGTCTGAGAGCAGCTTCACCGTCCTCCTGCCGGAACATGGCGTCGATGTCCGAGAACTTCTGGGTGCGGTTGAACTTCTCCGTGGTCTTGCCGGGGATGGCCTGGAGGGCCAGCATCCTGGCCCACAGGTCCGGGTGGTGATCGTAGAGGTGGCGCAGCTCCAGCATCTTGGCGTTGGGGCAGAACCAGCAGCCGCCCCGGTCGGTGAAGGCGTAGACAGGCGAAAGCAGCCCCGCTTTCTCGCAGAGCTGCCACGCATCCTGTTCTGTGAAATTGTATTTTGCCAGCAGGGATACCTGCCTGCCGCCCTCCAGCCGCAGCAGCCGTTCCTGCTCATCCTTGGCGATGCCAACATACTGAACGACATCGGGTGGCAGACTTTTCTGGTACCGCTCAATGGGTCGGACCTTGCAGTCCCGCTGGACGGCGCACTTCCCGCAGATGGGAAAGGATCGCACCATGCCCTTTTTGGGGCCGCGGGTCACCCGCCCGGTGAACAGCTCCACATAGGTTTTGGCAGAACGCAGGACGATGATCCTGACTCCCATCTCCTCCAGCCTTGGGATGGCGGTCTCGTAGATGAAGTCCCGATGCTCCGGTACCTCGCCGGAGACACCCTTGTCGAACATCACTTCGCAGTAGACCGCCTCATCCAGAGGCTCACCATGCTCTTTCGCAAGCAAAATGGTGGCCAGAGAGTCCTTCCCAAAACTGCAGGAGGCAATGTGCTTGGGCCGGTTCATGGTCACCGCTCTTGTCGGGAGTTCTTCTTTTTGGAAGATACCGTTTTGCCGCTCTTATCCTCTGCTACCGGAGGCTGCTTTTGTGCGCTGTCTCTGGGGCCGAAGATCGCGTCCTCCAGCCGATCCAGCCATGTCATGTCCGCTTCCTCGGCTTTACAGTCGATCTTCCTGATCTTACAGCCAAACCCCTCCAGCGTCTCCTGAACACACTGCACACAGTAGGCGGAGAAGCTCTCCGCTTCAGCCTCGTTTTCGTCATGGCAGGAAAAGGTATATTCCAGCTGCACCATACGGCCATCAAAATGGAAATTCAGATCGCTGGAGACGTAGCCGTTGCCCAGAGTATTATCCTGCTCATAGACTTCTTTGACGTGCTGCACAAACTGCTTTTGCACATCCGGCAGCAGCAGGGTATTGAACTCGCCGGAGCCGTCAAAGTCAAGCCGGAATTTTACTTTTCTCATCAACAACCTTGATTATCTCTGCAAAGCCTTGAAAAACAGGCACTTTCGCGGATATGGGCAACCGAATTTACTACCGATTTACTACTTTTGGGGAAAGAGCCTTGATATGCGCAGCACCGCGAGAGCCAGCCGCCCGGACGGGGCAGCACACAGATAACCCCCTACAATGACAATTTCATATACCGACCATGACGGCGTTTCTTCACTCCCCACGCGGGGAGAAAAGGGACGCCGCTTTTTTATGCCCTTTGTTACGCAGTAGGGGCATAAGGAGCCTTGCGCCATGCGGCTTTTCGGGCGCGGTTTTGGCGGGGCAGGGTGTTTATACCTTACCCCTCAAAATCGCGCTTCTACTGCGTAACAAAATCTACCGCAAAGGAGTATCGGAGCTATGGCAGTTTTCCGCGTGGAGCGCAACCGTGGCTACACCGTCATGTCAAACCACCATCTGCGCAATAAAGAGCTGTCCCTAAAGGCAAAGGGGCTGCTGTCACAAATGCTTTCACTCCCCGAAGATTGGGACTATACCCTTGCTGGCCTGTCCCTTATCAACCGGGAGAAAATCGACGCTATCCGTGAAGCGGTGCGGGAGTTGGAACGCGCCGGGTATATCGTGCGGTCAAGGGAGCGTGACGCGAAAGGCCGCTTGCGGGGCGCGGAGTATGTGATCTACGAACAGCCGCAGCCGCCTACATCAGATTTACCTACGTTGGAAAATCCAACATTGGATAATCCAACGCAGGAAAAACCTACATTGGATAAACCTACGTTGGAAAATCCAACGCAATTAAATAAAGATATATCAAGAACTGACTTACCAAAAAAAGAACAATCAATTACGGATTTACCAAGTACCGATTCCATTCCTATCCTTTCCCCTGACCCCTCACCTTACGGGGACGCTGCGGCAGAGCCGCCGGAACGGAAGCGAAAGGAAGCGGCAACACAGAGCGCGGTTGAGCTTTATCGGGAGATCATTAAGGAGAATATCGAGTACGAACATCTCCTGCGCTACTCCAAGATTGACCCGGAGGAATTGGACGGCATTGTGGAACTGCTGGTGGAAACCGTCTGCACGGCCCGCAAAATTATCCGGGTGGCCGGGGACGACTACCCCGCCGAGCTGGTAAAGGCCAAGCTGCTGAAACTCAATAGCAGTCACATTGAGTTTGTCATGGACTGTATGCGGGAGAACACTACGAAAATCCGCAATATCAAAAAATATCTGCTGGCGGTGCTGTTCAATGCCCCCAGCACAATGGGAAGCTACTACACCGCCCTTGTCGCCCATGATATGGCGACGGGACAAATCTGAAAGGAGCGTACAACATGAAACAGGGAGCCTTGATTTTCGACGAGCGAACCGACCGCTACGATATTCGCTTTGGGCTGGGGGACTACTATGGCGGGCTGCATTGCGGCGACGCGCTGGAAGTGTTCACAGGCCGCAAGTGGAAGCCCACCCGCATTGAGTACGGCGCAAACTGGTATCTTGTCGGAATCCGCGCCGAGGATTTGAGCGGTCTGCGGGTACGGATTTGACGAGCTGTACCCCACAGGGCACAGAACATCAAAAAATCTGAACATTTTGACTGACATCGGGGAACGTGGCAGATAAATCCTGCCCCATTCCCACCTAAAAGCGAGGTGGTTATTTGCAAGATGAAGTCAACGAAAAAGTAGTGGCCCTGTCCATCAAGGGGGCGAAGCTCACCGCCGAAATGCTGCAAAAGGCCATGAAAGAGGTTCTTTCACAAGTAAAAAAAGAGGTTGATAAACAGGCAATCCCCCACGGAAAACAGACCTTGCGCCAGCTTATGAAGCAGAACGCGGGCGTTTCCAATATCGAGATCACCGACGGCAATATCAAAGCCTTTGAGAGTACGGCGAAAAAGTACGGCATTGATTACGCGCTGAAAAAGGACGCCACGGAAACCCCGCCCCGCTACCTTGTGTTTTTCAAAGGGCGGGACGCCGACGTGCTGACCGCCGCTTTTAAGGAGTTTTCCGCAAGGAAGCTGACACAGGAGCAAAGGCCGTCTATCCGTAAGGTGCTGGCAGCGTTCCGGGACAAGGCAAAGCAGCTCAACACCAACCGTCAAAAGGTGAAAAACAAGGTGCAGGAGGAATCCCTATGAAGCCGGAAATCAAGAAGCAGCTTATCCTAAACGCCCCCTATCTTCTCTTTGTCTACCTCTTTGACAAGCTGGGCGAAGCGGTGCGCCTTGCCCCCGGTGCGGACGCAAGCCAAAAGCTGCTGCACATGGGCGAGGGCTTTACCGCCGCCTTTTCCAGCGCAGCCCCCAGCTTCCACCCGACAGACCTTTTAATCGGGATTGCGGGTGCGCTCCTTATCCGGCTTGCCGTCTATGTAAAAGGCAAGAACGCGAAGAAGTACAGGAAAGGCATGGAGTACGGTTCGGCGCGTTGGGGCGGGCCAAAAGACATAGCCCCTTATGTCGATTCCGTATTTGAGAACAATATCCCCTTAACCCAGACAGAACGGCTCACCATGAACAGCCGCCCGAAGCAGCCGAAGTACGCGAGGAATAAAAATATCCTTGTGATCGGCGGGAGCGGCAGCGGCAAGACCCGCTTTTTCGTCAAGCCGTCGCTTATGCAAATGCACAGCAGCTATGTTGTCACAGACCCGAAAGGCACAGTCTTAATCGAATGTGGAAAGCTGCTTGCCCGTGGTGCGCCGAAGCTGGGAAAAGACGGAAAACCCATTATGCGGAACGGGAAGCCCGTTTATGAGCCGTACCGTATCAAGGTACTGAATACGATTAACTTCAAAAAATCTATGAAGTACAATCCCTTTGCGTATCTGCGGAGTGAAAAAGATATTTTGAAGCTGGTAAATACCATAATCGCCAACACCAAAGGCGACGGCGAGAAATCTACCGAGGATTTTTGGGTGAAGTCAGAGCGGCTTTTTTACTGCGCCCTGATTGGCTATATCCACTACGAAGCCCCGGAGGACGAAAAGAACTTTACCACGCTGCTTGAAATGATTAACGCCAGCGAAGCCCGCGAGGACGACCCGGAGTTTCAAAGCCCCGTTGACCTGATGTTTGAACGGCTGGAAGAAAAAGACCCGGAGCATTTTGCCGTCCGGCAGTACAAGAAGTTTCTGCTTTCTGCTGGCAAGACCCGAAGCTCTATCCTCATTTCCTGCGGTGCGCGGCTGGCCCCCTTTGACATTCGGGAGCTACGCGAGCTGATGGAGAGCGACGAAATGGAGCTGGACACGCTGGGGGATAGGAAAACCGCCCTTTTCGTCATTATCAGCGACACGGACGACACTTTTAACTTTGTCGTATCTATCCTCTACACACAGCTTTTCAATCTCCTGTGCGACAAGGCCGATGATGTGTACGGCGGACGGCTTCCCGTTCATGTGCGCTGCTTGCTTGACGAGTTTGCGAACATCGGGCAGATTCCGAAGTTTGAAAAGCTCATTGCCACTATCCGAAGCCGGGAAATCTCCGCGTCGATTATCCTGCAAAGCCAGTCGCAGCTAAAGGCCATTTACAAGGACAACGCCGATACCATAGTCGGCAACTGCGACACCACCCTTTTCTTGGGTGGCAAGGAGAAATCCACGCTAAAGGAAATCTCGGAAATACTAGGCAAGGAAACGATTGACAGCTTCAACACGTCCGAAACGCGGGGACGGGAGCTGTCCCACGGGCTGAACTATCAAAAGCTGGGGAAAGAGCTTATGACACAGGACGAAATCGCTGTCATGGACGGCGGCAAGTGCATTTTACAGGTGCGCGGGGTGCGCCCGTTCTTCTCGGATAAGTTTGATATAACGAAGCACCCGCAGTATAAGTACTTGTCCGACGCTGACCCGAAAAACGCCTTTGACATGAAGAAGCACCTAAGACGCCGCCCCGCCATCGTCAAGCCCGATGAAGTGTTTGACTACTACGAGATCGACGCCGACGAATTACAGGAGGACACAGGCCATGAATAAGCGTATCAGGAAGAAGCAGCAAAACCGGGAAATGGCAAGGACGGTCAACGGGCTTGTCCTCTGCTATCAGGAAATGGTTTCGGAGCGTGAAAAACGCTGCAAGGAGCTTTCCGCAAAGTACGGAGTGCGTGTTGAGCTGGACAAGGACAATCCGCTTGGTATGCCGCTGATTCTCCCCCTGACGGAAGCCCAGCGGCAGGCTGATATGCGGCGGTTTATCGCCGCTTGCGAAAGGCTCTATGAACAACAGCAGGCGCAGCGCGGTTAAATCCGTCTGCGCCTTTCCCATATCCGGCAGATTTTGAGGAGGTGGTAACACAATCAGAAACGTAAACATCGGCTACATGATACGTGCCCCCACCGGGCGCGGTTTTCCATACCCACGCAGCCGCCGGAAGCAATGGCGGCTTTTTTGGCGGCAAGACCGCCTTTTGCCCCCTTTGTGGGGCAGCCGCGAATCGCGGCAGGAAAGGAGTTTTCTATGGCATTTTTCAATTCTGCGGTTGGTGTTCTTCAGACCCTTGTTATCGCGCTGGGCGCGGGCCTCGGCATTTGGGGCGTTATCAATCTGCTTGAGGGCTACGGCAACGACAATCCCGGTGCCAAAAGCCAGGGTATGAAGCAGCTCATGGCGGGCGGCGGTGTCGCCCTGATCGGCGGCACCCTCGTACCCCTGCTGTCCGGCCTGTTCGGTTAAGCGGCAGGGTAAGAACCTATGCAGAGCATACTTGACGCGATTAACGAATGGATAAAGGAAATCCTGATAGGAGCCATCAACGGTAATCTGTCAACTATGTTCGGGGACGTAAACGAAAAAGTCGGCACAATCGCCGCAGAGGTAGGGCAGACCCCACAAGGGTGGAACGCTGGCATATTCTCCATGATACGGACGCTATCAGAGAGTGTCATAGTCCCCATTGCGGGGCTTGTCATTACCTATGTCCTGTGCTACGAGCTAATCAGCATGGTAACGGAAAAGAACAATATGCACGACATTGATACGTTCATGTTCTTCAAGTGGATTTTCAAGGCGTGGGTGGCGGTTTATCTCGTCACCCACACCTTTGATATTACTATGGCTGTGTTCGATATGGCGCAGCACGTCGTTTCCGGCGCGGCGGGCGTGATTGGCGGCAACACAAATATAGACGTGGACGCCGCCCTGTCGTCCATGCAGGCCGGGCTTGACGCTATGGAAATCCCCGAACTCTTATTGCTTGTCATGGAAACAAGCCTTGTCAGCCTGTGCATGAAAATCATGTCGGTGCTGATAACGGTAATCCTGTACGGGCGCATGATAGAAATATACCTGTATTGCTCGGTTGCGCCTATCCCATTCGCAACAATGACAAACCGGGAGTGGGGGCAGATTGGAAACAACTACCTCAAATCCCTTATCGCCCTCGGATTTCAGGGCTTCCTGATTATGATATGCGTCGGCATTTACGCGGTTTTGGTAAACAGCATGATAATAGCGGACAATTTGCACAGCGCGATTTTCTCCCTTGCAGCCTACACCGTTATCCTCTGCTTCTCCCTGTTCAAGTCCGGCGCGTTGGCAAAATCCATCTTTAGTGCCCATTAGGGCGGGAAAGGAGGTTATCGCTTGGCGTATGTACCCGTACCCAAAGACCTGACGAAAGTAAAAACGAAAGTCGCGCTCAACCTGACGAAGCGGCAGATCGTATGCTTTGCGGCGGCCCTCGCTATGGGCTTGCCGATTTTCTTTTTGCTCAAAGGAAACACCGGGACGACCCTTGCGGCGGCGTTGATGTGCGCCGTCATGCTCCCCTGCTTCCTCTTTGCCATGTACGAAAAACACGGGCAGCCCCTTGAAACGGTAATCCGAAACATTGCGGAAACAAAGTTTATCCGTCCAAAGGAGCGGCCCTATCAGACCGAAAACCTGTACGCTGTCTTGGAAAAGCAGCGGAAACTTGAAAAGGAGGTATCAGCGATTGCCAAAGGCACAAAACACAGCAGCCGCCCCCGCAGGGGCTAAAAGGAAGCTGACCCGCGCAGAGAAGAAAGAGATTGCAGCCGTTATCCAGAGGGCAAAGGGCGACGGCAAGCCCCATACCGCCCAGCAGACTATCCCCTATATCCAGATGTACCCGGACGGCATCTGCCATGTTTCGGACAAGCGGTATTCAAAGAGTATCGCGTTTGAGGATATAAACTACCAGCTTGCGCAGGCCGATGACAAGACCGCCATTTTTGAAAACTGGTGCGACTTCCTCAACTACTTTGACGCTTCCGTATCGGTACAGCTCTCTTTCATCAATCAGGGGGCGCAGCAGGAAAAGGCGCAGCAGACTATCGACATTCCCCCGCAGGCCGACGCTTTCAATTCTATCCGCAGCGAGTACGCCGATATGCTGAAAAATCAGCTTGAAAAGGGCAACAACGGTCTTGTGAAGCAGAAGTATATCACGTTCTCCATTGAAACGGATAACCTTGCGGCGGCAAAGGCGCGGCTTTCCCGTATTGAAACCGATGTGCTGAACAATTTTAAGGTGCTGGGCGTGACCGCCCGCCCGCAGACAGGCTATGAACGCTTGCAGACCCTACACGGCGTTTTCCACCCGGAGGGCGAACCGTTCCGCTTCTCGTGGGATTGGCTGGCCCCGTCCGGGCTTTCCACAAAGGACTTTATCGCCCCGTCCTCGTTCCGCTTTGGCGAGGGACGCTATTTCCGCATGGGGCGCAAGCTGGGGGCGGTGAGCTTCCTTGAAATCCTTGCGCCGGAACTGAATGACCGTATGCTTGCGGACATTCTCGACCTTGAAACGGGTGTGACCGTCAATCTGCATATCCGCAGTATCGACCAGACCGAAGCCATCAAGACCATCAAGCGCAAGATCACCGACCTTGACAAAATGAAGATTGAGGAACAGAAAAAAGCTGTCCGAAGCGGCTACGACATGGACATTATTCCGTCCGACCTTGCCACGTTCGGCAGCGAAGCGAAAAATCTCTTGCAGGATTTACAGAGCAGGAATGAAAGAATGTTTTTGCTCACGTTCCTTGTGGTGAATATGGCGGACACAATGCGGAAGCTGAACAATGACGTGTTCGCGGCGGCGGGTATCGCGCAGAAATACAACTGTGCGCTGACCCGCCTTGACTATATGCAGGAAGCGGGGCTTGTGTCCTCTATCCCCCTTGGGGAGAACCTTATCCCCATTCAGCGGGGGCTTACCACCAGCAGCACCGCTATCTTTATCCCCTTTATCACGCAAGAGCTGTTCCAGACGGGGGCAAGCCTGTACTACGGCTTAAACGCCCTGTCTAACAACATGATTCTGTGTGACCGCAAGCGTCTTAAAAACCCAAATGGGCTAATCCTCGGAACGCCCGGAAGCGGCAAGAGCTTTGCGGCAAAGAGGGAAATGGCAAACGCTTTCCTCATTACCGACGACGACATTATCATCTGCGACCCGGAAGCGGAGTATTACCCCCTTGTGCAGCGGCTTCACGGACAGGTGGTGCGCATTTCCCCCACCAGCAGCCAGTATGTGAACCCGATGGATATAAACCTCAATTACAGCGAGGACGACAACCCCCTTGCGCTGAAATCCGACTTCATTCTTTCCCTGTGTGAGCTGGTGGTAGGCGGCAAGGAGGGCTTGCAGCCTGTGGAAAAGACCGTCATTGACCGGGCTGTGCGCAACGTCTACCGCCCGTTCCTTGCCGACCCCGACCCGGAGAAAATGCCAATTCTGGGCGACCTGTACGACGAGCTTTTGAAGCAGCCGGAGCCGGAAGCGGCGCGTATCGCGGCGGCGTTGGAGCTGTATGTTTCCGGGAGCCTTAACGTCTTTAACCACCGTACCAACGTGGAGCTAAATAACCGCCTTGTCTGCTTTGACATTAAGCAGCTCGGCAAGCAGCTTAAAAAGCTGGGTATGCTCATTGTCCAAGACCAGGTATGGAACCGCGTCACCGTCAACCGCGCCGAACAGAAGTCCACCCGCTACTACATGGACGAGTTTCATTTGCTGCTGAAAGAGGAACAGACTGCCGCTTACAGCGTTGAGATTTGGAAGCGTTTTCGCAAATGGGGCGGGATTCCCACCGCCATTACGCAGAACGTGAAAGACCTTTTGAGCAGCCGGGAAGTGGAAAATATCTTTGAGAACAGCGATTTTGTCCTCATGCTCAATCAGGCGGCAGGCGACCGGGCTATCCTTGCAAAGCAGCTCAATATCTCCCCCCAGCAGATGAAGTACGTTACCCACACCGAAGCGGGCGAGGGGCTTTTATTCTACGGCAATGTCATTCTGCCCTTTGTAGACCGCTTCCCGAAAGATACGGAGCTGTACCGGGTAATGACGACGAAGCCGGAGGAAGTGAGCGGTGCATGACAGCGGACACCATCATCAACCGGGACGCGCTGTGCGCCTTGCGGGAGCTTCCCGCCGAAAGCGTCCATTGCGTGATAACGTCGCCGCCCTACTACGCCCTGCGGGACTATGGGCTTGACGCGCAGATCGGGCGGGAGGACACGCCGGAGCAGTACATAGAACGGCTGACGGCGGTTTTCCATGAGCTAAAGCGCGTCCTGCGCTCGGACGGCACCTTTTGGCTGAATATCTCGGACACCTACTGCGGCACAGGCAGCAAGGGCGGCTACACCGACCCCAAATATCCCAAAGGCCGCAACGGACAGGGATTTTCCCTTGCCCGTACAGCGGCGGACTGCAAGCACAAGGACATGATAGGGATTCCTTGGCTGCTGGCGTTCTCCCTACGCGCCGACGGCTGGTATCTGCGCAGCGATATTATCTGGCAGAAAGAAAACCCCATGCCGGAGAGCGTAAAAGACCGCCCCACCCGCTGCTATGAACACGTCTTTCTGCTTACGAAGTCAAAGCAGTATTACTATGACGCCGCCGCAGTTGCGGAGCCGACCGCCCCCAAAACGGTGGCAAGGTACAAATCCAGCCGCAGCGCAAGCAGCAAATACGCCGCAGAGGTACCGGGACAGGGCAAGGTGCAGGGCTTGAACAAAGCAAGGAGCGGCGGCTACTATGACCCCGCCCTTATCCCCACCATGCGCAACAGGCGGGACGTGTGGCTGATAAACACCGTCCCATACAGGGGCAGGCATTTTGCCGCGTTCCCGCCGAAGCTGGCGGAAACCTGTATCTTGGCGGGCTGTCCCAAAGGCGGCGTTGTCCTTGACCCCTTTTTCGGCAGCGGCACGACAGGGCTTGCGGCGAAAGCCCTTGACCGCCATTATATCGGCATTGAGCTGAACAGCGAATACTGCGCCCTTGCAAGGGCGCGGATTGGAGGTGAAGCACCATAAAACAGTATAAACCCCGCGATAAGATCACGCAGAAAATGACCCGCGACGGGGCTATCGAAGTCAATGAAACCCAGCAGACGGCCCAGCGTATCAGCCAGCGGGAGCAGGACGCAGATTTTCAGAAAACGCCTGAGCAGCAGGCCGCACAGGACGCGGCGGCGCAACTTGACCCCACAGCCACCGACGCTGCCCCGCTGCCCCGTCTGCCTGTTACCCCCGCAAAGGAGGACGCCGCCACCGCCGAGCGCGTCATGGAGCATATCGGCGGCGCACAGACCCGCAAAGCGTCTAAAAAGGCGGTGCGGAAAGCCCAGCGGGAGAGCGCGGCGGGGGCGAGATCGTCACGTCTGCAATTTACCGACGAGGAACGCAGTACGCCGGAGCTTGGCAAGTACATTGAGAAATCCGACAGAGCCGCCGACCGTCTGGACGCTGCAAGGGCGGCTACTGGTCTTTTTGCCATGTTAATTCACCCTATTACATTTTACCGTTCCCTTTCTTGCTTGAATATGTCTACACAGTTCTCTTAGATGGTTAGAATAATTCACAATTTTAGTCTTGCGATTATTCGGCGCTCCGCATATAATTATACTGATAGACTGAAAAGAAAGGGCGGGCGAATGATGGAATATATGTCTTGTGCTGAAGCTGCGGGCAAATGGGGCATTTCAGAAAGGCGGGTACAAAAGCTGTGCGAGGAAAATCGCATACCGGGCGTGGCAAAGTTTAGCTTTGTGTGGTTGATACCAAAGGACGCAGAAAAGCCAGCAGATAAGCGAAAAAAAAGCAAATCTACACAATAGATTCAAATTAGGCTGCTACAATCACCATAAGGAGGTGCGCTATGAGCAAAATCTTAATTGTGGAGGACGATTTATCCATACAGGCATTACTACACGACTTCATAGAGGAAGCAGGCCACAGCGTTGCATTAGCGTCTGATGGGGTGGAAGCACTTGCAAAGTATTCTGAACAATCCTTTGACCTGATACTGCTTGACATTATGCTGCCCAAAATTGACGGTTACGGTGTTTGTGAGGTTATCCGGCAAAAGTCAGATGTGCCTATTATCATGCTTACGGCATTGGACGGAGAAGAAAACCAAATTAAAGGTTTGGATATGCAGGCGGACGACTATATTACAAAGCCTTTTTCAATGCCTATATTGCTGCGGAAAATCGCCGCTGTCCTGCGTCGCTCCGCAAAACAGTCTGGCGAACCGCAGACGATCACTTACAAAGACCTCACCTTGGATTTAGAGGGGTATCGGGTAAATACCCAGCAGGAAAGCATCGACCTCACACCCCGCGAGTTTGAAATCCTGCGGGAGCTGATAATGCACCAAGGCAGGATTTTGACGCGGCAAAACCTTTTGCAAACACTTTGGAAGTATGAGTTTTTCGGAGAAGAACGGATTATTGACACGCATATCAAAAACTTACGAAAAAAACTCGGTGCCGCAGACTACATAGAAACGATTAGAGGGGTGGGATATAGAATTGATAAGGAAAATTAGAAGCAAGCTGTCGGTCAAGGTGTTTTTTATCACTCTGCTACTTGTGGCTGCTTGTTGCAGCGTAACTTACTTATGTATCGCCCGTTTTGCTCCCTATGTGTACTCTCACGAATTAGCCGAAGCAGAGGAATTAGCGGAATTATTTGCTACGGAGCTGTCCAATATTCCGCAAGATGAAGTACCGTTTTTTCTTCCAAACTACGATGATATGCTTGCAGACCGATTTGACGGCGAATTTATCATTCGGATTTTCAACAGCTCTGGCGAAGAAGTGACTTTACCACATCTTGATACCATTACAGGCAGAAAGGTTGAAGATTTTAAGAGCGGTGATCTATCCAAGCCATACGCTGTTTCTTTACTCGATGGAGGAGAGGAATATAGCCTGTTGATTGCTAAAAACGCAGGCAAAGAAAGTCAAGTAGTAGAAGCACTCCAAAAGTCACTTCCCATACTGGGAATTGTTGTCTTGGTGGTATCGATAATCGCTGCCTTTTTCTATTCATGGTATATGACAGCGCCAATCAAGAAAGTAAGTAGGCTATCAAAGCAAATGGCCGATATGGATTTTAGCGGCCTATGCAGCACGACCCGTACTGATGAAATAGGCGTTCTGTCGATCAGTCTGAATACACTTTCCCAAAAGCTCGGCGCTGCGCTCTCGGATTTGCAGGAAGCCAACCAAAAACTGCAAGCGGATATTGATATGGAGCGGCAGCTTGAACGCCAGCGGGTAGAGTTTTTTTCGGCGGCTTCCCACGAACTAAAAACACCTATTACTATTATCAAAGGCCAGCTACAAGGTATGCTTTATCAGGTGGGACGCTATAAGGACAGGGAAACCTATCTTGCACAATCTCTGGAAGTAACGGATAACTTGGAGAAAATGGTACAGGAGCTTTTGACAATATCCCGTCTGGACACACCGGGGTATGCGTTCAATCCCTCGCCCATTCATTTTGACAAACTAATCCAAGACCGTCTGATAGCAAATGAAGATTTGTTTATGCAGCGGGAATTAACGGTTGAAAAAGATATATCCCCGGAGGTCTGCATTTCAGGCGATTTGCAGCTTCTTCAAAAAGTGGTGGACAACCTTTTGGGGAACGCCGCCGCATATTCCCCAGCGGGGGAACGAATAATGGTTAATGTATGGCAGGCCGATGAAAAAGCGCATTTGACGATTGAGAATACTGGGGTACATATCCCTGACGAGGATATTCCAAAATTGTTTGAGGCGTTTTATCGTGTAGATCAGTCAAGAAACCGACAGACAGGCGGCACGGGTTTGGGCCTATATATTGTCAAGACAATCCTTGATCTTCATGGAGCGGCAATCAAAATCGAAAACACAGCACAGGGCGTAAAGGTATCAGTACAATTTTAGAAATATCAGACCTCAACGGGCGGTGAGCGAAAGGCTTGCCGCCCTTTTCCATCTCCACATAAAAAACATATTCAATACAAACTCAATTCAAGCTGGGTCGGTATGATAAAGCTGTACCCGGAAAGGGTAACAGAAAGGAGCATTTATCAATGAAAAAATACCTATCACTCGTTCTCGCTGCTCTGCTGATCGTGGGTGCGCTGGCAGGCTGTGGAGAACAGGGAAACACCCAGGCCCCTGACAATTCCAGCGCACCCATTCGCGCACAGGCAACGCTCCTGGCTGACGGTTCCTTTACCAGCGAGGAATACGAAAAGTTGCTGGCACTCCGATTTGACGGTTACGAGGAAATGACCGTAGCCGAGTTTCGGGACAGGGTTGGCGCTACAACAGACACAAAGGAATATACCTCTCTCTTTGAACGGCTTTCCCAAAGCGTCGCGCTCCAAGACATGAAAGATACCGATGAAGCCGCCGCGTTCCTTTTCTACACATTGATGCCGCTTACCGATGAAAACTGGCAGACAAAGGCTTTTAATGGTGCTGCCATAACGGAAGCCGATACCAGCGCAATTTTGGAATACGGCTATACGCTCACGATTGCAGATGAAAATACCCTCACAATCCGCGAATATAACGCCGCGCAAAATGAAATTGCCGATGGGCTGCAAGCCTTTTTGAATGGTAAAACTGCTGCCGAGCTGCAAGACAAGGTCGCAATGCAGACGGAAATCGAGAATGAGATCACAACGCTCGCAAAGTCGTGGGGGAGCGAAAAGCTGAAAATTGAGACTGAATATGTTTTTCGCTGTGAAAGCCCTCTGCAACATGGAGCTTCGCAGACCAACAACACGTCAGCCCCTGATACGGAAACCCGACGAGCCGAGCATGGCACAAAAGAGGACTATCAATCCCTGCTGGCTTTGAAAACGCCAGACTATGCCAGCATGAGCGTTGCAGATTTCAACGCAAAGTTGCTGGCATGGGCTAACGAGGATTTTAGCCGAATGGAACGGATTGACGCTGATATGCTATGTAATGATTTTCAAGTGAGTTTCAGCGAAGAAGAACTTGCGTTTATTCGACTGACAGTATTTCTGTCTGGAACTGAAAATGGTGAATTTGTGCAAAGCAATTACACAGGCGACCCTATGGTAGCCCCGGCCTATCAAGAGAGCTTGCCGCAGAAAGTGGATAAGTCCAACGAAAAAGCCCCTATGTGGTGCGACTTTGGCTATCGCTTCTCGTACCACATAGCAAATCAGGAAACGCTGACGGTTGGAGAGCGAGATCGTTGTATCGGCGGCATGATTACCGCCGTAGAGAAGTTTTGGAATGACACAACGCTTGACGATCTGCTCACCATGACGAAAAGCAACATGATCTCCCGCCTTAATTCTTTGGCTGCTGAATATAGCACCGACAACATTGTGATTACCATAAGTGCAGAGCAAGTCCATTTCGACCATACGGAGGAACGACCCGAACTGCCGTAACATTCTCTGAAAAAATAAGTTCCGATGACTCCTGCCGCACGATTGTAAAAAACTTTCGTGCGGCAGGTCTATCAAAAGATTGCTAAATATGGCACTATAATTTTGTGTGTCACCAGATTCATTTTGCACAGTCGAAGTCTACCGTTTTGCCAAAGCAGTAGGAGGTGATGACATGGGAAATTAGCTGTTCTTGACATATCGGAATCTGGCAGACAAATTGGAGAGAAATTGTTCGCTCTGTTAGATATTAGCCAGCAACAGGAACTGATGCAGTATGTTCTCGCACAGAAGCAAGGCGGCAATCCTGATACATCTCTGCGCAGTATTTCTTCGCAGGTCATCCCGACTACTTCTATTGTCAAATTAACAGAAATCCAAGCGGAGAATTTGTACTTCTGCTTAGAAAACCGATTGGTATATATCTGCGAGACTGAGATCATGCTGACAGTGAAAGAGTTCGACATCTTCGCCCTGCTCATCATGAATCCTCGCCGGGTACTCACCTATGACATGATAATAGACCTTGTGTGGCACGAAAATCTTGACTACTACTCCCACAGAGCAATCAACAACCATGTCAGCAATCTCCGGCATAAACTCAAGGTCACACCAGAGACGCCGGACTACATCAGGAGCGTTCACAGCATTGGGTACAAATTCAATCCGAATATCGAACTTCTTTGAAGCCCCGGACGCATTTTTACGACCGGGGCTTTTCTAAAGCGGGAAATGGGACTTGACATGAGCGGTTCTTTTCGCTATAATAGAACCGCAGTTCAATATTGGAGGGGCTATGGCACAGGTACTGAAGGACGAGATACGGGAGAAAATTCTTGT
>ERZ808028.614-NODE-614-length-27638-cov-4.662930_pt1 | contig 27638 bp, 25 predicted proteins | sample MGYA00380184_ERZ808028 | MGnify/ENA primary metagenome ERZ808028 (study PRJEB31490, sample SAMN06133397) | mouse gut metagenome | isolation source: J8_1 | host: mice | place: China: Chengdu | collected 2015-05 ...
CAGCCGGTGACAGCTCCTCTCTGCTGCTTTGAATGTGAATTACTTTTCCGTTCTATGCCTTTGTTCTTCTAAAACTTTCTATGATTTAGGATATGCAAAATTGAGCGGTTTGTCAAGTATTTCCGCCCGAATCCGCAAGAATTTCTTGGCTGCGGCAGTTCGAATCGCTGCCCTCTACACGGTTTCATTGATATAGATTCCCTCTAAAACCCGAATCCGGTTCAGCTTGCGCAGAAGCCCTTCTTTGTCCTTCGCCTTCCCCACCCCCGGCAGCTCCCCTGCTCCCAGCATACCGCAAAGAAAGCTTCCCATATCCGCAATGGCAACGGAAACATCCGGCTCTTCCGCTGCCGGAAGAAGGCAGCTGCCATCCAAGGTGAAATCCCAGCGGAAAATGCCCTGATTTCCCGCAAGAATGGAATCCGTGATCTCTACAGTCAGACTTTGCTCTTCCTCCGCTCCGATATGCTCCGCAAAGGCCGGCAGATGTACCGGCCGCATCATCATGGGCGTCGTCTCCCACTCCGGCCAGGAAATGTGACGCCTCTCATAATCCCCGTCCTTTTCTATATAAAGATCATACGTCTCCTTCAGCTTTGCTTCCTCGAGATCCGCAAGCCCTTCCTCGTCCTCATTTCCCATCAGCCGGAAATCAAAAGGCAGATAAATGGCCTCGTCGGCCGGCATCAGAAATGCAAAGGGCCGGCGCTCCTCCCTCATATCCATGAGCGCCCTTGTGAGAAGACTGCGCATCAGCCCCTGATGGCGGAAGGGAAGCTCAGTCGCTACCGCAACCAGATAGTCCGCCCGGACAGACTCTCCGCGGAGCCGAAAGGTATAGGGATTCCGGTGCAGCATGGAGCGGATATGTCCCTCCTCCACGGCGGCCAATATCTGATTGTCCGCAGCCTTGATACGGTAATAGGCATCCACAAATGCCGCTTCGTCCTCCACAAATACTTCTTCATAGAGCCGCCTGGACAATGCTTTTTCCTCCCGGCTCAAATATCGCAGTTCCATGTCCACCTCCTGTTCTGTTTCTTAAGCCTTACGGCATACTGCTTTGTCTTACCAATGCATTTTCATTCCTTTATTGCACGGCATCCTCCGCAGCCCCCACAGTCCCTTTCCCCTGCCATTACATCCTCATAAGCGTAATTGGCTATGGGAATCAGGGCGCAGACAGCCTGAGAGGAAATTCCCTCTCCCGTTCCCGTAAAGCCCAGTCCCTCCTCCGTGGTAGCCTTTATATTAATCTGATCCGCAGATATCTTCAGGGCCCTTGCCACATTTTCCCTCATAGCGGGAATATGCGGCGCCATCTTAGGACGCTGGGCAATGATAGTGGCGTCAATATTGCCAACCACATAATTGGCCTCCTCCAGAAGCGCTCCCACATGCTCCAGAAGACGAATACTGGAGATGCCCTTATAGGCCGGATCCGTATCCGGAAAATGCTTCCCGATATCGCCCAGGGCCGCAGCCCCCAGAAGCGCATCCATGATGGCATGCAGCAGTACATCCGCATCGGAGTGGCCGAGAAGCCCCTTATCATAAGGAATCTCCACCCCTCCCAAAATCAGCGGCCGCTCCTCTGTCAGCCTGTGTACATCATATCCCATTCCTACGCGCATAGTGTTTTTCTCCTATTCCGGTTCCGTACGCTTCCCTGTCGGTAAGGGAGCGTGCTGTTTTTAAATTCCGCTCTATGGGTTATTGTACCATATTCCCTCCTTTTCTACTATGAAATTTTCAAGTTCTTTACCAAATCCGCAAACAGGTGTATACTATATTCAAATCAGCCGGGGAGGAATTACAAATGATACAGGACATTACACCGCACACTTATCACAATGAATATCGGCCCGTGCAGCCCGAAGCGGAGAGCCTTCTTCTTTATTTTGAGGGAGATCTGGTACTGGTAAAGCGGCGGAAGGACAGACTCTGTTTTCCCTCTTTTTCCGATCTTCCTGACCTTGCGCCAAAGCTGTCCGAAGAACTTCTCTATCTCTTTTCCATTGATGAGCAGACCTTTTATCTTGCCAGGCGGCGCCCCTCATTTGATGAAGCTCTCTTTGAAATGAAATCCATCCGTATCTTCCGCGACACGCCGCCCGAATGGCTGTCCTTTGCCGGAATCACCGCCCATCAGCTCTATCACTGGTATGACAGCCACCGCTTCTGCGGCAAATGCGGCCATCCCCTGGTTCACTCTCTTAAGGAACGCATGCTTCAATGCCCCGACTGCGGTATTATGGAATATCCGAAGATTTCTCCCGCAGTTATTGTAGGGATTATGCATGGGGAGCGCCTTCTGATGTCCAAATATGCCGGAAGGAGCACAACCCACTATGCCCTGATTGCCGGCTTTGCGGAAATCGGGGAAACCATTGAGGAAACGGTTCGGCGGGAAGTCTATGAGGAAGTGGGGCTCCGTGTGAAAAATCTGCGTTATTACAAAAGCCAGCCCTGGTCCTTCTCCGATACCCTGCTGTTCGGTTTTTTTGCCGAGCTTGACGGAGAGGATGATTCCATCACGCTGGACACTCGGGAGCTTGCCACCGCAGACTGGTTTACCCGGGAGGAAGCGCCTGCACAGCCGCTGAATATCAGCCTAACCAGTGAAATGATTTGGAAATTTAAAAATGGGGAAATCTGAAAGCGGCTCATAGCAGCTTGGACCTTAAGCCGCGAAAAATCACGCGAAAAATTATTTAAGAAATTTGGAAAAAAAGCTTGACTTCTTTCCCAATATAATAGTATAATAGCAAAGCGGGTCAGCGGTAATGACCCACACCAATGGGATCTTAGCTCAGCTGGGAGAGCATCTGCCTTACAAGCAGAGGGTCATAGGTTCGAGCCCTATAGGTCCCATTATCCATTTCGGGATAAAAAGAGTCATTTGGCATGCTGGTGTGGCGGAATAGGCAGACGCAAGGGACTTAAAATCCCTCGGTGGCAACATCGTGCCGGTTCAAGTCCGGCCACCAGCAGTAAAAAATCCATCTCCTCAAATGATGAGCGAGATGGATTTTTTGTTAGCATAAGACTGCGCGCGAAGCGTTTAATAGAGCTTAAAGCCGCCCAGTGTGGGAACCCGTCCTCCGATATGAGTGATATAAACGGCGTGGATACCGTCGGGAATGTGGCATGGGGCGGTGAAAGTTTCCCAGTAATTACATTCTTTTACGGCGACGCTGGCGCAGATTTCACCGTCAGGGGAGGTGCGCACTTCAAAGCAGCCGTCCATGTAGCCCCGTGCCCTGATGTCGATCCGGGTAATACCTTTGCAGTTGAAATATTTAAAGCCGGCGGTTGCGCCGTCCGTCATATTGCACACATAGCCGGGATATTCATCCCCGTCATTGCCGTCCTGTGAGATCACAGGGCGGTATTTTTCGTCGTCCTGCAGTTCGGGATATCTGTTCCAGAGGCAGCAGGCAATATAGGCATCATAGAAGATGCCGCATTTTAACGGACCGCCGTTTAAACCGCAGGAAGTCATTTCCACCTGTCTGATCAGGCCGTCTGCGTCAAAGAAGATCTCCTCGGCGCATGCCTGTCTACTGAACTGGGTGCCGTTTGTAGGACGATGATAGAACATGTACCACCTGCCGTTTATCTCGGTGAAGCTGCCGTGGTTGTTGCAGTGCAGCGCTGTCATCAGTTCTGCGGGCTTATAGGCGTCGATGCCCACATCACAGTTGTCGACGATGACGCCCCTGTAGGTGAAGGGACCGGTGGGGGAAGATGAGGTGGCATAGCACATTTCGTGATTATGGACGGAAGAATAAATATAATAGTAAGTATCGCCGCGCCTGCGCAGGGAGGAGGCCTCAAAGAAAGCGTGCCCTTCGAAGGACGTTCCGGCCGCATGGCAGGCATTCGGGGCGATGAGTTTCGGTTTTTCGACAACAGTCAGCATATCCGGCGCAAGGATGGTAACGCAGGAACCTTCAGTGGCGGTATCCTGTGCCGTGCAGAAACCGGTGTAGAGATAGATCGTGTCGCCTTCCCGGTATACGCCCGGGTCAAACTGAGGAGAATCCCCTTCCCGCTCGCCCAGGATCCGACCGTCGGCATGCCTCACAAAGCCGTAAAACTCATATGCACCGGCGGGCGTATCACATACGGCCACCGATACGATATGGGAGAGATTAGGGATGTAATACATATAATATCTGCCATCCGGCCCCTGTACCACATCCGGGGCAAAGAGCACCATCCTGCCGTCTGTGTTGCGGGGATCCTGTTCTTTGCGGTAGATAACACCCTCATATCGCCAGTCACTTAAATCGTCTGTGGGGGCGGACCAGCATACATAGTCGCCGAGACAGTAGACGTAGCCCCGAAAATGGTCATGAGAGCCGTAGAGATAAACTCTGTCGCCGAATACGTGCGGTTCTCCGTCCGGGATATATTCCCAGGAGGGCAGAAACGGATTAAAAGATTGCTTTTTCATGGTATGTCTCCTTTATTTATAATACTTAAATATAAGAAAAGTATGATCAGGTACAGCATTTAAATGTGAAATATTGTACGGCGCTACATGGTTTTTATGCTAAAAGGTGCGGCAGACAACCCGGCGCGGTTAAAAAGATGGATCTCCGCGTAGTCATCCCATCCCAGTGACACCCATACAGGTGATCCCTCATCCGGAGCGGGATCGGGAAGCGTGAGAATGACGCGCCCGCCTTCCACAGTGACTTCTGCAGGTTCGATATTCTGCTTCCCTGCAGGAACGTCCTGTCCGGCTGCCTTATCCCCGGCAGTGGATTTTTCGCTTATCCCCGGCTCCGGTTTTCTGCGGCAGATACGCCAGTCCGACGTTTTGCCATCCGTATGAAGGCCGTCCCCATACCGGAAAGTGACAGCAATCTGCGAGTCATTTAACCAGATGGCGGAAACAGCTTCGGGGGGATCGCATAAGAGATCCTTTTCACCGTACACATGTCCTCTGGCCAGAAGGGCCAGCCTTCGTCCTACCTCCATCTTTTCCTTCGGATGAATGTCATAGTAGGAGCCCAGATCCATGATCGTCGCCATATGGACATCCGGGACATTTGCGGAAACGGCTGCCTGCTTTTCCCTGACAGTGGTGTAGCCCTGACTGTCGCAGTCCAGCCACTGCCCGAAAGGGGCAAGCTGGACGATCAAAAACGGGAAGTCATCCTTCCATTCCCTGCGCCAGTTTTTGATCAGCGCAGTGAGCAGCTTATCATACATAAAAGCGTAGTCACCGGCGTCGGATTCTCCCTGATACCAGAGAACACCTTTGATGGAAAATGGAATCAGCCCGGACAGCATCGTGTGATAAAGGCCGGCGGGCCGGTTGAAATTCCAGGGTCCCATGGGAACCACAGGTTCACCGGCATGGATCTTCATGTAGTTTAACTGCCAGTCCCGGTCCCGCCCATAGAGTAACGGCTCGAAGTCCGCATAGTGTCTCTCGGAATCTTCAAAAGCCCAGGCGGCAAGACTATCGGCGGCGAGTTTCTCCGCTGAGATGCCGGAGATAGCTTCCCGGTATTCTTTGAGATACCTGTCGAGAGGTGGAGCGGCGAGCGCTTCTTCCTCCACCCACGCGGAGGCGGTGGAACCGCCCCAGTTACAGCCGATGATGCCGATGGGGATTCCTGTCGCTGCCTGGATATGCCTCGCAAAACTGTAGGCCGGAGCGGAGAAAGTCTCAACAGCCGGATCACTGTCGTCAAACCAGTATCCGTAGCCGGTTTTATTGTGGGAGGTATGTCCCTCAAAAGCCCGCTGAGGCACGTTGTACATGCGTATGCGGGGATTGCGGGGCAGTCTTTTTGTGCTTTCCCAGTCTTTGTCATATTTCAGAAAAAATTCCATATTGGACTGGCCGCCTGCAAGCCATATATCGCCGAAACCAATATGATCGAGCCTGATCGAAGCCTCGGGGGCGGATTCAAACATGACATGCAGCTGATAACCTTCCCCGGCTTCCTGCGGCGGCAGCGTGACGCGGAATTTTCCGTTTTTGTCCGCTGTGCTTTTTTTGCAGAGAACAGGATTGGCATTTGCGTGGCAGTCTGCGGAAACAATGTCCTGCCTCTCTGCGTAGAGTGCAATGGTGACAGTGGTGTCAGGTTCAGCATCGCCCCAGAGAACGATTTCCTTATCCCGCTGAAGCAGCATACCGTTCTGGAAAATCTCCGCAAGACCGTATTTTTCTGGATTATTCATATTTATAGATCCTCCTTGTGCAATATATTTGGGCTATATCTGCGAGCAGCGAGCCGGTTGGCTGATCGCGGCAGGATATTCGATGGATTCCCGAAAGAATTCAGAAACTGTACAGATTTCTGAATTCCGTGGGCGTACATCCCTTTACGATCTTGAACATCCGGATAAAGGATGAGAGCGACGAGAAGCCGCAGCTCAATGCAATATCGGTGATGGGATGTTTCGGTTCGATCAGCAGCTCCGCTGCTTTTGCGATCCGTTTCTGGTTTACATATTTATAGAAGGAAACGTTTGTAAACTGCCTGAACAGTCTTGAAAAGTAAAATTTGCTGAAACCGCACAGATCCGCAACGGCATCCAATGTCAGATCCTCGGAACAGTGGGCTTCTATATAATCGCAGATGTTTAAAAATTTTTCCATATATTCTTTCTGGTGTCCCCCGATTCCGGACTGGCTGTCCCCATGGGCTGTCTGATTGCGCCCGATCAGCGTGATGATCTCTAAGAGCTTACTGTATATAATGACCTCGGAAAAGGAGAAAGCTGCATTGAGATATTCGTCTTTGATTTCGAGCAGTAATTTGCTGATCCGCTCATGAATGGCGGGAAATTCTTCCGGTGTGATGATAAGCAGCGGAGAGAGGATGTTGAGCAGCGGCTCGATATCCTTCATAAAGCGCAGGGATGCCGTATCGGGCTGGAAAATGATGCGTCTGCCGGTCGGGGGGGCATACAGCGTGTGGACGCAGCAGGGGCAGATCAGGACAATATCTCCCTCCTGCAGAACAATGGTCTGGCCGCCGCACTCCACGGTGTAGATATTTTCCGTGGGCATAATGATCTCCATTGTCGTATGCCAGTGCGGGGGATAGTCCTCATATTCATCATTGTCGTACAGTTTAATGGAAGTGCTCTGTTTGTAATTGACGGTTTCAAAAATGCCGTTTAATGTCTCGATCATGGGAAGCCCTCCGGATTTTTTCGAGTTCGCGGAGCGGATCTCGCAAGCGAATCCGCTCACCTTTTTATAGTATAGTATACCTAAATTTTGCTTTTTGGTATATAAAAGTTGCTTATAAATTATCAAAAATTGCGAATCGATTTTTGAAAATAGTAAATATACACTAAAACACAGGGTGAAAATTAGATGTTTTGCACAATAAATAAACGCAGAATAACATTATATATAAGAGAAATGATTAAGCAAATGCGTCTAAAACTGTCATCTTATGAAAATTTGCAAATGAAGAATAGAGCAAGAATTAATAATCAATAAACAACAATTGGAAAGCGGGATACAGACTGCTGTGCTACGATAAAACTACCATAAAAATTCCGGGAATTTTAAATTTTAAACTTTGAACTTGTAAGGAGAAGGAGGAAAGAAATGAAAAAGAAATTATTGGCGGCTATTTTAACGGTTTCCATGACAGCGGCGCTTCTGGCCGGCTGCGGCTCAAGTGCAGATACCAGTACAGATGCGGCAGGGACCGAGGCTTCCGCAGAAGGATCGTCGGATGCCGAGAGCACGGCGGACAGCGGTGAAGTACAGGAAATTACATGGATGTTCTGGGACGATCTGGTGGCGACAGAAGATCTGATCTCGAAGGGGTACAGCGATGTGATCGACAGATTCAATGCGGACTATGAAGGACAGTATCATGTGACGGCAGTGACAACCAATCTGGAAGAATATTACCCGAAGCTCAATGCATTGGTTGCTTCCAACGAGACGCCGGATGTATTCATCGTAAGCCCCGGTCCGAATCTGGAAGTTTATGTGGAACCCGGTGTGGCAGCTCCCCTCGATGATTATCTGGCGGACGGCTGGAAAGATACTTTCTCTTCCGACGCGGTGTTCTCCCAGATGACATACGATGGAAAGATTTACGCAGTTCCTTTAAACATTGCGGCGGCATGCGCATTCTACAACACGGAAATGTTTGAGAAGGCAGGCGTTAAGGTGCCGACGACATGGGATGAGATGCTGGATGCCTGCGAGAAGCTTGAGGCGGCAGGTTATACACCTATCACGATCTCCGCAGGTACGGCCTGGTGTCTGTCCATGGTGGCAGGTTATCTCTGCGAGATGGAGGGCGTTGATCTTGCAGCGCTGGAAGACGGTTCCGCAAGCTGGGAAGACGGCAAAGTGGAATCCGCGGCGGCAAAACTGGTGGAGCTGTCCAAATATTTCCAGAAGACGGCGGCAGGCGACACAAACGATGTGGCTACGGCAAACTTCTATAATGAAGAAGCGGCGATTCTGATTCAGGGTTCCTGGGCAATCGCGCAGATCAACGGTTCCAACCCTGACTTTGAGTCAAAGTGCGGCGTATTCCAGTTCCCGGGCGTTGAGAGAGTCATTGCAAAATCCGATTCTCTTGCTATGAGCTCCTCCACAAAATATCCGGAGGCATGTATCGCATTTATGAAGTATTTCACGGATGATACGGCACAGAAATACACGGCGGAGATCGGCGGAAAGATTCCGGTTACTTCCGTAGAATATGATGAGTCCGTGGCACCGGCGCAGCTTTCTTATGTGATGGATGTATTCAGCGGTGCAAAAGGAACCTTTGGTTTCTATAATGAATCCATGCCTACCACGGAAGCGGGCGCATACTTTGACGACACGATGGTATCCGTATTCCTGGGCGATATGACGCCGGCGGAAGCGGCAACGGAGATGGAAACATTTTATGCGGATAACTGTCGATAAGATTTCGGCAGCGCGCATAGCGGATGGAGGAACATCAGATGGATAAATTATTAAGGGATAAAAAAGCGATCACTGTATTTTTAATGCCGGCGCTGCTTCTGTTTGTCGTTGTGCTGTTCGTTCCGATCTGTCAGTCAGTATATTACTCATTCTGTGATTACAAAGGCCTGACGGCTCCTGAATTTATCGGACTTAAGAATTACAAAGACCTGCTCAAGGACAAGAGCATGATGTTTGCATTAAAAAATTCCCTGTTTTTTCTGGTTTTTTCCTGTGTCACGCAGTTGGTTATGGGATTGTTTCTGGCTGCGCTCCTTACGAATATCAAAAAGGGGCGCAACCTCTTTAAAAACATTATATATTTGCCCTGTGTCTTATCATCGACGGCGCTCGGCCTTTTATGGATGTTTATATTCAGCCCCAAACTGGGTATTAATCAGGCACTGGAAAAATTTGGTATAGAAGGTCCGTTGTGGCTTATGGATACAAGCGGTTTTATCATTCTGCCGATGTGGGTCATCGCTTTTGTGGCGTTGTGGCAGTATGTAGGACAGTCGATGATGCTTTATATGGCACAGATATCGGGAATCAGTACATCTTTGTATGAAGCGTCTTATATCGACGGGTGCAACAAAGCAAAAAGTTTTATTCATATTACGCTGCCGCTCATCAAACCGATGGTGGCGACGGCGATGTCGCTTAACGCGATAGGCTCGCTGAAATTCTTCGACCTGATCTTCAATATGACGGAAGGCGGGCCGAACCACAGGACGGAAGTTCTGGCAACACACCTGTATACACAGGGGTTTAAGTATAACAAGTACGGATATGCAAGCGCGATCGGCGTAGTGCTCATCGTGATGTGTCTGATTGTGACGGGATTGATCAATAAGTTTGTCAAGACCGAGAATTATGAAATGTAGCGGGAGGAAAGAAAATGAGTGATAAAACGAAATCGACTGTGGTGAAAACGATCATATACATATTTCTTGTCCTTATCGCAGTGCTCTATATCGCACCGCTTTTGTGGGTGTTTATGGTATCTTTCAAGACGAACGCGGAAATATTTTCTTCACCTTTTTCCCTGCCGGAAAGTCTTTACATGGATAACTATACGTTTTCGTGGACGGCGGGAAAACTCGGCATTGCGACGCTCAATTCCTTCATCGTGTGCGGCGTTACGCTGATACTCAGTATGTTGATCGGCTCCATGGCGGCGTTTGCTATCGGCAGGCTGCGTTTTAAACTGGCTAAGCCCTGCATGACGTTTTTCCTGCTGGGCATGATGATACCGGTGCACTGCGTGATGATCCCGCTGTTTACCCGATTTGCAAAAATGGGATTGTCCAACTCCCTGATCGGGCTGATCATACCGTATCTGACATTTTCGCTGCCGACGACCATATTTATTATGACGGGTTTCTTTCAGAGCATGCCCAATGAACTGATCGAGTCAGCCTGTATCGACGGCTCTTCGATCTATGGGATCTTCTTTAAGATCGCGCTGCCGCTCTCAAGGACGGGACTTTTTGTGACCGGACTGATGACCTTTGTGGCAAACTGGAATGAACTGCTGCTTGCCATGGTATTTATCTCGGACGATGCGAAAAAGACGCTGCCGGTATCTTTGTCAAAGTTTGTAGGACCATACAATACTAATTATTCGCAGATGTTTGCGGCGATCATCATCGCGATCATCCCTACGGTTGTCGTATACTGTATCTTCAGCAATCAGATCGTAGATGGACTGACAGCCGGAGCTGTGAAAGGATAACGATTCAAAAAGGAAAGGAAGACATAGATGAGCAGAGAGAGAGAACCTCTTGTGACACATATATTCACGGCGGATCCGTCGGCACATGTGTACAACGGCAAGATATATATATACCCATCCCACGATATTCCCCATGACGGGGAGGACAACGATAACGGCGACGAGTACCGGATGCAGGACTATCATGTACTGACAATGGACGGCATCGGCGCGGCGTGTGTTGACCATGGGGAGGCCCTTCATATCAGGGATGTACCCTGGGCGGGAGATCAGATGTGGGCCCCTGATGTGGTATATAAAAACGGAAAGTATTATCTCGTATTTCCGGCGAGGGATAAGGAAGGAAACTTCCGGTTAGGGATTGCCAGCGGAGAAAAAGCGGAGGGTCCCTTTCGGGCGGAGCCGGATTATATCGGGGGGAGTTACAGCATCGATCCGGCGGTTTTCAAAGATGATGACGGGAAGGTGTACGTCTATTTCGGCGGGCTGTGGGGCGGACAGTTGGAGAAGTACCGGACCGGCGTGTTTGATCCGAAGGGAACGGAACCGGCGCCGACAGAGCCTGCGGTGCTGCCCCGCTGCGCCGTGATGAGTGAGGATATGCTGTCTTTTGAAAAGGGGCCTGTGGGAGTGGAGATACTGGATGAAAATGGTGCGCCGCTGCTTGCCGGCGATGAGGAGAGACGGTATTTTGAGGATCCCTGGATGCATAAGTACGAAGGCAAGTACTATCTGTCCTATTCCACCGGCACGACACACTATATTGTCTATGCGACGGGGGACAGTCCCATGGGGCCTTTCACCTATCGGGGACGCATCATGGAGCCCGTCATCGGGTGGACGACACATCATTCCATTGTGGAATTTGAGGGGAAATGGTATCTGTTTTACCATGACTGCGAATATTCCGGCGGGATAAATCACCGCCGCACGGTAAAATTTACCGAACTTCATTATAATGAAGACGGAACCATACAGACGATCCATCCCTACGAAAAAAACGAATAGAGAATATAAAAGAGCTGCTGTGCCGGGTGCATGGCAGTTTCTTTTTTTGGGACGGTTACGCATGACAGAGCATATTTTTGAATATCCCACTTGCCTATCGCGGCATGTCATGGTAAGCTGTATAATTATATGAAGAAAAATACACGGGGGATATGTGGAATGGAAAATCATGCAAAAAGAGGTAATTTTACCGGTTCCATCGGTTTTGTGCTGGCGGCGGCGGGAAGCGCCGTAGGGCTCGGAAATATCTGGAGGTTTCCGTATCTGGCGGCAAAGGGAGGCGGAGGCGTATTTATCCTCTGCTATATCATTCTGGCGCTGACGTTCGGCTTTACGCTCCTGACAACGGAGATCGCCATCGGCAGAAAGACGGGGCAGAGCCCTTTGACGGCGTATAAGAAGATCCATCCGAAATGGGGGGGCATCGGTGTCCTCGCCTGTCTGGTGCCGGTGATCATTCTGCCTTACTACTGTTCCATCGGCGGCTGGGTTTTAAAGTATCTGACGGTCTTTCTCACCGGAAACGGTGTGGAGGCGGCGCAGGACGGCTATTTTACAGGATACATCACAGGGGTATGGCAGCCCATCGTCTGGCTGGTCGTCTATCTGTTTCTGACGGCGTTTGTCGTGTACAGCGGCGTGGATAAAGGGATAGAAAAGTACAGTAAGATCCTGATGCCGATCCTGTTGGTCCTGATCGCGGGCATATCCGTTTTCTCGCTGACGCTTACCCATACGGATGAGAGCGGCATTACCAGAACCGGGATGCAGGGGCTTTCGGTGTACCTGATACCGAATTTTACGGGAATGACGGTACATGATTTTTTCATTGTGGTGATGGATGCCATGGGACAGCTCTTTTATTCCATCAGCGTAGCGATGGGGATCATGGTGGCGTACGGTTCCTACGCGAAGAAAGAGACCAACCTGATGAAGTCTATCAACCAGATCGAATTTTTCGATACGCTGGTAGCGCTCCTCGCGGGGCTTATGATCATCCCGGCGGTGTATACTTTTATGGGGATGGAGGGAATGTCCGCAGGCCCCGGCCTGATGTTCGTATCCCTGCCCAAAGTGTTTGAGGCGATGGGAGGGATCGGCAATGTGATCGGATTTTTGTTCTTCCTGATGGTGACTTTCGCGGCGGTGACTTCTTCGGTGTCGGTCATGGAAGCGATCGTTTCCAGTACGATGGACAAGTTCCGCTTGAGCAGGAAGAAGAGCACTGTGCTGGTGACAGCGTACGGAATTGCGGCGGGAATTATCGTATGTCTGGGCTACAATCTGCTGTATTTCGAGCTGAAACTGCCGAACGGCGCAGTGGCGCAGATTCTGGATGTGATGGATTATGTGAGCAACAACCTGTTTATGCCTCTTGTGGCGCTTCTCACCTGTATTCTGATCGGATGGGTTGTGAAGCCGAAGACTGTGATAGATGAGATCACATTGAACGGAAATAAGTTCCAGAGGCGTGCTTTATATATTGCGATGGTCAAAGTGGTGGCGCCGGTGATCTTACTGCTTTTACTGCTGCAGGCGGTGGGCATCAGTTTTTAAGTTGAGAGGTAAAACAGAAGAAAAGAGGAACAGGGATAAATCCGTGAACAGATAAAAAGAAGGTGCATTATATAAATGGAGAACACGGAAAAAAGCGTATTGTTTGAGCAGATGCCCGTGCCGCAGGCGGCGAGGCGTCTGATGATACCTACGATCTTAAGTTCGCTGGTGATGGTCATCTATTCCATGGCGGATACGTATTTTGTAGGGCGGCTGAATAATCCGATCGAAAATTCCGCGGTGACGCTGGCGGCGCCGGTGCTGCTCGCGTTTAATGCGGTGAATAATCTTTTCGGCGTGGGCAGTTCAAGTATGATGAGCCGGGCGCTGGGGGAGCAGGATATCGATAAGGTGAAAAAGAGTTCGGCTTTCGGCTTTTACTGCGCATTGTTCTGCGGCATCCTTATGTCGCTGTTTTGTACGGCGTTTTTTGAACCGCTTCTGCATCTGCTCGGGGCGGATGCGGAGACTGTGGCGGCAACGGCGGCTTATATGAAGTGGACGGTGCTGCTCGGGGCGGCACCTTCTATTTTAAATGTGGTGATCGCATATCTGGTGCGGGCGGAGGGTTCCGCCCTGCATGCCAGTATCGGCACGATGAGCGGCTGTATTTTGAATATCATTTTAGACCCGATCTTTATCATGCCCTGGGGGCTTGATATGGGGGCATCCGGTGCAGGCTGCGCAACTTTTGTTTCCAATTGTGTGGCGTGTCTGTATTTCTTTGTGCTGCTTTTTGTAAAGAGAAAGAGTACCTTTGTCAGCATCATGCCGAAAGACTTTAAATGGAAGAAAGAGATCGTCAAAGGGGTGTGCGGCGTGGGAGTTCCCGCCTCGATCCAGAACCTGTTAAATGTGACGGGAATGACGATCCTGAATAATTTTACCGCCGTATACGGGCCGGATGCGGTGGCGGCGATAGGTATCGTGCAGAAGATCTATCTGGTGCCGATGCAGGTTGCGATGGGCGCCAGCCAGGGTGTGATGCCCCTTGTAGGGTATTCCTACTCCGCTAAGAACTATAAGCGGATGAAGGAGACCGTACTGTTTATCGCCAAAGTCATGGTTCCCGTGATGGTGGTTTCCAGTATTTTCTGCTATTTCAGGGCAGGATGGCTGGTAGGGCTGTTTATGAAAAAGGAAGAGATCGTGTATTACGGGCGGATGTTTTTGCGGGCGGATTCCCTCGCCATGACATTCCTCGCCGTGGATTTTCTGGCGGTGGGCGTATTTCAGGCGATCGGGATGGGAAAAAAATCGCTGTTGTTTGCAATACTCAGAAAGATCGTATTCGAGATACCCGCACTTATTATTTTAAATATGCTGTTTGGTGTTTACGGTATCGCTTACGCGGCGTTTGTGGCGGAGTTTATGCTGGCGCTGTGCGCGGTCTGGATGCTGCGGCGGATATTCGGCAGCCTAACGGCGGCTGCGGGAGCGTAAACTGTGGGAGTGATACCGGGCGCCGCGGGAAGAAATTATTATTCTCGCGGCAGGTAAAGGTGTTAACTTGTTGAAATTGGTGTGCAGGAAGTATGCGGTGAAGCTGAGATGAGGAGGCATGTTATGAAAAAGTATGATACAGTTATTTTTGACTTGGACGGGACGCTGATGGACACGTTGGAGGATCTGGCGAATGCGGTCAACGAGATTTTGAGAAGAAACGGCTATCCGGTCAGGACGATCGGGGAGGTGCGCCGTATTGTGGGAAACGGCCTGCGGCAGACGCTGACTTTGTGTCTGCCACAGGGGACGAAGGAGCAGGTGGTGGATGAACTTCTGCCGGACTTTGCCTCTTATTATCAGGAGCATTGTCAGGAGAAGACAAAGCCCTACGACGGGATCATGGATGTCCTGAAAACGCTTCACGAGAGAGGCTTTAAGCTTGCCATAGTGTCCAATAAAAGAGATGAGGCGGTAAAGACCTTGAACAGGGAATGTTTTCAGGCGTATGTCAAGGTTGCCATCGGAGAGAATGAAAGCGCGGGAATCAGGAAGAAACCGGCGCCGGATACGGTCTATCAGGCACTTAACGAGCTTGGCAGCAAGAAGGAGCAGGCGGTCTATGTGGGAGATTCGGAGGTGGACAGAAAGACGGCGGAAAATGCGGGACTGCCCTGCGTTTCCGTGGACTGGGGTTTTCGCGACAGGGAGGAACTGGAAAAGCTGAAGCCTGCCTGGCTGATCAGCAGACCGGAGGAGCTTTTGGAAATACTATGTTGATCATCAATGCGGCTGTCTTTTTTATCACGGCAAATTTATACTGGCTTGCGGGCCTGTTCGGGGAATATGATCTTCCGGCCTGTGTGGTATCCGGAATCCTTTTCTTACTCGGAAATATCAGGCCTTCCCTGCGGGATAGGAAGATCCCGTCAAGGCGGCTTAGGATCTGTATGCAGGGAAGCGATCTGCTGATCCTGTTCTGTGTCAGCACAGCAGCATCCACGCTCTGTCTGCTGGCGAAGATCGGACAGCTTTTCTCCGGGGAGGCAGGGGTATGGCTGCTTCATCTGCTGAATGTGTTTCTGGTGGAGGCCGTCGTCTTCTGGAATGGCATTATCCGGGTTTACCTGACATCGAAACAGCTTGCCGTAAAATGGCGGCTTCTGGGGGTGATCTGCGGTTTTATACCTGTCGCGAATCTGGTGGTGCTGTACCATATTATCAGGATCACCGGATATGAGGCAAAGCTGGAGGGGGAAAAGCTGCTCCTCAATGAGAGCAGGAAGGAACAGAAGATCTGCGCCACGAAGTATCCGATCCTTCTGGTGCACGGCGTGTTTTTCCGGGATTTTAAGTATCTGAACTATTGGGGGCGGATTCCCGGGGAGCTTGAGAAAAACGGCGCGGTGGTCTATTACGGCAACCATCAGTCCGCGGACTCGGTGGAGGGGAGCGCGAGGGAACTTGCGCAGAGGATCCGGCAGATCACGGAGGAGACAGGGTGTGAAAAACTCAATATCATCGCCCACTCCAAAGGCGGGCTGGACTGCAGATATGCGCTCTCGGAACTCGGCATCGCGGATAAGGTATCGTCCCTTACGACTGTCAATACCCCGCACAGGGGCTGTCTGTTTGCGGATTATCTGCTGGGGAAGATTCCGGAAAATATACAGGAGAAAACGGCGGATAACTATAACAGGACCCTGAGAGTGCTGGGGGACGAGGATCCGGACTTTATGGAGGCGGTGCGGGATCTGACAGAAAAGGCCTGCGAGGCGAGAAATAAGTATATCAAGGATGCCGAAGGGGTATACTGTCAAAGTGTAGGCTCCAAATGCAACCGCGCGGTAAACGGACGTTTCCCTTTAAATTTTACCTATTATCTGGTAAAATACTTTGGAGGGGAAAACGACGGGCTGGTCTCGACGGAGTCTTTTTCCTGGGGAGAGCGGTACCGGCTTGTGACGGTAAAGGGAAAACGGGGCGTCTCCCACGGAGATATGATAGATTTAAACAGGGAGAATATCCCGGGCTTTGATGTCAGGGAGTTCTATGTAAATCTGGTGGCGGAGTTAAAGCAGAAGGGGTTCTGAAAGAACGTCTGCGGAACTGAAAACAGCAGGTGTTCTGAAGAACATTTGCGGAACTATAATGGAGGAAAGAATATGGCAGCATTACATTTGACAACGGAAAATTTCAGAAAAGAAGTATTGGAGTACGACGGAGTGGCGATGGTGGACTTCTGGGCATCATGGTGCGGCCCCTGCCAGATGGTAGGCCCCGTTATCGAGGAGATCGCGGCGGAGCGGACAGACGTGAAAGTCTGCAAGGTGAATGTGGATGAGCAGCCGGATATTGCGGGAAAATATAATGTGATGTCCATCCCGACGATCATTATCTTCAAAAACGGCGAACCTGCAAAGGTGTCGGTCGGTGCAAAACCGAAAGCGGAACTTCTTGCGCTTCTGGCGTAGTAAACAGCGTTGGGCAGGAGATGGTGTGAGAACGTTGGTATAAGAAAGTATGGGGAATGAAAGCATATGAAAGATGTTATTATCATCGGTGCAGGAACGGCAGGGCTGACGGCGGCGATCTATGCGCTGCGGGCAGGGAAGAGCGTTCTGGTATTGGAACAGGGGACTTACGGCGGACAGATCGTCAATACGCCGAAAGTGGAAAATTATCCCGGTATCGAGCAGATATCCGGATATGAGTTTGCCTCGGGGCTATACCGGCAGGCCGAAAAACTGGGCATGGAATACCGAAGCGAAAAGGTGACGGATCTTCGGCTGGAGGATAACGCGGAGGCAGGGGAAGAGCTCTCCTCCGCCAGCGTGGAAGCCGGAGACAAAATAGTGGAGACCACGAAACAGAGCTATCATGCCAAGGCGGTCATCCTTGCCACAGGCGCAAAGAACCGGCCCCTCGGGGTTGAAAGGGAGGCGGAGTATACCGGCAGGGGGATCTCCTACTGTGCCACCTGCGACGGCATGTTTTTCAGAGGAAAAAAAGTGGCCGTCGTGGGCGGCGGAAATACCGCTCTCGAGGATGCTGCATTCTTATCAAATTACTGCGAAAAGGTATATCTGATCCACAGGAGGGAGACTTTCCGCGGGGAAGAAAAACTGGTGAATGAACTGCAGAAAAAGGATAATGTGGAGTTCCTGTTAAATAAGACCGTACAGGCGCTGGAGGGAGAGACGACGCTGCAGGCTGTGATCCTTCTGGATAAGATCAGCGGGGAGGAGAGCAGGCTGGAGATCAGCGGGCTGTTTGTGGCGATCGGCCAGATACCGGAAAACGAAGTCTTTGCAAAACTGGTGGATCTGGATGAGAACGGCTATATACTGGCGGGAGAGGACTGCAGGACCAGTGTGGAAGGTATCTTTGCCGCAGGGGACTGCCGCAAAAAGACAGTGCGCCAGCTCACCACGGCGGCCGCGGACGGCGCTGTCGCGGCATTGGGTGCTTCGCAGATGTGAGGGTCAATGAGGGCTGGCCGAGGTGTTAACTAAATGGCATGATGGCATCTGAGGTTGGGCGGAGTGTGTTGTAGAAAGATTTGCGGTACTGGAATAGAGGTTACGGATGAAAAAGATTTGGGCGTTATATAAGAAATACGAAGAACTTGTCAACTATCTCGTGGTAGGTGTGATGACCACGGTGATCAGTTGGACAGCTTACGCGATCTGCAAGCTGATCATGAATGTTGACAATGCCATCATCATGCAGATAGCCGTATTCCTGCGCTGGTTCGCGGGTCTGGTGTTCAGCTATTTTATGAGCAGGAAATTCGTGTTCAAGAGCAAAAATCCTAAAATATTGAAGGAGGCCATCGATTTCACAACTTCCAGGATCGTCACGCTGTTTCTGGATATGTTCGTCATGTGGCTCCTGCCGACGGTATTCAAGGTGGATGACTGGATATCTACCTTTATTTCAGCAGTCCTTGTTGTGATCATGAACTACATTTTCAGCAAATTTATTGTTTTCAACAAAAAGAAAGCCTGATCTGACGGCGGCCGGCCTATAAAAAAACAAAATACCCTCTTGACAAACTGCCTGATGGTATGTAATATAGATAAGTACGAATAAATGATGATTCGTAGACATGAGTACGTGTAGCTCAGCTGGATAGAGCGTCTGGCTACGGACCAGAAGGTCGTGGGTTCGAATCCTATCACGTACGCGGAAAGCCTTGTAAGCTGAATGGTTTATAAGGCTTTTTTAGTATGACGGGTGTTTTAAAGGGCAAAGGAGAAAGAGGATATGGCGAAGCTTTTGCGGAATCTGAAAAAAATAGTGTTCAGCCGGCTGGTCATCACCATTGTACTGGTGGCGGCGCAGGCGTATTTTCTGTTTTCCACCTTCTATTGGCTCAGTAATTATATGCCTATCATATCGGCCATTCTGACATTGCTCAGCGGCGTTCTGCTGATCTATGTGGTAAACCGTGACATGGATCCGGCGTTTAAGCTAACATGGGCGATCCCTCTTTGTCTGTTTCCGCTGTTTGGCGGGCTTTTGTACCTGTATGTGGAGACGAACTTTATCACGATCGCCATTAAAAAGACGATCAACCGCAGGATCGAGGAGGGAAGGCCCTATCTGGAGCAGAATAAAGAGATAAGGAAACGGTTGAATGAAAAGCCCAGCTCCATGTCGGCGATATCCCGCTATGTGGAGAATGCGGGAGGCTTTCCGACCTATGAGAATACAAAAGTGGCTTATTTTCCTTTCGGGGAGGATAAATTTGCGGATCTTTTACCGGAACTGGAGAAGGCGGAGCATTTTATCCTGATGGAGTATTTTATCATATATGAAGGCTCTGTCTGGAACAGCATTCTGGAAGTATTAAAGAAAAAAGCGGCGGAGGGTGTGGAGGTCAAGCTGATGTATGACGGCACCTGCGCCATCAACGGGCTGCCGCGGAAATATGAGGAAAAGCTGAGGGCGGCGGGGATCGATGTGAGGATATTTTTGCCGGCGGTTCCCTTTTTCTCCACCCACCAGAATCACCGGGACCACCGGAAGATACTGGTGATCGACGGAAAAGTGGCGTACAACGGCGGCATCAATCTGGCGGATGAATATGCCAATATCACACATCCCTACGGGTGTTGGAAAGACACCGCGGTAAAGATCGAAGGGGATGCGGTGCGGAGCTATACGATGATGTTTTTACAGCTCTGGTACAGTATAGGCCCGGAGAGCAGCCCAAATTATCTGCCCGGGGATTATTTGAAATACCTGCCGGAGAAAGCGGCACAGGTACCGGATATGCCGTTTCAGAAGGAAGGGTGGGATATTCCGGAGGGCGGCTATGTGATGCCCTACGGGGACGGGCCGAATTCCAGGCATTCCCTTGCGGAAAATGTGTATCTGGATATGATGAACCGTGCAAACCGCTACATTCATGTGATGACGCCCTACTTTATCAATGACAGCGAGACCATGCGGGCTTTTAAATATGCTGCGGAGCGGGGAACGGATGTGAAGCTGATCGTGCCCCATATTCCGGATAAGAAAGTGATCTTTGACGTGACGAGGATATCCTATCCCGTGCTTCTGCGGGCAGGGGTAAAAGTCTACGAATATACGCCCGGCTTTATCCATGCGAAAACAGTCGTATCCGACGACAATAAAGCGGTGGTGGGTTCCATCAACTTTGACTTCAGGAGCCTTTACCATCACTTTGAATGCGCTGCTTATATCTACAGGAACCCCGTGATCGCGGAGATCGAGGCAGATTTCCAGAAAACCCTGAAGGACTGTCAGGAAGTGACGATGGAGTACTATCTGTCCATCCCCTGGTATCATCGCCTTCTTGGGAAAGTGCTGAATTTCTTCGCGCCGCTGCTGTAGTAAAACTTGTTTATGCATTTTTAATATTCGTTTTATAGAAAACATCGGTAAGATGTGATACACTTCAATCATATAGCAAATGAACAGGGTCTTGGTGATCGCTGTCAACATAAAGTACGGATATGCGGTTAAAAAGAGGAATGGAAGAAATTTGATGAACAGGTATGAATTTATCAGTACACTGCGGGCATCACTCACCGGAAAGGTGCCGTCAACAACTGTAGAAGATAATGTTCAGTACTATGAAGAGTATATCGAGATACAGCTTCGTCAGGGAAAGAGTGAGGAAGAGGTGCTTGAGGCGCTCGGGGATCCCCGCCTGCTCGCCAAAACCGTTATCGAGGCAAATAAATATGCCGAGGGCACGGATACCTACGGCGGCGACGATTACGGGGAGGTCCCCGTCGGCGGCAGCGGTAAGAGTTTCTGGGAGTGGTACAGGGAAAGGCCGTCCTGGCTGCATACGATCATGTCGGTGCTGATCACGGCGCTTGTGCTGTTCGTGGTATTTACCGTGCTGCAGGCTCTGTTTCCACTGATATTGATGATCGTGCTGGTGATGGGGATATACCGCCTGATCAGACAGCACCGGTCATTTTAAAAAATTTAAATTTAATGTATAAACTGCAGGAATGTGAGACATACTACTGAATGTAATAGAGAACAGCCAAGCAAAGAAGCGAAGCAGTTCGCCATTAAAAATTCAGGAGGTATGCATATGTCTAAGAATGACACGAACAAAACAGGGAATTCTCAGAACGAATCTCAGAAGAACCAGAATCAGAACCAGAATCAGAACAGCAACAAGACTTCTTCTGAAAACAGCAAAAACAGCAATTACTAAGAGAAAGAGGGGAAAGCGAGAGCTTTCCCCTTCTTTAATCTTCCCTGCCTGATATACGTTTTAGTTGACAGAGCAAAAAGACTAATTTAATATATGTTTATGAGAAAATTTGAGCTGATCGCTCCATGCCATTTCGGGCTGGAAGCGGTATTAAAAAAAGAAATTGCAGAACTTGGCTATGAGATCCTGCAGGTGGAGGACGGCAGGGTTCTTTTTGAGGGCGACGACGAGGCCGTCTGCAGGGCAAATCTTTACCTGAGGACGGCGGAAAGGATCCTGATCAGGATCGGAAGTTTTCCGGCGGTCACGTTTGAGGAACTGTTTCAGGGGACAAAGGATCTGCCCTGGGAAGACTATATTCCGGAGGACGGGAAATTCTGGGTGGCAAAGGCGGCCAGCGTAAAAAGTAAGCTGTTCAGCCCCTCCGATATCCAGTCCGTCATGAAAAAAGCGATCGTGGAACGGCTGAAAGGTGTATACCACACAAACTGGTTCACCGAGGAGGGTGAGAGTTTCCCGCTCAGGGTGTTTATCATGAAAGATACGGTGACGGTGGGACTCGACACAACAGGGGAATCTTTACATAAACGCGGCTACCGGAAACTGACTGCAAAAGCGCCTATCGCAGAAAATCTGGCGGCAGCGCTGATCATGCTGACACCGTGGAAAAAGGACCGGATCTTAGTGGATCCGTTCTGCGGCAGCGGGACTTTTCCGATCGAGGCGGCTATGATGGCGGCGAATATGGCTCCGGGGCTTTGCCGGGATTTCCTGTCGGAGGAGTGGGAGCATCTGATCCCCCAAAAACAGTGGCATGATGTGCTGGAGGAGGCGAACGATCTGGTGGATCTGTCTGTGGATGCGGATATTCAGGGATACGACATAGATGATGCCATGGTTGCTGTTTCCAGAGAAAACGCGAAGAGGGCGGGAGTGGATAAGCTGATCCATTTTCAGAGGCGGCCGGTATCTGAACTGAGCCACCCGAAAAAATACGGTTTTCTGATCACAAATCCTCCCTATGGAGAGCGGCTGGAGGAAAAAGAAAAGCTACCGGAACTTTACCGGACACTGGGGGAAAGGTACAGAAACCTTGACAGCTGGTCCATGTATCTGATCTCGGCTTATGAAAAGACGGAGGAAAGTATTGGAAAAAAGGCGGATAAAAACAGGAAAATATATAACGGGATGATGAAGACCTATTTTTACCAGTATCTGGGGCCGAAACCGCCCGGGAAAAAGAAAGCCGGGGAGATAACAGGATGAAGAGGCTGATGGGATGGAGCGCTTTTCTGGGCGGAAGTTTCCTTGCGGCGGCGCTTGCGCTCGTCGTCTATCTGGGCATGAACCGGATGGTGGTCATTGCGGATACCGGAAGTGTTTCCGAATTGACAAAGATAACGGATTCGGAGAAACTGCCGGGACACGAACTGTCTTTGCAGGAGGGCGGTGAAGAGGGGACGTTCCTGCGGATTCCGATGGAGAGCGCCATCGGGCCCGAAAATATCACGATAGAGAATCAGTATGCGGAGAGGCGGCTTGTGATGTTTGTACGCGGCGCCACAGGTTTTTTTTACGAAAACAACCGCATAACAGGATACGTGGAGCCGGTGCAGGCGGCTTCCTACACGGTGGAAAGCGAAGGCGTGACGCTGTATCTGCAGCTCTCGGAGCTGTATGAGTATGAGAGCATTCTGGATAAAGGGTATCTGCAGGTTAACCTCTATAAGCCGTCGGAACTGTATGAGAAGGTTGTGGTTCTGGATGCGGAGGCTTCGGAAGGTCTGAACAGTCAGGAAAAAGAGATATTGTATCAGATAGAAGAAAAGTGCCGGGCGCTGCTGGAAGCGGAAGGGATACGGGTGTACAGCGCTTCGGGGCGGGGGAAAGAAACCGGACTTTCCGATAAGGAGATGCTGGCGGAACAGACGAAGGCGAGCCTTTATTTGGGGCTGACGCTCGGGAAGGATACGGATACAGAGCAATTTGGCAGCTATGTCTGTTACAGCAGTCTGTATTTCCGCCCGTGGCTGACGAACGGCGATCTTGCGGACAGGATGGAGCGGGAGATGGTGACGGCGATCGAAGGGAAAGCGCTGGGACTGGCGGAAGTGGAAGACGGTATTTTGCCGGAACTTGCCATACCGGCGGTGATCATCTGTCCGGGTTACGTGAGCAATGAAACAGAAAAAGCGCTGCTCTTGACAGATGCCTATCAGAACAGGATAGCCGAAGGGATCTGTAAGGGAGTACTGGATACATTTGAGGAACTGAAAGAAAAATGAAAGTGATAGTTGCGACAGGGAATAAGGATAAAGTGAAAGAGATCAGGGAAATTCTGCGGGATATGGATGCCATCGTGGTGACGATGAAAGAGGCCGGCTTTTTTGCGGAACCCGAGGAGGACGGCAGTACTTTTCTGGAAAATGCCGTGATAAAGGCAAAGGCGGTGGCCGGGGAAGCTGCAGAGGATGATGCCTGGAAGGATGCCATAGTGATGGCGGACGACTCCGGACTTGTGATCGATGCCTTAAACGGGGAGCCGGGAATCTATTCGGCGCGTTATCTGGGACATGATACTTCCTACCGGGTGAAGAACGCGGATCTGATCAGGCGGCTTGACGGTGTTCCGGATGAAAGAAGAAGCGCGAGATTTGTCTGCGCGGTCGCGGCGGTCTGCCCGGACGGGAAAGTGCTGACGGCGGAGGGCGCTATGGAAGGGCGGATCGGTTATGAAGAGCGCGGGGAAAACGGTTTTGGGTATGATCCGATCTTTTATCTGCCGGAATTTGGGTGCACATCGGCACAGCTGTCTCTGGAGGATAAAAACCGTATCAGCCACCGCGGAAAAGCGTTGCGGGCGATGAGGGAAAAACTGGGCGCGGGTTTGGAGGAGAACAGATGAAAGTATTGATCGTGAGCGATACGCACAGACAGGGGGAAAACTTTTACAGGGCGCTGGAGGAGACGAAGCCGGTGTCCCTTGTGATACACTGCGGGGATGTGGAAGGTCAGGAGCATGAATTTGAGGAGGCGGTAAGGGAAGCAGATAACTGCCCCTTTGTGGTAGCGGCAGGCAACAATGATTTCTTCTCCAATCTGAAAAATGATGTGGAAGTCCAGATCGGTCCCTATAAAGCGCTGGTAACGCACGGCCACAATTATTATATCTCCGTGAGCAATGAGTTTTTAAAACAGGAAGCTATGGCGAGAGGATATCAGATGGTGTTCTACGGCCATACCCATCGTCCGGCGGTGGATGACAAAGGCGGTATTTTGGCGGTCAATCCGGGCAGCCTTTCCTATCCGCGCCAGGAAGGGAGGAAACCCTCCTACGCGGTGATGGAGATCGACGGGGAAGGGAAGACGGAAGTGACGATACATTATCTGGAGCGGTATTGATGCGGGGAAGGCTTTTAGAATATCGGGATCTGGTTAAATTATCAAAGATGATGTTGAGGGTGCTCCTCCTTACGGCGGCATCCTTTTTCGCGTATATTCTGGCGGGCGGGCCGGAGATATCCTTACCGGCGGAGAAATTACAGATCGTTTTACAGAGCGATAAAAACGGGGAGGGGTGTTATCTTTTTCTGCCCTCTTTTGCCGGGGTGTCCGATGTTGCGATATGGCTGCCTGAAGAGGGGGAGGCGGGAAGGCTCATCGAGTGCGAAGAAAGAATTGCCGGCGGTCCGGGAGAGGAAGGGCGGCAGTCTTACGACGAGGGGGCAGCGGAAGGCAGAGTTCTGATACAGGCGGGAGAGAGGGTGCTGGAGGCGGAAGTCTTACAGTCCCGGAATATGCCCTGCCTCTGGGTGGAGACCGAAGAAGCGCTTGAGAACCTGGAAGCGGACAAGGAAAAGGAGAGCGGCGGAACGCTCACACTGTATCTTGCCGGCGGCCGGAAAGCTTTTCGGGGTGAGATAGAGGCCATGCGCGGGCACGGAAATTCCACATGGTATGAAAACAAGAAATCCTGGCAGATCAAACTGTCAAAGAAAGCGTCTTTGCTGGGGATGGATCCGGCCAAAAAATGGCTTTTGATCTCCAACGTAAAGGATCCTTCCATGATGCGGAACAAGCTGTTTCTGGATATGGCGAAGGAGTGCTCCCTGCCGGGTGCCCTGAGCTGCGAGTGGGCGGATCTGTACGTGAACGGGGAATATCAGGGCCTCTATCTTTTGTGCGAGAAAGTGGACGTTGCATCGGGAAGACTGGAGATCGGCGATCTGGATGCGGAAAATAAAGAATTAAACGGCGATGTGGAAAGTTATCAGAACTATACGCTGGCGGGAGAGGAAGAGACGCTGCTGCAGGGATGGTTTTTATATGAGAATCCGGGGAATATTGAGGGCGGATATCTGATGGAGATGGAGTATCCCATCAGGTATGCGGCGGAGCCGAGCAAATTTCTGACGAGAAACGGGCAGCATGTGGTGGTGAAGAGCCCCGCCTATGCCTCCGTGGAGGAAATACAGTATATTTATGCCTTTGTACAGGATTTTGAGAGCGCGCTCTTTGCAGAGGACGGATACCTTCCGGATGGGGAAGAGCTGGATCAGGGCAGGATGGGTATCTTTTATACGGAGATGATGGATATGGATTCTTTCGCGGGGCGTTATGTGCTGGATGAGATCAGCAAAAATATCGATGCCAATTCTTCCAGCGTCTTTTTTTATAAGCCGCGGTATGCGGATAAACTGTATGCGGGGCCGGTGTGGGATTATGACCTCGCGCTGGGAAACAGCGGGGGCTGGGGGGAGGCGGACGGCCTGCACGAACCGGAGGGATTCTATGTCAATCTGGCAGGCTGGAATAAAACATTGTATGAAAAGCCGGAATTTTATACGGCGGCGGAAAAATGCTATCAGGAGCAGTACAGTCCCTGGCTGGATGCGTTTCTGGAGACGGGATATGATGAGTACAGAGAGCAGATCAGGGCGGCGGCAAAAATGGATAACCGTTACAGGGGGATCGATACCTGGGAGACGGGGGCGGCAGAAATGAAGGAGTTTCTCGAGAAAAGAAAAGAATGGCTGGATGGACAGTGGGGAGATAAAAGCTAAAAAAATGGAAAAAAATAAAATTTGTTATTGACATAGAAGGAGGGGTATTATATAATAATCCTTGCGTCACAGTTAGGGGCGCTGCAGGTCAGGGGATTTTCCGAATCTGAAAGAAACGCCGGGGTGTGGCTCAGCTTGGCTAGAGCGCCTGGTTTGGGACCAGGAGGTCGCAGGTTCGAATCCTGTCACCCCGACTTTAAAAATAAAATAATAACATTTACGCGCGAGTGGCTCAGGGGTGGAGCACCACCTTGCCAAGGTGGGGGCCGCGGGTTCGAATCCCGTCTCGCGCTTTTTTGTTGTTTAACCGGAGCTTTGTATTTATTTTTTTACAAGGTGCTCCGGTTTTTTTGTTTTTGTATTTACCATCTTAAAGTATGATTTTAGTTCATTTTAGGTTCTTGTCCCTGGAAAAGAGAAGTATATTGGAAGTATAAGACTAAGGGAGGGAAGCTGATATGAGAGTAACTGAAATGAGAGTAACTAATAAGAGAGCAGCTGATAGGAAAAGGTGCTGGAAGATGGTAATTGCGGTGTTATTTGCCACTGCGGCTGTGAGCATGAGTGCGTTGGCAGGCCAGTGGAGGCAGGATGATACCGGCTGGTGGTACCAGAATGAGAATGGCACGTATTTAAAAAGCGAATGGTCCTGGATAGATGGAAAATGTTACTATTTTAATGAGGACGGTTACTGCCTCCAGAGCGTTCAGACACCGGATGGATACAGCGTTGACGCACAGGGGGCATGGATTGAGGGCGGCGTGGTACAGACTCAGGAACAGATTCGGGTGCAGGAACAGAGCCAGGACAGCAGCGCAATAAAGCAGATTGACAATGTGGTTGTCACTGTTCCCGGTGGGTTTGTATTTCATTCCTCTGATGAGAGGGGAATCTATATGACCAGTGTGGACGGCAGCAGCCTTATCTGTATCATGTCGGAATCACTGGCGGACTTTGGAGGATATGCAGAACTGGTATATACATACCAGGAAAGAGTACTGGATACAGCTGTGGAAGCGGAGTTGGGGGCACCCCAGTCCAAGAAAGCCAGTCATCTTGCCAGCGGCTCTTGGTACTGTTATCACTATATGGATGCATCTTCCCTGGGCATACCGGGATTTTTGAAGGTTTATGCCAGAATCAGTGGAGGCAGAG
>ERZ808028.615-NODE-615-length-27628-cov-5.770498_pt1 | contig 27628 bp, 22 predicted proteins | sample MGYA00380184_ERZ808028 | MGnify/ENA primary metagenome ERZ808028 (study PRJEB31490, sample SAMN06133397) | mouse gut metagenome | isolation source: J8_1 | host: mice | place: China: Chengdu | collected 2015-05 ...
ATTTCCACCTTTGCAAATGGTGTCTTTGATTTGTTAAAACCGGAATGTGAAATAAAAAGAGTAATGAATGATAAAGTTAAAGCAAAATACTATATGATACGAAAACTGATTGATAATTATGAGTATATCAAGAGTATGAAATGTACGCTGCTTTATGTTACGCCGGGCAAATATATTGAAGATGATAATCTTGCGTCTACTAAACAAAAAATATTTGATGATATAAAATCCATCGAAATATTTGAAGAAGAAAATATTTTTATTGAGATTAAGGATAAATCTTTTATTAGAAAACAATACGAAAGTACAAAGGTACAAAATTATGCAACTTTTGAATTATCACAAAAAATAGAGATACCATTTATGCATGGTGTAGATGAAGCATATTTTGCCATTATGCCAATAAAGGAATATCTTAAAATAATCGTTGACGACGCTGGAAGAATCCGAAGTGGAATTTTTGAATTAAATGTTAGAGACTTTGCTGGAATTGAAGATAATCGCGTAAATCAAGATATTGTTACAACTATAAATTCAAAGGATAAATCTTATTTTGGTTTGTTAAATAATGGTATTACGATTGTAGGGAAATCTTTAAGCAAAATGCAAGGTAAATATACTATTAAAAATTTTTACGTTGTTAATGGCTGTCAAACCACTAATGTTTTATCTGAAAATTTATCAAATTTAAGTGATGACATGTGGATAAGTGTTAAATTTGTAATTACGCAAGATGATGATATAATCAGAAATATTGTTAAAGCAACAAATAGCCAAACAGAGGTTGAAGAAATTCAATTATTATCTATGAATGAATATCAACAAGAATTAGAAAGTTTCTTCTCTACCTATGATACATATACTAAATTATTTTATGAAAGGAGAGATGGGCAATATCGTGGCAATCCAGAGGCACTACCTGTAAAGAGAATTAATCCAGAATTACAGATGAAATGTTTTGCCTCAATATTTTTACAAATACCTCATATAGCCAGCAGATTTTCAGGGAAATTGCAAGATGAAAATAAACAAATATTTTTGACAACTGACAATCCCATAATGTACTATACTGCTGCTTTGCTAAATTATCATGTAGAACTTGCTTTTTTAAATGATGAAATAAAACAAGCATATTACAAATTTAGATATCATATTCAAATGCTTATTGCAAGCGAAGTCTGGAAAAATGAAAAGCAGCCACCGCGTAATTCAAGGAGAATGCAGACGTATTGTGAAATTCTAATTTCAAAAATTGAGAATGATACTGACTTTACGAAGTTGTTACAAAAAGCACAGCAATGTATTGATAAAGTTGTTACAAATATCAATGATACAGAAATAACCAAGTCAATATCAATAATTAATAATTTGTTAATGTACTTGCATATTGGCTGGACAGAAAAAGAAGTTAAGGCAGTAAAATATTTCTTGGGTATCGTGGGCGATTACTTAACACCTTTTGACAATATGAGTTTTGATGGAGATTTACGATACAATTTCCGTAAGAATCTTACTTACTTGCAAAAAATATCGATAGATAATGCTATAGTTTACAACATATTAGAAAATAATTTTTTTGAAGATATTATTTCAAATATCAACGAAGAACAAAGAGATAGCCGTAAAAATAATGCATTAAAAATATGCGAAGAATACAGTAGAATAAATGTACAATTAAAAGCCAAATTAAAAGATTCTAAAAAGTATACATCAAAAAAGTAAGTTAAAAGCAGTCAATTTTATGACTGCTTTTTTCATGCAAATTTTCATCAATAGTTTGCGTCTCAACGCAAACTTACCATTCCCCCTATGGGAGTTCGGGCATAGGGGGAATGAAAAGGGGGTGAGGGAATGGTACACGAATAAAAATCCGAACGCTGGCAACAACAAACAAGCAAAAAGAAAGAACGGAGGTTACATTGAAAACAGATATTTTTGAAGATATGGTAGAATTAGCTGATTGCAACCATATTTCCGACCTGCCCTACCGTAAAAAAAGGGTGCTGGAAGAATTAAAGGAGCTACCGCCGCAATCCTACCCAAAGGAGCAGTTAGAAAAATTTTGCCATTATGTATTTGGTGTAGATTATACTGAAATCATGGGTACACAGAAAAGTAAGACTGGAGAGAGTACCTTTTTACAACAGGCGGTATGCTCCGCTATCGGTAAAGGTGGTGATGTAACATAGAAGAAATGCAGGTTTACATTGCCAATCTCGGAAAATACAATGAGGGGGAACTGGTGGGCGCATGGTTCACACCGCCTATAGACTATGACGAGATGGCAGAACGTATCGGCTTGAACGACGAGTATGAGGAATATGCAATTCATGACTACGAGCTGCCTTTTGAAATTGACGAGTATACTCCTATTGAGGAAATTAACCGTCTTTGTGAGATGGTGGAGGATTTGCCGGAGGATATACAGGACGAGCTTTCGGAGTTGCTTGGCTATTATAGCAGCTTAGAAGAACTATGCGAACATGCAGACGACATTATCCAGTATCCCGATTGCAACGATATGACTGACGTTGCCTACTATTTCATAGATGAATGTCAAATTCTCGGAGAGATACCAGACAAAATCCGCAGCTACATAGATTATGAAGCATACGGGCGTGACTTAGATTTGGAAGGACGTTTTGTAGTTACCAATCACGGAGTATTTGAATGTCTATATTAAGGATGTTTCTACCAGTAATGACATAGCATACGGATTTATTATCTGCCAGTGAAGCTCCACTGGTATTTTTTATTGTAACAAAATATATGCGGTGGTCTGGAAACAGGCTGCCGTTTTCAGTTAAAGCAAATATAAGAAAGGACTGATACAGAAAAATGAAAAAAATAAGAAGCTACACTAGCATTTGGAGCGTGGAGAAAGTTATCTATGCTATCAACGACTTTCAGCTCCCCTTCCCCGTAACCTTTAGTCAGATGGCATGGTTTGTACTGTCGCTGTTCGTTGTTATCTTGTTCGGGGAACTGCCGCCATTCTCCATGATTGACGGTGCGTTCCTTAAATACTTTGGATTTCCCATGGCGTTTACATGGTTCGTATCCCAAAAGACTTTTGACGGCAAGAACCCTTTTGGATTCCTAAAATCCTGTATTTCCTATTATTTGCGTCCAAAAGTCACCTATGCTGGAAAAACCATTCGTTTGAAAACCGAGAAATGCAATACCGCTGTCACAGCAGTTAGGAGTGAAATCTATGTTCCCTATTAAATACATCGAAAATAATCTGGTATTCAACAATGACGGCGAATGTTTCGCCTACTATGAGTTGATACCCTACAATTATTCCTTCCTGTCGCCGGAAGAAAAGTATCTGGTACACGATAACTTCCGCCAGCTTATCGCACAGAGCCGTGACGGGAAAATTCATGCCTTGCAGATAAGCACAGAATCCAGTATACGAGCCACACAGGAACGTTCCAAAAAGGAAATTACAGGGCGGCTATATGACGTTGCCTGTGAGAAGATAGACCAGCAGACACAGGCTTTAGTAGCTATGATTGGAGAAAACCAAATTGATTACCGCTTTTTTGTCGGCTTTAAGCTGCTTGTAAATGAGGAAGAAATCAGCTTAAAAGGCATGAGGAAATCGGCTGCTATGAGCTTTGTAGATTTTATCTATGAAGTCAACCATAAGCTGATGGGCGACTTTGTTTCCATAAGCAATGATGAAATCAACCGCTACATAAAGATGGAAAAATTACTGGAAAGTAAAATCTCACGCCGTTTTAAGTTCCGCAGATTGGAGAAAAAAGATTTTGGTTATCTCATAGAACATATCTACGGCAGAGCCGGAGTTGCCTATGAGGATTACGAGTATGATTTCCCCATAAAGAGATTAAAACGTGAAACGCTGGTAAAGCGGTATGACCTTATTCGTCCTACTCGTTGTCTGATAACAGAAAATCAGCGGTATTTGAAGATAGACAGCGAGGATACCACGACCTACGCTGCCTATTTTACCATCAACAACATTGTCGGGGAACTGGATTTTCCATCATCGGAAATCTTCTACTACCAGCAACAGCAGTTCACATTCCCCGTCTCAACCTCTATGAATGTGGAGATTGTGACGAATAAGAAAGCCTTATCCACTGTCCGAAACAAGAAAAAGGAGCTGAAAGACTTAGATAACCATGCGTGGGAGTCCAACAATGAGACGGGCAGCAATGTAATAGAGGCTCTGGATTCAGTGAATGAGTTGGAAACCAGTTTAGACCAATCAAAGGAATCTATGTACAAGCTGTCCTATGTTATCCGTGTGGCGGCTGATAGTCTTGATGAGCTGAAACGCCGCTGTGATGAAGTTAAGGATTTTTACGACGACTTGAATGTGAAACTGGTGCGCCCGTTCGGGGATATGCTGGGATTGCATGGAGAATTTCTGCCAGCCAGCAAGCGGTATATGAATGACTATATCCAGTATGTCATCAGCGATTTCCTCGCCGGACTTGGATTCGGGGCAACGCAGCAGCTAGGGGAAATCGACGGTATTTATATCGGTTATAACCTTGATACTGGAAGAAATATCTATCTAAAACCAAGCCTTGCAGCACAGGGAGTAAAGGGTTCTGTCACTAATGCGTTAGCGGCGGCTTTTCTCGGCTCACTTGGGGGCGGTAAGTCATTCTGCAACAACCTCATCATTTACTATGCGGTGCTATTCGGGGGAAAAGCTGTCATTGTAGACCCAAAATCCGAGCGTGGCAACTGGCAGGATACATTACCCGACATTGCGCATGAAATCAAGATAGTGAACCTCACCAGTGAAGACAGGAACAAAGGGCTACTTGACCCCTATGTGATTATGAAGCGTACAAAGGACGCTGAAAGCCTTGCGATTGATATTTTGACATTCCTTACAGGCATTTCTTCCCGTGACGGTGAGAAGTTCCCTGTCCTTAGACGTGCAATCCGTTCTGTCACCCAGAGTAAAGAACGTGGACTTCTCTGTATTATAGATGAATTACGGAAAGATGGCTCTCTTGTAGCAGAGAATATCGCAGACCATATTGAGAGTATGACAGACTATGATTTTGCACATCTTCTTTTCTCGGATGGTACGGTAAGACAGTCTATCAGCTTGGACAGACAGCTCAACATTATACAGGTAGCAGACCTTGTGCTACCAGATAAGGAAACAAAGTTTGAAGAATACACCACAATGGAATTATTATCTGTGGCTATGCTTATCGTTATCAGTACCTTTGCTTTAGACTTTATCCACTCAGACAGAAGTATTTTCAAGATGGTAGATTTAGATGAAGCATGGACATTTTTACAGGTGGCACAGGGGAAAGCACTCTCTAACAAATTGATTCGTGCCGGACGTTCCATGAACGCCGCCGTTTATTTTGTCACACAAAATTCCGGCGATGTAGACGACGAGAAAATGAAAAATAATATCGGCTTAAAATTCGCATTTCGCAGTACAGACATCAAGGAAATTAAGAATACCCTTGAATTTTTCGGCGTGGATAAGGAGGACGAGGGCAACCAGAAGCGGCTTAGGGATTTGGAAAACGGGCAATGTCTGTTTCAAGATTTATACGGGCGTGTGGGCGTTATCCAGATACACCCTGTATTCTCCAATTTGTTTCATGCTTTTGATACCAGACCGCCCGTGCAGACGGGGGAATCGAGGTGAAGCCTATGTATAGGAATAGAAAAAACCGTTTATTGGTTGTCTTGTTTTCCGTGATTTTGGGCGTACTGGTATTTCTATTTCTTACAGGTACGGTGGCTTATGCCGCCGGACTGGTGGATAATACGGTGAGCGACGCAAACGCTTACTCCAAATATCCGCTAGAAAACTACCAGCTTGATTTTTACGTGGACAGTTCATGGGATTGGCTGCCGTGGAACTGGTTGGATGGGATTGGGAAAAGTATTCAGTACGGGTTATATGCCATTACAAATTTTATCTGGACGGTGAGCTTATATATCTCTAACTCTACAGGATATGTGGTACAGGAAGCCTATAAACTGGATTTCGTATCAGATACCGCAGACGCAATCGGCAAAAACATACAGACGCTTGCTGGCGTGACTTCTAGCGGCTTTTCCAGAGAGGGGTTCTATGTGGGATTCCTGCTTATTCTTATTCTGGCTATGGGTATTTATGTGGCGTATACAGGACTTATCAAACGTGAAACCACAAAGGCGGTTCATGCGGTGGTAAACTTTATGGTCGTGTTTCTACTGTCAGCGTCAATGATTGCCTATGCGCCGGACTATATAGCAAAGGTCAATGGATTTTCCGCAGACATAGGCAATACCGCCCTGTCGCTTGGAACAAAAATTGTGCTGCCGGATTCTGAGAGCAAGGGAAAAAATAGCGTGGATTTGATACGTGACAGCTTATTTTCTATGCAGGTAAAACAGCCGTGGTTACTCCTACAGTACGGGGAATCAGACGTAGAATCATTAGGCGCTGAACGTATTGAAAAATTACTGTCTGTCAGTCCAGATAAGGACGACAGGGAGAAGGTGGTAATTGAGGAGATTGAGGACAGGGATAATGCGAATTTAAGCGTCACAAAAACTATGAGCCGCTTAGGAACGGTAGTTTTCTTGTTTATTTTCAATATCGGGATTTCAATTTTCATATTCCTGCTGACAGGCATGATGATATTTTCACAGGTACTATTTATCCTGTATGCCATGTTTCTGCCCGTCAGCTTTATCTTGTCCATGCTGCCGACTTATGAAAGTATGGCGAAAAAGGCTCTTACAAAGCTGTTCAACACTATCATGCTCCGTGCTGGTATTACGCTGGTGATTACGGCGGCTTTCAGTATATCTGCCATGTTTTATTCCATTTCCAAAGGATATCCGTTCTTTATGATAGCGTTCTTACAGATAGTGACTTTTGCAGGAATTTACTTTAAGCTAGGGGATTTAATGGCAATGTTCAGTTTGCAATCTTCGGATACACAGCAAGTCGGCAGACGTATCATGCGCCGACCATACCTATTCTTGGGGCGTGGCGCAAGGCGTTTAGAACACAGGATTGGAAGAACCCTAGCTACTGGTGCTGCCAGAGGTGTGACTGGTACGGCAGTAGTCTCTCGCTCACAAAAAAACAATGCAGCAAAGACGGGAAGTCATAACAGACCAACCCACAATACACAGGCGAATTCTCCTACAAATAACTCTCCTACTTTTGGGAAACGTGCTGGTGAGAAAGTGGGTACTGTCCTTGACAGTAAAAACCGTATCCGTGATAAGACTAAATCTGTCACACAGCAGGCGAAAGATATGCCGGCACAGGCACAGTACGCTATCCATAACGGCGTAAGCAGGATACAGGAAAATGTATTGGATTTTGGGCGTGGCATTATGGAGGAACAGGCGACAAGAAAACAAGGACGTGCTAACAGGCAGAATCAGTGCAGGCAGACCATTACAGAAAAGCGAAAGGAACTGGACAGGGCAAGACAAGGTTCTGGCTCTACAGGGAATGGAGCTTTCCAAACACATGACCGACCAGCAATAACGCCTGTACCTGTAAAAGCTGTTTCACAAAAGGCGGCTAACAGGCGGCATGAATCTGTGACCAGGGAACGTCCGGCAAAATCAGAAATAGGACAGGCAACGACAGCCAGAACAAGAGACGCAGCTTTAAAACAGCAGAAAAATATACGGACGCAAGTGGCAAGACAGGCTGTACCGACCAGCACAAAGCAAATTGCTTCAACTATGTCAAAACAATCTATGCCGTTAAAAATAAATCAGACTGTTTCAACCACTTTATCACATCAGACTATAAAACACCAAAAGCAAACGGCGGCTCTAAAGAAACAGATGTTCAAACCCTCTGCTATGAATCAGACTCCCCACCAGAACGCCAGCCAGAAAGGACGGAAGAAATGAAGATAAGATATTTTGCGGTATTCGGTGGGATATTTACGGTAATTATCAGCCTGCTTTTGTTCTTGTTCATCATTACCGCAGATGATGAAGAAAGCAACACTTCTTCCTTTGATTTTTCGGGAATGAACCTGTCGCCGGAGGTATTGAAACATCAGCCTACGGTTGAGAAATACGCAAAGCAATACGGGATTGAGGACTATGTGGAATACCTACTTGCGATTATGCAGGTGGAATCTGGCGGCACGGCTACGGACGTTATGCAGTCCTCGGAATCTATCGGCTTGCCGCCTAACTCTCTTTCCACAGAGGAATCTATCAGACAGGGGTGTAAATATTTCTCCGAGCTGGTGAATTCTGCAAAGGCAAACGGATGTGACATTGATACAGTTGTACAATCCTATAATTATGGCGGCGGCTTTATCGGCTATGTCGCAGGACACGGGAAGAAATATAGCTTTGAGCTGGCGGTGAACTTTGCAAGGGAGAAATCTGGCGGAGTAAAAGTCAGCTATAAAAATGAGATTTCCATAAAAGAAAACGGCGGCTGGCGTTACCGATACGGGAACATGTTCTATGTAAGGCTGGTTTCGCAGTATATTGCCGTCCCCAGCTTTAATACTGCCATGGCACAGAAAATCTTTAGTGAAGCGTTAAAGTATCAAGGCTGGAAATATGTATACGGGGGCAGCAATCCGAACACCAGCTTTGATTGCTCTGGACTTACTCAGTGGTGCTACGGGAAAGCAGGTATCAAGCTCCCACGTACCGCACAAATGCAGTATGACGCTACCCAGCACATACCGCTGCCACAGGCAAGGGCTGGCGACTTAGTATTCTTCCACTCTACCTACAATTCGGGAACGTATGTAACGCATGTGGGGATTTATGCCGGAAACAACCGTATGTATCACGCTGGAAATCCTATTGGTTATGCAGATTTGACAGAATCGTACTGGCAGCAACACCTAATCGGCGCAGGACGGGTGAAAACAAACTAACAGAAAGGAATGATATCTATGCTATTTAAGAAAAAAGATAAGGAATTAAAAAAGGAAAAACGAGTGCCTGTAATGAAAGTAGGCACACATAAGAAAATGATACTTGCCCTGTGGCTGGTGCTGATGGCAAGCGTCAGTTTCGGGGTATATAAGAATTTCACCGCCATTGACAGACACACAGTACATGAAAAGGAAGTCATTGAGCAGAGGATAATTGACACAAATCGAATTGAAAATTTTGTCAGAGCTTTTGCAACGGATTATTATTCATGGAGCAACACGCAGGAATCCATTGACGCAAGGACTATGAATATCAGCCGTTATCTGACAAAAGAATTACAGGATTTGAATATGGATACGATACGGCAGGATATACCTACAAGTTCTACGGTTACAGACGTTAAAATCTGGGATATTGAACAAGACGGAACACAAGAATTCACAGTCACCTACTCTGTAAACCAAACTGTGACAGAGGGGGAACAGTCCATAGGCTATACTTCTGCTTATACGGTAGTGATTCATGTAGACGATAACGGGAATATGGTGATTACGAAGAATCCGACCGTCAGCAGCCTGCCGGAAAAATCCGGCTTTGAGCCAAAGATAAGAGAATCCGATGGAACTATGGACGCTGCTACTACGGAGGAAGTGACAGAGTTCTTGGAGACGTTCTTCAAACTGTATCCGACAGCTACGGAAAAGGAACTTGCCTATTATGTAGAGGGAAATGTGCTTGCCCCTGTAGGATGTGATTACCTATATTCGGAGCTTATCAATCCCATATTTACAAAAGAGGGAGGACAGGTGAAAGTATTCGTATCCGTAAAGTATCTGGATAATCGGACAAAAGCGGAGCAGATTTCACAGTTTCATTTGATATTGGAAAAAGATAGTAACTGGAAGATAGTAAAATGAATACAGAGGGATTGCCTTCCAGTGGTAATCCCTCTATCATATAAAACTCAAAATATCAATCATAGAGACCTTTGAAAAACTCGTCTATTGAGTCTGCATGATAAAGTTTTTTCATAGCTAATAATACACTTATTCTTATACTATACTTTCCCGATTCCATTTGAGAAATCATTTCCCGACTTATGGGAAATCCTAGTAACTGCATTTTTGCTGCCACTTCTTCTTGGGATAAACCAGCATTAATTCTCAATCTTTGCAAATTTTCCCCAATAGATACATCTTGTTTTATCTTCTTATCCACTATGCTACACCCTCGTTTTGGAATGAATATATTACATTACTATTGATTCTATATGATTTTTAGTATAATATTGGAATGTATACATTCCATTTTTCCGTTATAGAAAAAAATACAAGCAAGGAGGAAAAGTATGATTACTAAAAAGACAAATATTATTGGACAAGTAGCACTTAGAGCAGAAACCTCACCGGAAGTGGTACGAAAAAAACTCGAAGAAGCTATTATAATGGCTAAGGAGTCCCCAAATCCAAAAACACGGCAATTAATCTGTGACGAACATATAAATACAGGAATAATGAAAAGGTTAGGAACTTCAATTTTACTATCATGCGTTCTGTTATCTGGATGTAGAAAAGAATTTGTTGAAATGGATGTTCTATCATCTCAAAATATAACTTCTGCTAATTGGTATGAACTTAACATTAGTGTCATTGCTGATAAAGATACCATATTAGATATGGATGCCTGTTCTAATGAAATTATACAGCATGTTCTGGACAACGATTTCCATAGCATACGCTTTTCATATGATTTAAGTGGATATCCCAATGAGGTTACTGTAGATGTTTTTACTTCTGAAAAAAATTTCAAAAAAGGGAAGGTTGCTTATTCTTTTGACTATGTTACAAACTTCGATACGGAAAATAATGAAATTCAAAATAATATCAAAGACAATCCCGATGAATTTGAAATCCAATATAAATAAGCGTAATAAGATGAAAATAAGCGGTAAATCTGTTACAGATTTATCGCTTTCTTAACGTAAAAAAGATAATAATATACAAAAAAATTCCTCTGTTACTGATAAACTCACAAAGGATTACAAAATATCTACAAAGATAGACCATCAAAAAAATCATCCATTGACTTTACTTTATAGATTTCTTTCATTGCCAACAATACACTTATTCGGATACTATATTTTCCACATTCCATTTGTGATATGATTTCTCGGCTTATCGACTGCTCTAATACCTGCAATTTTACCGCCACTTCTTCTTGAGACAAACCTGCTTTTTTTCTAAGAGTACGAAGATTATCACCTATAGAGATATCCTGTTTTAGTTTCATAATCAACTGCATTCTCCTTTAAGTTCTGTTAAATAAAATTATAATGATTTTATTTCGCAAAACCGGAATGTATACATTCCGTTTTAAAGAAATACAAATTATATATACAAATGTAGATTAATCAAATAGCTATTGTTCAGAAACGAAAAGGATAGTAATAAATTTTTTTAACTTACAATATTTGACATTTTTTTCACATTCTTTGTTGTATTATTAACAAGGTCATTGTAAATAAATGTAAAAATATGTCCGATAAAAATTTTGTTATTATATGGCATAACCATACATTATATAAGGTATAAAATGCTCTCCATACAAATATCTTCAAAGTTAAATACTTTATATCTGTTTATTGCAGTAAATAGATTGTAACGAAGCCTGCCGATTTTTACCGGTCAGGCTTTTTATTATGCAAAAGAAAATTCTGATTTTTTTGAAAAATATGCACCAAAACGCTCTTATGAAACGAGTGTTAGTGCGAAAAGGGAAAGAACAATTTTTATCCCCTTTCAATTCACAAGAAAGGGGGTGAGATGATGAAAATAACTTCTTTTCAGAAAGCTATCCAACTTCAATTTGACACTCTGGCACGTAAAGTTGTTGATTGTACTGTAAAAGATTATGAGCGGGAAATTGATAGGCGTGCAAAGCATGAATTGACATTTTCTGACTTATCGGAAACGGAAATAAACTGTATTGGAAATACAGATGAATACTTTTCTGATTTTACATCATTCAAAGTGCTGGGTGAGATTATCCCTGTTTTAGATGATAGGTTGTACGCTACTCTAAAATGTCTGTCTGAAAGAAAACGAGACATTATTTTAATGTATTATTTCTTGGATATGACAGATGAAGAAATCTCAAATTTTTTTCAAATAGCACGTTCTACAGCTACCAGAAACCGTGCAAAGGCATTGAACGAAATTAGGAGATTAATTGAGGAGGAAATGAAACATGATGAAATCAACTGCTAAATGTCCGCAATATGCTGTTATTGCAGCAGCGACAGATGGAAACGAAATGGCAATTCATAAAGTTTTAAATCACTATGACGCATACATATCAAAAGCCAGTTTACGCCCTCTATTTGATGAATATGGGAATATCTATCTTGCTGTGGATATGGAATTAAAAGGCAGAATCCGAACTGCTTTAATGAAGATGATAATGAAATTTGAGATGGAAATAGTGTAATTTTAGGCAGAGAATAACAATTAAGGAAATACTCCAACATACTTTTCTTGTTAGTTTATGAAAATCCATTATTTTAATAGTGGATTTTCATAGACTGGCAAATTACAGTCGAATGTTCTTTGACAATAGAATAAAACAATCAGATACGTTTGATGTACAGTGAGCCTACGAACTGGAACGCCATGACCGAAAGGGGGGAATTAATGGAGCGATAATTCCAGTGAAACGTAAGCGGCTGTTGGAAAAGCCGCTGCCATGACCTGTATATCAGAATAATGATACGCCCGTATGACACGGTTCGCCCATCAGAATGGGAATGGTGAAAATCCAGCGGAGCTTTCCAAAGCCGTCTGATTGTTTGAAATATGGATAAATATATGCATAAAGGACAAGCCAGACGACGTATGTTGGGATTAGATAACGCAAACAGGGAGGGCGATTTTGAAGAAAAAAGAGACAATCCACTACACAGTAGAAAGAGAATTTTTATCAAAGATTTCCGTTGAAGAAATGCTTATCCGTATCATTAAAGCACATCTTATAATAAAAGAAAAGAATAGTAATATGGTATAGAAAATATGGAAAAAGGATATGTTTTGTGGTATAATATTATTATAGGTACAGCAGTTAGATAGGTGGAAAAATGAAGAATTTAGACTTATTTAATGTAGCTATTTATATCAGATTATCAAGAGAAGATGGTGATAAGGAAGAAAGCGATAGTGTAGGAAATCAAAGAAATCTATTAACAGATTACGTTTCAAAAAAAGATAATTTCATCTTGCAGGATATATATGTTGATGATGGTTACACAGGTACGAATTTCAATCGCCCTAGTTTCCAAAAAATGATTGCAGATATAGAAGATGGAAAAGTAAATTGCGTCGTTGTAAAAGATTTATCCAGATTCGGACGTGATTATATTGACACAGGGCGTTATCTTGAAAGATTTTTTCCAGAAAAGGGCGTTCGTTTTATAGCGTTATCAGATGGAATTGACAGTATAAAACAGGCGTATGATATGCTTTTGCCGATTAAGAATATTTTCAACGAACAATATGCAAGGGATATTTCCAATAAAATACAAGCTACTGTAAAATCAAAACAAAAAGCAGGCGAATTTATCGGAGCATTTACCAGCTATGGATATAAAAAGTCTCCTGTAGACAAAAATAAGTTAGTTATTGATGAATACGCAGCAGAAATTGTAAAAAGAATATTTGCCTTGTATGTGGCTGGAACAGGTAAACAAAGCATTGCAAAACGTCTAAATTCAGAAGGAATTTTGTGCCCGTCCGAGTATAAAAAAATAAACGGTGAAAATTACAAAAACTGCAACCGTTTGGAAACTACTTCTTACTGGACATATTCTACCATCCGTGCAATGTTGAAAAATGAGCTTTATATCGGCAATATGGTACAAGGCAAGAAACATCAGCGTATGAGAAGTAAGCAACGTGCAGTAGATAAGGAAAATTGGGTAAGAGTTGAGAATACGCATGAACCGATTATTGACCGTGACACATGGGAAAAGACGCAGAAACTTCTGGTGAAAAAACATAGGGATATTGACTTAGAGACAAATAAAAATATTTATGCCGGATTTATTAAATGTGGTGATTGCGGCAGAGCTATGATGAAGAATTTCTGGCGGCGTGCTGATGGAAGTAAATCTTATTCTTTTTATTGTGGTACATATAAGAGAAATGGCAAAGCCTATTGTACTCCCCATTCTTTACCATTTCAGATTTTAGATGAAATTGTTTTAAGCGATTTGAAAACGGTTATCCGAAGCGTTGAAAATTTACAGGAGCTTGTACAAAAGCAATCATTTAACGCTTTAAAAGTCAAGAGGATTACAGACACAGAACTGGTAAAGCTAAAAACAGAATTGGAACGAGTTAAGAAGCTGAAAAAATCAATCTATGAAGATTATAAAGATGAATTGATTTCCAAAGAAGAATTTCTTTCTTACCGAGAGGATTATCTAAAAAAAGAAGAACTTTATTCAAAACAGATTGAAGCACTGGAAGAAAAGAAGAAAGACAATGTAACACAGGATACATTTGAAACACCATGGTTAAAAAGGCTGCTGGAGCTTAGAGACATTAAAGAACTGGACAGAGATATCGTGGTGGAGATGATAAACCAGATAACAGTATATGAAAACCGTAAAATCAAAATCAGCTATAATTTTGGCAATGAGCTAGAGCATTTGTTTTCCAGCATATACAGTGTAGAATCTGATGAAAAGGTTGTTTAATCTCAAATACATATCAAAACCCCCATTTTATTAGTCTTTTGGGGAAAATCAAAAATTTGCGCAAGTAACACCCTGCACATGGCGGAAGCGATCCCGGCGCAGTTTACAACGGACGCCAGGAGAAGGACGACGCACTGCGTCTGACCCTTGCGGTAGGTGAAATCCTCCAGAACCATGGAATTGACGTAGAATATACCAGGACCACAGATGTATTCGAGACACCCATTCAGAAAGCAATGGAAGCAAACCAGGCGGGAGTTGACCTTTTCCTGTCCATCCACAGGAATTCATTTCCCACAGATAACGAGGTATCAGGTGTGGAAACACTGGTGTACGATTTGTCAGGGCTGAAATATCAGATGGCACAGGACATCAACGACCAGTTAGAGGCTGTTGGCTTCGTGAATCTTGGAGTGAAGGAACGCCCCAATCTGGCAGTACTTAGAAGAACCAACATGCCGGCGCTTCTGGTGGAAGCCGGATTCATTAACTCAGATGTGGATAATCAGTTGTTTGACGAAAATTTTCAGGATATTGCACAGGCAATCGCAGCAGGCGTCTTAGACACTTTGGACTCGCAGGGAATCATAAAAGACGAAGATTACCGCGTCCAGGTAGGCGCATTCCGCAACCGCAGATATGCAGAAAGATTGTTAAACGAACTTCTTGAGAAAGGCTTCCCCGCATATATTGACGATTCTGGTCCCTATCTTAGAGTCCAGGTCGGAGATTTTGACGACATGGACGATGCGGTACAGATGGAGCAGCGTCTAAAACAGGCGGGCTTCCCGACCGTAATTGTGAAGTAGGAAGGCATAAAAAGAACCCTGCCCATTATCCTCTGGGCAGGGAGAAGATAAATTCCGTCCCGACTCCTTCTGTGCTGACCACATTAATATTCTCCCCATGGGCCTGAATCGCCTCCTTGACAATGGCAAGTCCAAGTCCAGTCCCCTTCTTATCCTTCCCGCGGGAGAGGTCTGATTTGTAGAAACGCTCCCAGATTTTATTCAGTGAAGTCCGCGGTATTCCAATGCCGTCGTCCTTGACCGAGGTGTAAACCTTTTCGCCACGCTCCGTAGTCTCAATCGTAACCACGGAATCAGGCTCGCTGAACTTGATGGCATTGTCTAAAAGGTTATATAGAACCTGCTGGATTTTCCGTTTATCCCCATTGACGGTCAGCTTCTTTGGCGGAAAAATGACCTCGATGGAAATCTTTTTCTGTTTACAGGTTCCTTCAAAAGAGGCCGCCACATTCCGGATCATCTCGTGAATGTCAAAAACCTCCTTATTCAACAGCATGTTTTTTGTGTCAAATTCATTCAGAGTCAAAAGGTCCTGGGTCAGATCCGTCAGACGTTCTGTCTCAAATAAAATAATCTTCAGATATTTCTCATGAAGCTCAGGCGGGATGGTACCGTCTGCCATAGCCTCCACGTATCCTTTGATGGAGGTCAGAGGAGAGCGGAAATCATGGGACACATTTGCCACAAACTTTTTCTGATAATCCTCCATGTCCCGAAGTTGTGAGGACATATAGTTCAGCGAGGCGGACAGATATCCCATCTCATCCTCGGTGTTTACCGGTATCTCGTATTCCAGATTGCCCAAGGCATACTGAGTGGCTGCCTCTGTAATCTTGCGCAGGGGCAGATAGACAAAATACTGGAAGGCAAGGAGTACCATGAAGGAGAGAATATAAATGACAAACACGGTAATGACCGAAGCCCGAAGCAGGATTTTCTGAGGCTTTAGGGAATCAGAAACATATTTGTGAATCAGCAGGTAGCCTTTGGGGGAGTAGCTGTAGACCACCGGAGCAATGACGGTAATCACATCCTCCTCAAAATATTCATGATAATCGCCTATTTGGTACTGGCTTCCTTTGCTCTCCACAGGGTCAAAAGCTTCAATCTCATAGGGGGCTGAGGGATATTCCTCTGATACCGCAGAGGAAATCATGACACCGTCCTTGTCAACAAACCACACGGCTGCCTCCAACTGTATCTCGATGCCGGACAACTGCAGGTGTACCTGGGAGTCGTCCACCCCCTCCGAAAAGTAGGAGGGGAGATAGTGGTTGGCAAAAAGATTCGCCTCTCGGTAGAGGGAGGTAGCCATCTCAATTTCCAGGGGGCTTTCTGTCAGGTTAAATGTCAGGGTCGCCACAATAAAAATGCTGAGGAATCCGAATATGACGTATACGATTACGAATTTCAGATATAATGTACTGCGCATGTGGTCTCATACTCCTTTGTGATTTCATTTGCCTGTTTATTTGACCTCAAACTTGTAGCCAATGCCCCAGACTGTGCTGAGGCTCCATGAGCCATGGTCTTTGATTTTCTCCCGCAGCCGCTTGATATGGACGTCTACGGTGCGGGTATCCCCAATATACTCATAGCCCCAAATCTGGTCAAGAAGCTGTTCCCGCGTAAATACCTGGTTGGGGGAGGCGGCAAGGAAATACAGAAGCTCTAACTCCTTGGGGGGCATATCCACCTGGGTGTTGTCCACCAGTACAGAATAGTTGGTAAGGTTGATGGAAATGCCAGGATACTCCACACATTTCCCCTTATTCTCAGGGGCATCCTCCTGCTTAGGCGTTACCTGGTAACGGCGGAGAACCGCCTTGACGCGGGCAACCATCTCCTTGGAATCGAAAGGCTTCATGATGTAGTCGTCTGCGCCTAGCTCCAGTCCCAGTACCTTGTCAAAGACCTCACCCTTTGCCGATAGCATGATAATCGGTACGTTAGATCTGGTCCGAAGCTCGCGGCATACCTGGTAGCCGTCGATGCCCGGAAGCATCAAATCTAAGAGTATCAGGTTAGGTTGGTAGGTATCGTGGGCGATTAGGGCTTTCTCTCCGTCATGCACCATCATTGTGTCAAAACATTCTTTGGTCAGATACAAAGAAATCAGTTCGGCTATGTTCTCGTCATCGTCTACGATTAATATTTTTTGTTTATTTACCATTTATGCTGTCTCCTATATGTGTTTACCGGAGTTACTTAAGTTCTACGATGGTGACGCCGGCGTCTCCCTCCCCGAATGCGCCCAGCCGGAAAGACTTCACATGCTTCTGGCGTTTCAGATAATTGTGGATGCCGGTACGCAAAGCGCCGGTTCCTTTGCCGTGAACCACACGGACGTTGGAAAGGTGGGCTAAGGCAGCGTCGTCTAAATATTTGTCCAGTTCTGCAATGGCCTCGTCTACAGTCTTGCCAAGAAGATTAATCTCTGAGCTGACAGAGAAGGATTTACCCATCTTCATCTTGCCCTTGGAGGTCTTGTGCATCTGCTTTGCCGAGTAGGAGGGAGTTTCTTCAATAATCTCCAAATCAGAGATGTGGACCTGTGAGCGTAAAATGCCCATCTGGACGGTGACATTTCCCTTGGAATCAGGAAGGGAAATCACAGAGCCGTTCAGATTCATGCTTAAGACTTTGACCGTCTCTCCAAGCTTAAAGTCCGAAGGCTTGTGCTGCTTCTTGGGCTTCTTGGCCTCAAGAGTTAAGCCAGAGCTGACAGAAGCCATCTTTTTGCGAAGTCTCTCCCGCTCTTTTTCCATCTCTGCGGCGGAAATATTCTCCTTGCCGAACTTGCGGAAGTTACGCAGGGTCTCGTCGGCAGTCTCCTTGGCGTCAGATAAAATGGCGTGGGCCTTCTCATTGGCTTCCCTTAGAATCCGCTCCTTCTGGGCTTCTAATTTCTCCTGCTTCTGACGCACCTCCGTCTTGAGCCTTTCAAGCTCTCGTTTGTAGGCGGCAATCTCCTCCTGCTCCTTCTGAATGGTCCGTTTGCTGGTCTCAAGATCGGTCAGCAGATCCTCAAAGGACTCATCCTGCTCGGTCAAATGGGTCTTTGCCTCTGCGATAATATAGTCTGGCAGTCCAAGCTTTCCTGCAATGGCAAATGCGTTGCTCTTTCCAGGGATTCCCAGAAGAAGCCGGTATGTGGGGCGAAGGGTCTCCAAATCAAACTCGCAGCAGGCATTCTCCACTCCCGCAGTAGAAAGGGCGTAGACCTTAAGTTCACTGTAGTGGGTGGTAGCCATGGTGCGGATGCCTCTGTTATGCAGATGGCTTAAGATTGCCGTCGCAAGGGCCGCGCCCTCTGTAGGGTCTGTCCCTGCCCCCAGTTCGTCGAACAGAACTAAAGAGCGCTCATCCACATGGGTGAGGAAGGAAACAATATTCGTCATATGGGAGGAAAAGGTGCTGAGGCTCTGCTCAATGCTCTGTTCATCCCCGATATCTGCGTAAACCTGTTCAAACACCCCAAGCTCTGAGCGGTCTAGGGCTGGAATGTGCAGTCCGGCCTGGCCCATCAGGGTAAATAGGCCCACTGTTTTCAGGGAGACGGTCTTGCCGCCTGTGTTGGGCCCTGTCACTATGAGCAGGTCAAACTCATCCCCTAATGTGACGGTGATGGGAACCACCTGCCGCTTATCCAGCAGAGGATGTCGTCCCTCTCGGATGCGGATGCGCCCTTCTGTGTTAAAGCTTGGCATGGACGCATTCATATCAAGGGCAAGGCTTCCCCTTGCGAAAATGAAATCCAGCTCACCCAGTACGGTGTAATCTGTACGGATTTCTTCAATATACTGTGCCGTATCTTCGCTTAAACGGGCAAGGATGACCTGAATCTCCTCCTGCTCCTTCCCGTAGAGCTCTTTCAAATCGTTATTCAGTTTTACCACGGCCATGGGCTCAATAAATAGTGTAGAGCCTGTGGAGGACTGGTCATGGATCAGTCCGGATACCTGGCTTCGGTATTCTGCCTTTACCGGTATGCAGTAGCGGTCGCCCCTCATGGTAATGATGGGGTCCTGTAAATAAGAGCGAAGAGAGCCGTTGACCATGCCGGACAGGGTGGCATGAACCTTGTCGTTCATCTGACTGATGGAACGGCGGATGTGCTTTAATGTCCCGCTGGCGTCGTCGCTTAACTCATCTTCCTCCAGGATACACCTGCGAATCTCTGTGGTAAGCAGGCTGATTGGCTCAAGCTGCTGGAAAAAGGAATCCAGGCAGTCTTTTTCTTCATCGTTATTGTCATGCCTTCCGTAAGTCTTGGCACGTCCGGCTGTCTCTAAGAGCTTGCAGATGCGCAGAAGCTCGCCGCTTCCTAAGGCGGCGCCCACCTCAAGACGCTTCAGGGAATCATTTACCGGATTGCACCCGCTAAAAGAGAGCCGTCCTTTCTTGACGATTCGGGTAAATGCTGCCGCTGTCTGCTGCTGTGCAGCGTTAATGTCCGCCAGCAGGGTCATAGGCCGAAGTCTTTTGCATCGTTCTTTGCCGCTAAAGGAGGAAGCATGGTCTGTCAGAAACTCGATTATTTTATTGTATTCTAGTTTGTTTAATGTTTTCTTATTCATAATTTAATCACCTAGAACTATTCTAACCTATTTACGCCATAAAGGGAAGGATAAATATTGAACAATCGTCTTTCTTGGAGTATACTATATCCGATAGGATGTATTTAGGGATGTGAGTGGCAATCGGGACAAAATTGCCAGAGGTTTTCGGCGGTTCATTATGGAAAGAAAGAGAAGGGTGGGTCTATGGAAGAACGGAAAGATCCAAGGGAAGAATTACATCCACAGGAGGATACTTCGGAGGCTGCTCAGGAGGATATGCAGGAGGAGTTTAGGGAGTATTCATTTTTGCAGGAGACGATTAAGCGGGACCGGAGGGGTGAGCGGAAGGGCTTTTTCCGGATGGCGGGTCTGGGATTGGTGTTCGGCGTGTTTGCCTGTTTTAGCTTCAGCGCCATGAAGCCCGCTATGGACAGTATTTTCCAGGACGACCCGCAGAAGGTTACGATTCCCCAGGAGGAGGAGTCTCAGGAGGAGGAAGAACAAGCCCCTCCGCCTGTGGAGGAGGTTGTGCAGCAGCCGCTGGACGCGGACAGTTATCGGCAGATGCAGCAGTCCTTGACGACCATTGGCGTCAAGGCGAACCGTTCGGTGGTGGAGATTGCGGGTGTTTTGGAGGACCAGGACTGGACGGAGGAGTCCAAGGATTATAAGAACAGTGTGTCAGGCTTGATTGTGGCAGACAACGGGCGTGAGCTTTTGGTTCTGGGGAAATCCTCGGTGGCAAAGGACGCGAAGGAATTAAAGATTGTATTTAACAACGGTCAGGCATATCCGGCAACCCTTAAAAAGAGTGACGGTAATCTGGGCTTTGGCGTCTATGCTGTGAACCGTTCGGATATTCAGGATTCTACATGGGCGCAGATTGATACGGCGGTTCTTGGAAGCTCTAATGCGGTTTCTAAGGGGGATATTGCGATTGTCCTTGGCAAACCTTTCGGGTATGCGGGTGCAATGGGGTTCGGCTCGATTGCCTCTGGCAAAAACACGCTGGATTCGGCTGACGGACAATATCGGCTGATTAATACGGACATTGCAGGCTCTAAGAATGGAAGCGGGTTCATTGTGAATCTTAAGGGGGAGATTATTGCCTTAATCGACCAGAGCGCCGCGGAGGAGGGGAGTACTGAGCTGATTATCGGATATGGGATTACGGATGTGAAGGATGTAATCGAATTTCTCTCCAACGGTCAGGGCGTTCCCTATATCGGGATTTGGGGCGTGGATGTCACGGAGGAGATTGAAGAACAGGGTATTCCAAAGGGGTTGTATGTGAAGAATGTGGATGCCGACTCTCCGGCCATGGCGGCAGGCATCCAGAGCGGCGACGTCATTACGGGCATAGATGATGTGGAGATCACCTCTTATGGGATTTATCATGGGACACTAATGGAAAAGAAGGTGGGAAGTGAGGCGGTGATTAAGGGACAGCGCCAGGGTGCGGATGGTTATGTGGATATAGATTTTAAGGTGACGGTGGGAAGTAAGGAGATGTAAAGGGAGTGGGAGAGTCGCTTGGTTGTGCGACTGAAGGATAGAGTCAGGAGATGTATAAGAGAGTGGGAGAGCTATGGTGATGCATCTGCATGATTGAGGAATAGGCAATTGCGAAACACATTATTCAGAATTTGTAGAAACTACACAATAAAGGAGTTTTAGTATCTACATTTAAGCAAACTTTTTGTGTAATGTATCTAAAACGAGATGAGGAGCGAAAGAAAATATGGCAACAAAAAAGCCAGTATTTATGCGGTTTCCAGAGTTTCGCAATTACCTAATGATTGAGGAATAGAGTAAGGAGATGTAGGAAATCCTGAGAAAAATTGCTTAGGCACCTTCGATGTGCGGCTGCTTGGGCAAAGGATTAACTAAGATAAAAACACAATAATTTTGACAGAATGAAAAGAGGCAGAAAAATGAGGTATATCAATACTCTTCGTGAGGGTGAGACAATTAGGAATATTTATTTATGCAAGGGAAAGCGTTCAGCGGAGACAAGGAACGGGAAGCCATATGACAATCTGATTCTCCAGGACAAGACGGGAGTTCTGGACGGAAAGGTTTGGGACCCCAATTCCGGCGGGATTGCGGATTATGAGGAAATGGATTTCATTGAGGTTTACGGTGAGGTAATTAATTACAACAATAATCTTCAACTGAATATCAAGCAGATTCGCAAGGCGCAGGAGGAAGAGTATGCTATGGCGGATTATCTGCCTACCAGTGAGAAAAATACGGAGATGATGTTTCGTGAGCTTATGGGATATGTGGGGAGGATTGGGAACACATATCTTAAGCAGATGATTGAATTTTATTTCGTGAAGGACGAGGCGTTTATCCGGCGGTTCAAGGCGCACTCTGCGGCTAAGAGTGTGCATCATGGATTTTCGGGAGGGCTTTTAGAGCATACGTTAAGTGTGGTGAAGTTCTGCGAATATATGGCTGGGGCTTATCCCATTTTGAACAGGGATCTTTTGTGCGCGGCGGCAATCTGCCATGATATCGGCAAGGTCAGAGAGTTGTCTGCATTTCCAGAGAATGACTATACGGACGACGGGCAGCTTCTGGGACATATCGTCATTGGAGTGGAGATGGTGAGTGATGCGGTAAGGTCGATACCGGACTTTCCGGAGAGGCTGGCAAGCGAATTGAAGCACTGTATCGTGGCTCATCACGGTGAGCTAGAGTATGGCTCTCCAAAGAAGCCTGCGCTTGCAGAGGCTCTGGCCCTTAATTTTGCAGACTGTGCGGATGCAAAGATGCAGACATTGACGGAGATTTTTAAGGATAAGAACAGCAATGACTGGTTGGGGTATAATCGGTTGTTTGAGTCGAATCTGAGAAAAACGACTATGGGGATATAGTTGGATTGGGATATTTAGAACAGAGGTATTTGCTCTGACAGCATATGAAGTAGTTTGGAGATTTATATTTTAGCATGAGAAAACCCTTGGTGGGCAGAGAAGCAAATGGTTGTTAGGAGTGGTTCTTTGCCGGCTGAGGGTCATTTTGGCTTTTACAGGGCCAATCAGGGAAGTGGATGAAGTATTATTAGGAAATTAGGCGATGACGCTTGGAAGGATACCAAAAGGCAGGGACTTAGGGGCAGACGAAGTATTAGAGGGAGTCAGGTGCAAGATGGAGGGTAAAAATGAGGAAGAATGATATTGTTACAGTAAGGATTGAGGATATTGGCAGCAATGGCGAAGGGATTGGGAAAATAGAAGGGTATGCGCTGTTTATTAAGGACGCTGTCATTGGGGATGTGGTGGAAGCCAAGATTATGAAGGCAAAGAAGAATTATGCATATGCAAAATTAGTGAATATTGTCACGCCTTCCGAATTCCGTGTAAAAAAGCCTGTCTGTCCCATGGCCCGAAGCTGCGGCGGGTGTCAAATTCAAGAGATGGAGTATGGCAGACAGTTGAGCTTCAAGGAGGACAAGGTAAGAGAGAAGCTTATACGGATTGGGGGGATACCAGAGGAGATTATTTCAAAAGCTATGGAGCCGATTGTGGGGATGGAGAATCCATTTGCATATAGGAATAAAGCCCAGTTTCCAGTTGGAACGGATAGAGATGGGAGGATTGTCGCAGGGTTCTATGCTGGTAGAACCCACAGTATTATTCCAAATACCAGATGTGCATTGGGGGTGGAGGTGAATGAACGGATTCTGCAGTGCGTGATTGATTTTATGGAGGAATTTCGTATCAGCGCCTATCATGAGGAGGAGCATAGGGGGCTGGTTCGACATGTGTTAATTCGATACGGCTTCCGGACTAGAGAGATTATGGTCTGTCTGGTAATTAATGGGAATGGGATTCCACATGGGGAGGTACTGGCAGAACGTTTGTCTGGGATTGAAGGTATGACCAGTATAACTTATAGCGTTAATCGGGAGAGAACAAATGTGATTATGGGGAATGAGATTCGCCTGTTGTGGGGGCAGACGTATATTACAGATGTGATTGGGGATGTGAAGTATCAGATTTCTCCGCTGTCTTTTTATCAGGTGAATCCTGTGCAGACGGAGAAGCTCTATGGGGTGGCAATGGAGTATGCGCAGCTTACAGGTGAGGAAACGGTGTGGGATCTGTATTGTGGGATTGGGACTATTTCGCTGTTTCTGGCAAAGAAGGCAAAACAGGTGTATGGGGTGGAGATTGTGCCTCAGGCGGTTTTGGACGCAAGGATGAATGCAAAGATAAATGGGATTGGGAATGTGGAGTTTTTTGAGGGGAAGGCGGAGAAGGTTCTGCCGGAATTTGGGAAAAAATATGAGGAGGAGCATGAGGGGAGAAAATATTATGCGGATGTGGTAGTGGTTGACCCGCCAAGGAAAGGGTGCGATGAGGGGCTGCTTAGGACGATTGTTGAGATGGGGGCAAAGCGGGTTGTGTATGTGAGTTGTGATCCGGCGACGCTTTCGAGGGATTTGAAGTACCTGAGGGGGGAAGGGTATGAGGTTGAGAGGGTGAGGGCGGTGGATCAGTTTCCTCAGACGGTGCATGTGGAGACTATTGTGTTGATACAAAAGAAAACCTCGTAGAAATCCTTTATTTTAGGCACTTTGCGAAGCATTTCATGTTCACTTCGGAGGGTGAAAAAATCCGAAATAAGCACCTCAAAAACTACTTTGATGTTTCAGTGGTAGTTGATATCGGGTGTGGGAACACAAACGGAAAATAAAGGGTTTGGGCAATTAACGTGTCCATGTAGTGTCCACCTTGCTGATAAAAAGCGGGCAACAGGCTCTTAGAAATTAAATGGGATAGGCGTATCATTAGAGATAGTGGTACGCTTATTTTGTTGTTTACAGATAGTAAAAGTGTGGAAAATATGTTAAAATATAAAAGAGATTTTTGGAATATGCACAAAAACTGAATTAGTAGGAAAAATATTTAATTTTATACTTAAAATATAAGGGAAAGGCGATTCAAGTGAAAAAAAGAACTTTTGATAGAAAAAATATTATTATAACAAGAATTCAGGAAGAAGATGTAAATTCATTTTTAATTGATTTAGATATAGATGATAATGGATTGCCTTTATATCAATTGGATGAGTTTACAAGGGCTGTTATTAATACTATACCAGAATACGTTTTTGCCCAGTATGAGAATCCAGATATTCCTCAAACAGATGCAGTTGAAAAGCTTCGTGAAGCAGCCAAAAGTATTTATAAGATTAGAGATTATGACCTAATGAGGCGTTGGTATTTAGATGAAGATAAGTCGGTTGAAGATGAAATAAAAAAGTTAGGGGATTCACGTAGAGGAGAATTTGGTGAGTTGATTTTGCATTTATTGCTGAGAGATTTCAAAAATACAATTCCATTAATTTCGAAAGTATATTTCAAAGATTCAATAGGAATTCCAGCACATGGATTTGATGCAGTACATATTACACCCAATGATGGAGTGTTATGGTTGGGTGAAAGTAAATTTTATACTAATAGTAAAAGTGGAATCAAAGAGCTGATTGGTGATTTAGAGAATCATTTTAAGAGAGAATATTTAAATGAGCAATTTCTTATTATTAAAAAGAACGTAGAAAACAACTCGATTCCTCAACGGGATGAATGGATTCAGAAACTTACACAATGTAATAAAATGAGTGATAAGCTTAAAACAATAAATATTCCGTTGTTATGTACATATCCTCATGATATTTATAAACTCTTTGATAATGTCGATAAAAAAGAAGCTATTGAATATCATGAAAAAAATATAAATGAATTAAAAACATATTTTGATGAACAAAATCATCATCCATTAAAGAATAAGTTAAATGTTATTTTACTTTTGTTTCCGATTCGTAATAAAAAAGAGTTGATTACTAAATTGCATGAAAGATTATGGCATATGCAGAATATGTGAGGGAGAACATGGAGAAAGATATTATTAATATGATAGATAAAAATAGAAAAATTTCTTATGAGCAGAGTTTTTCAGCTTCAATGGAGTGTACAAAGCTGTTAGCAAACGGAAAAGAACAGGATGAAGCGAAAGTAAGACAAATTGTAATTCATATTTTGGATGCTTGGGAAAGAGTTCCAAAAGAAACTTATGCTATATGGAATGATATTATTGAAGCTATTGGCTTTTATCCTTATTTAGAATCCCAAAAGGTATATATCGAAGAAAAGTCGTTATCTGATGAAATTAGAATAAGTAGTTTTAGGTCAGATTATTTAGAAAAAACGTTTATGCATAAACAACAAAAACAATTATCTAATATTTTAATGCAAGAGAAAAATGTAATAGCAAGTGCTCCAACAAGTTTTGGTAAAAGTCTTTTGATTGAAGAAATAGTTGCATCACAAATCTATAAAAACATTGTAATTATACAACCTACACTTGCATTATTAGATGAGACAAGATTGAAATTAAAAAAATATAATCAACAATATAAAATAATCGTGAGAACATCTCAGATACCAACTGAAGATAAGGGGAATTTATTTTTATTAACTGCTGAACGTGTCATGGAATATGACAATTTACCACATATTGATTTGTTGATAATAGATGAATTTTATAAGCTAAGTTTAAGGCGTATAGATGAAAGAGCTGACGTGTTAAATAATGCATTTTTGAAAATTATCAATAATTACAAATCGAAATTTTATCTTTTAGGACCGAACATTGATGGAATTACAGAAGGTTTTTCGCAGAGATATAATGCGGTTTTCTTTAAATCCCAATTTTCTCTTGTAGATTGTAATATAGAAGATTTAAGTGGAAAATTTGATAATACGAAATCTCAAAGGTCTTTGGACAAAGATAAACTACCAGTTTTATTTGATTTGTTAGATAAACTTGGAAATGAACAAACACTTATATATTGTTCAACGCCTGCAAGAGCAAGACGATTTGCAAAAGCATATTATGAGCATTTGATAGAAAATGCAAGTCAATCAATTAAAGAAGTACCATTGGTAGAATGGATAGAGCAAAACATTTCTCCGAATTGGAGTTTGGTAAAAGAGCTGAGATATGGGATTGCAATACATGATGGTTCTTTACAAAAACATATTGGAGCATCAATTATTAAATATTTCAATGAAGGTAGATTGAGGTGTATTTTTTGTACATCGACAATAATAGAAGGGGTAAATACTAGTGCCAAAAATGTTATTTTATATGATGGAAAAAAAGGTGGAAAAGAGATAGATTTTTTTGATTATAGTAATATTAAAGGGCGCTCTGGAAGAATGATGGAACATTATGTTGGTCGTGTATATAATTTTGTTCCTATACCAAAGCAAGAATCAATAATTATAGATATTCCTTTTTATGAGCAGGATAGGGAGATATTGACGGATGAAATTTTGGTTAATATAAATCAAAAAGATGTAAAAAAGCAGGTGTTGGATAGATATAATCGTTTGTATGAAATCGAACCAGAATTACTGAAAATTATTAAAAGAAATGGAACGAATGTAAATGGGCAGATGAATATATATTACGCATTGGAGAGAGATGTATTGACCTACAAATATGATTATATAGCATGGTCGCAAATACCAAATTGGGATAAGTTGAATTATGTTTTAGAAATTGCTGAGAATAATACATTTGATTTTGAAAGTAAGC
>ERZ808028.617-NODE-617-length-27550-cov-6.536527_pt1 | contig 27550 bp, 22 predicted proteins | sample MGYA00380184_ERZ808028 | MGnify/ENA primary metagenome ERZ808028 (study PRJEB31490, sample SAMN06133397) | mouse gut metagenome | isolation source: J8_1 | host: mice | place: China: Chengdu | collected 2015-05 ...
TTCAAGGGGCTTTGCCACAAATTTTTTCATGTTTGTCAAGTGTTTTTTCAAAAAAGTTACAAAAAAAGAGCAGGGTACATATTTCTATATACCTTGCTCTGTAAAGAGCGTCACTGCTGATGCCTTAACTAAATGACATTGGGGCATCGGCAGTTCCATTTTCTATTGTGGTGATGTTGGTGCTGGTGGGGATTGCAGTGATGGCTTTGGGAGAGCTGTTTGTCAGATATTATCTGCAAAAGCTTGCCGACAGGCTGAATCGGATTCTGGACGGCATGACGAAGGTAATGGACGGAGATTTGGCAGTACGTATTCCTATTGATTCATTGTTGGACGAAGAACGCCTGCCAGCAGGACATGCATTCCGGTGTGCCCTTGGGTATAAAAAGGAGGATGAACTGGATGTGATTGCCCGATATTTTAATGAAATGTGTGCCAAATTGGACGAGCATATTAAGAAGCAGTATCTGGCGGAAATCGAGCAGAAGAATGCGGAGATGGACGCACTTCAGAGTCAGATTAATCCGCATTTTCTGTATAATACGCTGGAGGCTGTCCGCATGAAGGCAATCTGCAACGGAGACAGAGAGGTGGGGAAGATGCTTTACAGTCTGGCGGTCACCTTTCGGGCGCAGATTAAGGAGGCGGATATCATAACGCTGGCCCAGGAGCTGCACTATTGTAAGAAATATATGGAGCTTTTTGAATTCCGGTATCAGAACCAGTTTCAGGCAAATGTGGAATGTCCGGAGGAGTATTTTAAGGTGCCGATTATTAAATTTGTTTTGCAGCCTGTGATTGAGAATTATTTTATCCACGGTATACGGATGAAGGAAACGGACAATTTTGTGAGAATCATTGTTGAGAAGGAGGCAGAAAGAAGATATGGGGAGGGCGCTGGTCATAAAGAAGCAGACATGTGTGAGGAAGGTTATCGTATTATCGTTGAGGATAACGGAAAAGGAATGACAAAAGAGGCCATTGAGGCGAAGAACCGTGAGCTTGAACATGATACCATGGAGAAACATTCTTCTATCGGTATTGCGAATGTCAACCGGAGGCTTAAGGCTGTTTATGGCAAGGAATGTGGAATCCATTTAGAGACAGGGAGTCAGGGGGGACTTCGGGTCATTTTAAGATTTATGGGAGGAAATTGAGTATGAAAAAAGTGATGCTTGTGGAGGACGAGGAATTAATCCTTCAGGGAATTCGTAATATCGTGGATTGGGAGGAGTTGGGGCTTAAAGTGGTGCATATGGCTCACGACGGGGTGGAGGCCCTTGAGATGTGGGAAAAAGAGCCTGTCCAGATTGTGGTGACGGATATCAGTATGCCGGAGATGGACGGTCTGACCCTTCTTCGGAAGCTTCGGGATCAGGAGGAACAGGTGCGGTTCATTATTCTGACCGGATATGATGAATTTGCCTATGCAAGAGAAGCAGTCCGGTTAGATGTGGAAAACTATATACTAAAGCCAATCGACGAGGAAGAACTTATACGTCAGCTTCGGGAAACCGTGAGGAAGCTTGAGGAGATGGACAGAAAGAAGCTTACATATATTGATGAGAAAACACAGTGGATGCATTTCTTAAATGGAAAATCCGAGAAAAGCGACGGAGAAAAGTTTGCGGAAATGTTAGGTCTTGCCACAGAGGGGCATAGTTATCATGGGGCTGTGATGAAATGGAACTTAGATGGGCTCAAAGAGAAGAAGATTACGAATATGATTGTGGAGCTTAAGAAAGAAGAACATTTGAGAATTGTCCATCTTCCTCCTGACAGCCTGCTTATGATGCTGGACGGGGGCAGAATGGACGAGGCGGCTAGGAGTGAAGAACAGGTGCGGGAATATTTTTCAGAGCTTCAGAACCAGATGGAGAGCAGGTTTAATATTATGACATTTATCTGCGTAGGAGCATCTTTTCAGAGATTTGAAGAACTTCCGGAAGCCTACAGAAGTGCAAAGAAGCTTCAAAAGTATCTGATTATTGAAGGGTACGGAAACTGTATCAGCCTGCCCCAGATTCAGAATAGAAAAACGGAGTCAATCCGTATGGATGAAACACAGCTTCGGAAATTTATTTTGAAAAAAGAAAAAGAAGCGGCGGTTGATTATATAGAAGATTTGTTTATTAATAATATACGCAAGGATGCCGACGTAAGCTCTCTGTACCAGATGGCGGTAAAAATGGCAATGCTTTTGCAGGATATGAAAAAAGAGTATAAGCTGGAATCTGGAAGATTCCATGATGTGTCGGAGCTTATGGAAACCATTTTTAGTGCGGACGATATTCATGGAATCAAGACGGCGTTTATCTCGGAGATTGTTGAGATTATCGAGTGTATGCACGAGGAGGATTCCCAGTATACTCCTGTGGTGCGTCAGATTATTGGGGAGGTGCAGAAAAACTATAGAGAAGATATGAATCTAAAAACATTGGCTCATCGGTATCATATGAATGCATCTTACCTGGGGCAGCTTTTCCAAAAAGAGGTGGGGTGTTCTTTCGCACAATATCTGAGCAATACAAAGAATGGGATTGCCAAGGAGTTAATTTTGAACACAAACATGAAGATTAATGAGATCGCAAAGCAGGTGGGGTATCCAGATACCAGTTATTTTTACCGGAAATTCAAGCAGAGTTATGGGGTGTCGCCAGCTTCCATGCGGGAAATGAAAAAATATTAAAATGGACAAAATCGTGAAATGATGGACAAATTATTTCACGATTTTTTAATGCTAGAATTTGTTCAATGAACCTGAAAGTTTTCAACTTTCAATACAAACTGCACAATGATATAGTTGATACAGATAAAAAATACTGCAGTTTAACGAACCGGTAAGTTGACGGACAGTATGGACATTCCACAGCGAATCAGAAAGCGCGGCCGCAAAATGAGAGGAAGGAGTGTCATCGAAAAGGAGGAGGTAAAGAGTTGAAGGCGAATACAAAAAAAGCCGGAAAGCCGAAGGGAAATTTTTTGAGCCGGCTTAAGGCGAATAAGGAGTTGCTTATTTTGAGTATGCCTGGTGCAATCTGGTTTCTGTTTTTTGCTTACCTGCCATTGTTTGGTATCTTGGTAGCATTTAAGAAATTTAGGTTGTCTGGAGACGGATTTTTCTACAATCTGTTTACAAGCGAGACGGTCTGGTTTGACAATTTTAAGTTCCTGTTCAGCAGCGGCGACGCGTGGATTATTGTGAGGAATACCGTGCTTTATAACCTGACGTTTATTATATTAGGCGTCGCGGTGCCGGTAGTGTTGGCCCTGTTGTTAAATGAGATTAAGAATAAGGGAATGATGAAGATTTATCAGAGCTCTATGTTCCTGCCCTATTTCCTGTCATGGGTAGTCGTAAGTTATTGTGTGTTTGCATTTTTGAATCCGGAAAAGGGATATTTTAATGCAATTATCCAGCAGTTCGGCGGCGAACCGGTTTCATGGTATACAGAAAAGAAATACTGGCCGTTTATCATTATCTTCATGAGCCAGTGGAAGGGAATGGGATATAACACCGTAGTCTATCTGGCGTCCATCTGCGGGATTGACAAGACCTACTATGAGGCGGCGGTTCTGGACGGGGCGACGAAATGGCAGCAGATTAAATATATTACGCTGCCGCTTTTGAAGCCTGTAATCACGATTCTTCTCATCATGTCTGTGGGCGGAATCTTCAAGGCAGATTTTGGTCTGTTTTACCAGCTTCCCAGGAACTCAGGGCCGTTGTATCCGGTGACAAATGTATTGGATACATATATTTTCCGAGCCTTAAAGACAAGCGGTGAGATTGGAATGAGCTCAGCCGCGGCGCTGTTCCAGTCAACAGTAGGATTCATATTGATTATGGTTGCAAATAAAATCGTATCTAAGGTTGACAGTGAAAATGCACTGTTTTAGTGATGGGAAGGAGGAGAGAGTGTGGCTGAAATATCCAGGCGAAAAATGGATAAAAGAATTAAAAAACTAGAGGCAGACGAGTGCAAATACAATCAGATTAAGACGCCTACCAACATTGGATTTAACATTATCCTGACAATCCTGTCCCTTGTCTGTGTCATTCCGTTTATCTTTGTCGTTATCATCTCATTTACGGATGAGGCTTCGCTGGCAATGAACGGATACCGGTTTATTCCGGAGAAATTAAGCTTCTACGCTTACGAATATATCGTCAGCGCCGGAGAAAATATCTTAAGAAGCTATGGAGTAACTATTTTTATCACTGTGGTGGGAACCATTATCGGACTTCTGCTGACCGGCACCTATGCCTATGCGTTGTCCAGAAAAACCTACGCCTACCGCAAATTTTTTACAACTGTAATCACCATACCTATGCTGTTCAGCGGCGGTATGATTGCCAATTACCTGATTGTGACTAAGGTACTTATGTTAAAGGATTCACTCTGGGCGCTTATACTGCCTCTGTGTCTGAACTCATTTAATATAATTGTACTTAGGACATTTTTTAAGACCAGTATTCCAGATGCGGTTGTGGAGTCGGCGAAGATTGACGGGGCGTCTGAGTGGAGGCTGTTTTTTCAGATAGTCATTCCAATGGCGCTGCCTGGGCTTGCGACGATTGGACTTTTCCTGACGCTTGGCTATTGGAACGACTGGTTCAATGCCATGATGTATATGGATAACAGGGATTTAATCCCATTGCAATATCTGTTAATCCAGATTGAAAGCTCGATTGACTGGCTTGCAAACAACAAGGCAACCATGGGTGTTGACGGGATTACAGCAGCGGCAAATATGCCGAAGGAGACGATTAAGATGGCGATTGTGGTAATTTCCACGCTGCCGATTATATTTGCCTATCCGTTCTTCCAGAGATACTTTGTAAATGGATTGACGGTGGGCGCGGTAAAAGAGTAAGATGAAAAAGGAGGAAAATGAGAATGAAAAGGCAGATATTAAAAAGATTCGCGGCGGCGGGGCTGGCTGTGGTCATGGCGGCAGGGCTTTTGGCAGGCTGCGGCAAGAAGAAGGCGGAGACTAATTCTAGCGGTGAAGAAATCGTGGAGTTGACCTGGTGGCAGATCGGGGATGCCCAGAAGGACCAGGAGGCTGTTCTTGAGAAGGTAAATGAATATATTGGTGAAAAGATTGGCGTGAAGCTTAAGATTAACACGGCAGGATGGGGTGATTATGACCAGAAGATGCAGGTTGTGATTAATACAGGGGATGACTGGGATATGTGCTTTACCTGCTCATGGGCCAATAACTATCTCCAGAACGCCAACAAGGGCGCGTTTCTTGTGATTGATGATTACATCAAGGATACCGAGATGTACAAGAACATAGACGAGCGTTTCTGGGAGGCGGCAAAGGTTCAGGGCAAGACTTACGGCGTTCCCAGTGAGAAAGAGATTGGAAGCATGCCTATGTGGGTATTTACGAAGGAATACGTTGACAAATACGAAATTCCAGTAGATGAGATTCACAGTCTGGAGGATTTGGAGCCGTGGCTTGAGCTGATCAAGGAAAAAGAACCGGATGTTGTTCCGATGTACTTAACCAGCAGCTACTCAGCGCCGATTTATATGGATTTAATCCAGAATCCTGTGGGAATTGAGTATGGGGATGACACGCTGACAGTGAAGAATGTATTTGAGACAGAGAAGATGAAGTCTACGCTTAAAACCATGAGGAAGTATTATCAGGCCGGCTATATCAACAAGGACGCGGCCACGGCTTCTGACGACAAGTCCATTAAGCGTTTTGTGACAAAGGGTGACGGACAGCCATACGCAGAGCTGGTATGGGGCAAGGACTTGGGCTACGAGGTGGTAGCGACTCCGATTATGGATACCTATGTGACCAATATTTCCGCCCGCGGCGCACTGACTGCCATCAATGCACAGACAGACCATCCCGAAAAGGCGGTTGAGCTTCTGAACCTGATTAATACGGACGAGTATCTGAGAAACCTGTTAAACTATGGTATCGAGGGTGTGCACTGGGATAAGGTGGAGGTTCCGGCAGACGAAGCGGCAGAGGCAGAAGGTAAGCCTTATGTGTATGACAACAAGATTAAGATGAACGAGGAGACAAGAAAGAATTATTCTGTTTCCTACTGGGTACAGGGCGGTTTGTTTAACACTTATGTTCTGGAAAATGAGCCGGTTGACAAATGGGCAACCTTCAAGGAATTCAACTCCTCCTCAGTAGAGGCGCCGTCCTTTGGGTTTGACTTTGACTTAGAGCCGGTAAGTACGGAGGTGGCAGGCTTCGGAAACGTGATGGATGAATTCGGAAAATCCCTTTATACAGGAAGCGTAGATCCGGATGAATATCTGCCGAAGCTTCAAGAGAAGCTGGAGGCCACAGGAATTGACAAGGTAATCGAGGAGATGCAGAAGCAGATTGACGATTGGAAGGCTAAGAAGTAGTTTACCAGGAATTGACAAGGCAATCGTAATTAGTAATGGAAATGATGACTAAAACAGATTGACGATTAGATGACCAGGAAGTAGAATAGGAGAGAGGGCAGCCCCGTAGAATGTGTTAGAGAAAGGGCTGCCTCTCTTAAAAATAATAAGGAAATTGAAGAAAAGATGGATATGAATAGAAAATCAAAACTGGAAGTATGTGTCGATTCTGTGGAGTCTGCAATCATTGCGCAAAAGGCAGGCGCAGATTGCCTTGAAGTCTGTTCCAATCTGCTCATAGGCGGGACGACCCCTGGTGTGAGCCAGTTTAAGCAGATACGGGAAGTATGTGATATTAAGTTGAATGTCCTTATTCGTCCAAGAGCCGGAGATTTTTTGTACTCGGATGCAGAGCTTCGTATGATAAGAGAGGATATCCAGATGTTTCAGAAGCTGGGGGCGGACGGTATTGTTGCCGGCTGTCTGCGTTCGGATGGAAATCTGGATTGCGTTCGGATGAAGGAGCTTCGCAAGTGTGCCGAGGGGCTAACGTTTACCCTTCATCGGGCCTTTGATGTGTGTCTGGACCCTTATCAGGCATTGGAGGAGTCGGTTTCGCTGGGGGTGAATACGATTCTCACTTCGGGTCAGGCGTCCGATTGTATGGCAGGCAAGGAGGTATTGAAAAAGCTGCTTGCTCTGGCAGACGGACGGATTGAGATTCTGGTGGGAAGCGGGGTAAATGCAGACGTAATCCGGCAGATGAAGGAGGAAATCCACGCAAGTAGTTTTCATATGTCCGGAAAACGGATAGTGGATAGTGGTATGGTTTACCGAAACGAGCGTGTCAATATGGGACTTCCCGGACTCAGTGAATTCGAGATTTTCCGTACAGACGGGGATGAGATTAGGAGAGCCAGAATGGTTTTAAGCAGCCAATAGAAGCGAAAAAATAGAAATGGAGGAATGGTCTGTGGCGGATAAGAAAGAATTATTACAGCGGGTGGGCAGCATGCAGCAGCTTATGTATGTGCGTCCGGTTACATTTGAGGAAGGAAGAGCAAGGGGAATGAAAGCATATGAGGTGAAGAACGGGCCTCTGAAATTCAGCGTGATGGCTGATAAATGCCTGGATCTTACGGATGTTTCTTTTTGCGGACATAACATGAGCTTCCTTGCAAAGCCTGGTTTAATGGGACGGAATCATTATGACACCAATGGAGCGGAGGCCCAGCGCAGTATTATGGGTGGAATGCTTTTTACCTGCGGACTTGAAAATATCTGTGCGCCTTGTAAGATTGACGGCAAGGATTTTCCCATGCATGGGCGGATACGCACGACGCCTGCCGAGCATGTGGGCGCAGATGCCTGCTGGGTGGGGGATGACTATATTGTGAGCATATCGGGGACTATGCGTGAGGCAGAGCTTTTCGGGGAGAACCTGACGCTGCGCAGAAGGATTACGACCTGCTATGGGGAGAACCGTATCTGTATTGAGGATGAAATTACGAACGAAGGCTTCCGAAGGGAGCCGATGATGCTGTTATATCATATTAATGTGGGATATCCTCTTCTGTGTGAGGATTCTGAGATTGTGATTCCCACAAAGAGGGTGACCCCAAGGGATGAGGCGGCGGCATCCAATGCAGAATATTGGAATCGCATGGAGGCGCCTAAAGACAATGAGCCGGAGTATGTATTTCTCCACGACATGGCGGCAGACCAGGAGGGAAATACGTTTGCCCTGGTGATGAATAAGAACCTTGGGATTGGACTTAAGGTGGAATATAGTGTGAAGGAGCTTCCGTATTTCATGCAGTGGAAGTCTATTGCATCCGGTGACTATGTAATCGGCCTTGAGCCGGCGAATTCCAGTGTTTACGGGAAACCTTATCATATAAAAGAGAACAGCCTGCATCAGATAGAGCCGTTTGCCACGGAAAAAAAGAGGCTTGTGCTTACGTTCCTTTCAGGCGCAGAGCTTGATGAGGCCAGGCGTAGGGCAGAAGAATTTCTGAAATAGGCAGGTATAAAACCACTTGGAAGGAGACAAAAATGAAGCGTTCAAAAATAAATGCAGAGATTAGACATATGGAGGAGATGATAAAGGCCCACGGATTTGAGATTCCACCCTTTTGCAAATGGTCTGCAAACGAGTGGAAGACAAAGGGGGCGGAATATGATGAAATTCGAGACAATATGCTTGGATGGGATATTACAGATTATGGACTTGGAAGATTTGATGAGGTAGGCTTCTCCCTGATTACCATCCGCAATGGAAATCTAAAAATAGATAAATACACAAAGACTTATGCAGAGAAGCTTCTCCTTGTGAAAGAGGGGCAGATGGCGCCCATGCATTTTCACTGGAAGAAGATGGAGGATATTATTAACAGGGGCGGCGGAAATGTGCTGATTACGGTTTATAATTCCACTAAGGACGGAGAATTTGACGATACGGATGTTACTGTGAACTGTGACGGGCGGGAATTTACTGTGCCGGCAGGAACGAAGGTGAGGCTGACGCCAGGCGAGAGTATTACCATTTATCCGTATATGTACCATGATTTTCATGTGGAGGAGGGAAGCGGCGACGTACTTCTTGGGGAAGTGTCCATGTGCAATGACGATGAACATGATAACCGGTTTTATGAGCCAATCGGGCGTTTCCCAGAGATTGAGGAGGATGAAGAACCCTACCGTTTGCTGTGCAATGAGTATCCGCGGTATTGATGAATAGCCGCAGGGTATAAAGGTTGGGAGGGAATATGATAAAACAATTTTTAGACAAAAACTGGAAATTACGCTGTCAGGGTGAACCTGAGCAGCCTGCCGTTGTTCCGGGGACGGTTTATACAGATTTACTGCGAAACGGCAGGATGGAGGACCCGTTCTGGAAGGACAATGAGCTTCGTGCCCTTCCCTTAATGGAAAATGACTATGAGTATGAGGTGTGCTTTGACATAAGCGAGGAATTGATGGCGCAGGATAGGATTCTGCTGCATTTTGACGGATTGGATACGATTGCTGATGTCTATGTGAATCAGGAATGGATTGGAAGGGCAAATAATATGCACCGTGTCTGGGAGTTTGATGTGACAGAGCTTCTCAGGAAAAAGGAAAATGTGCTTCGGATTGTGCTGCACTCGCCATTGCGGTTCATAAGAGAAGAATTCGCTAAATGCCGGACTCTGGGGTCAGAGGATGCGATGGATGGCTTCGTCCATATGCGAAAAGCTCACTGTATGTTCGGATGGGACTGGGGAGCGCATCTGCCGGATGCAGGGATCTTCCGTTCTGTCGTTCTGCTGGGAGTGAAGATGGCAAGGCTTGACAGTGTTTACATCAGGCAGGAGCATGCAGACGGAAATGTTGTGCTGCATTTGGAGGTCACAGAGGAACGTTTTCCTAATATGATAAGCTGCTCTGATAAGGGAGAAGTGTGTGATATGGAAGCAGTCTGCAGTACGGAAAATATCCCGAATGTGGCAGATACTTTCTATGTGGTAGAAATAGAAGAACCAGATCGGACAATCCGAAGGTATCAGGCTTCCCCAAAGGAAATCTTGATTGAGCATCCTAAGCTTTGGTGGCCTAACGGCTACGGCAGCCAGCCCCTTTATAACGTAAAGGTTACTCTCTATGGGGATGGCGAGCCTGTAGATGTCTGGGAGAGGCGCATTGGGCTTCGGACAATGACCATGCAGTGTAAAAGGGACCAGTGGGGAGAGAGCTTTGCCCATGAGGTAAATGGCGTTGCTATTTTTGCCATGGGTGCAGATTATATTCCAGAAGACCATCTGCTTGGAAGAATTACGCCAAAAACTACCCGAAGGCTTCTTGAACAATGTGTGGCGGCGAATTATAACGCTATCCGTGTGTGGGGCGGCGGCTATTATCCAGAGGACTGGTTTTATGATATCTGCGACGAGCTAGGCTTAATTGTCTGGCAGGACTTTATGTTTGCCTGTGCCGTGTATGAATTGACGCCGGAATTCAAGGCGAATATCCGCCAGGAATTCATTGACAATGTAAAGCGTCTCCGCCATCATGCGTCCTTGGGATTATGGTGCGGCAATAATGAGATGGAGATGTTCGTGGAGGAGGGGCATCACTGGGTTACAAAAAAGACGGAGGTTCGGGACTATGTCATCATGTATGAGCAGTTGATTCCTGAGGTGCTGGCAAAGTACGACCCTCAGACCTTCTACTGGCCTGCAAGCCCATCGTCCGGCGGCGCCTTTGATGAGCCCAACAGTCCCAATCGAGGGGATGTGCACTACTGGGAGGTGTGGCATGGGAATAAGCCATTTTCTGAGTATCGCAAATATTTCTTCCGCTATGCCTCTGAGTTCGGATTTCAGTCATTTCCCAGCAGAAGGACGATTGAGACATTCACAGACGACCCGAAGGATATGAATATTTTTTCCTATGTCATGGAAAAGCATCAGCGGAACTACGGCGCAAATGGGAAGATTATGAATTATCTGCAGCAGACTTATCTGTATCCCACGGATTTTGATACGTTAATCTATGCGTCTCAGCTTTTACAGGCGGATGCGATTCGATATGGGGTTGAGCATTTCCGGAGGAACAGAGGACGCTGTATGGGGGCAATCGTATGGCAGCTCAATGACTGCTGGCCGGTTATCTCATGGTCGTCTATTGACTATTGCGGAAGATGGAAGGCTTTGCATTATGCGGAGAAAAGATTCTTTGCCCCCCTTCTGCTCTCATGTCAGGAGGAAGGCATGATGACCCAGGAGGCGGATATGAATCGAGAGCATTTTGAGTTTGAGAAGTCGATTCGCTTAAATGTGGCTAATGAGACAATGGAGGATCAGTACGTACAGGTTTCATGGGCGGTTCGCAATGGGAAGGCAGAGATTCTGAGGGAGGGCGGTATGCAGGAGGTGAAGGCGCCGGCCCTGTCCAGTGTATGGCTTGACAAGGTGCTTTTGCCGAAAATCGACGTATTTTCAGAGTACGTAAGCTATGAGCTGAAAAAGGATGGGAGGGTTATCTCGGACGGGACGGTTATTTTCTCTTATCCTAAATATTTCAGGTACGAGGACCCCATGCTTTCCTGCCGTGTAGAGGGGGATGAGCTTGTGGTATCGTCCAGGGCATATGCCAAGAGTGTGGAGATTCGTAATGAGGAGGAGGACTTGATTCTGTCGGATAATTATTTTGACTTAAACGGAGATGAAAAGCGGGTAAAGATTATCTCTGGAGAGGCAAAAGGAATACGGTTAAGAAGCGTGTTCGATATCCGGTAGAGCAGAGAGTTGAAGAAGGGGCTTTTAAGGCCCCTTTTAGCCTTTGCGGATTTTGATGAGACGGAGTACGTCATGGTACAAGGAATCATGGTCTTCTAAGTCAATCATCAGCCATTTCTGCCCATTTCCTTCTTTTGTCTCCTCGTAAATCTCTCTGAGTCGGGCAGTACATTCAGGCAGGATTGCGTCAACAGCTTCTTTTTCTTTTCTGCCAACAACGACCATGACGGTAAAGTAAGCTTCCCTGGGATATATGGTACAAAGAGATTTTCCTGATTTTTTAAACTTTACGTTCCATCCTGGCTCCATACTGCAGCAGCTATACTCAAGCTTCTCCGTGCATTTGTAGGTTTCCTTGATTTCCGAGCAAAATTTTTGAAAAACAGGATTATGGGTGTATACTCCAAGCTCATCTAATGTAGGGCAGTAATTACGGTCTTTTAAATCAATCATTATAGTTTAGATTCTCCTTCATGATATATTTGGACGATGTCCGTCTGGCCGAAGGGCAGTAATTATGGCGTGCCCTTTGAATATATTTTATGTTTTGACAGAGGGTTACATCAGTCAAGTGTATTGCCAGGGGTGTTTCTTGTGTCTGCATATCAGTACGAGTATACCATAAGAGGTGGATTTTTACGAATATTTTGGAGAAATTTTAGAAATGTCGAAAAAAGAAGAATAAATATGGTTGAGATATTTACAAGTAAATGGTAAAATATAATCCTATTATCAATATAATCTTATTTTCATATCTGATAATCATCAGAAATTTATCCGGTTTATGAAGTTTATATCTGAGAAGAAAGTGTGGGTGATCTCCATGGTTTAATATATTTAACTAACTTATAAATCTTGCATACGAATCTAAAATTGATTATAATGGAGGTAGTGAATGGCAGATGAGATTTTACAATGGCATGATGGCTTTCACGCGGCACTCCAGATTGAGCTTCAGGGAGAATCTGCACATCTGAGATTTTGTTCGGAATATGAGCTATATAAGAAATCGCTGCGAATCGATACTGTGGTGATTAAGGAGTCAGATGCTAAGCCGATACAAAAGAATATTGGAAAGATTTTCCGTAAACACAACTTAATAGAGTACAAGAGTCCGGATGATTATCTGAGTATTGATGATTTCTATAAGGTCTATGGGTATGCCTGTCTGTATCAATCAAACACGGAGAAAGTACATGGGATTTCTATGGAGGATATCACAATAACCTTTGTATGCAGCCACTTTCCAAGAAAAATGCTGAAATTGTTGAAAAAGAGAGGGGTATTGGGGTAGTGCGAAAGGGAAAAGGAATCTACCAACTGACAAATGACCCGATTTCTATGCAGATCATAGTGAACACACAGCTCTCGCCCAAAGAAAACGTGTGGCTTTGCAGCTTAAAAAGAGATCTGGCAATGGATATAAATACAAAGCGGTTATTGAGAGAGTACAAAGGGCACAGGGAATCCAATCTATACCAGGCGGCCATGGATTTGATTATGCGGGCGAATCAGAAGACAATGGAGGAGGCGGGGAATATGGTATGTGATGCGATAAAAGAGATTTTTGCAGATGAGTGGAAGAAGCAGGAGCTCAAGTTTCAGGAGAAGGAAGTTCAGTTTCAGGAGAAGGAAGTCCGGTTTCAGGAGAAGGAAGTTCAGTTTCAGGAGAAGGAAGTCCGGTTTCAGGAGAAGGAAGTTCAGTTTCAAGAGAAGGAATTAAGGCTTCAGGAGAAAGAATCTCAGATAAATGAGAAGGAATCTCAGATAAATGAGAAGGAGTCTCAGATGCAAAAGAAAGAGATACAATTAAAAAGACTGGAAAACCGTATGGAGACTTTGATTCAACTCCTTATTAACAATAATCTTCTGGACGATTTGAAAAAAATTAGTATGGATAAGACATACCGTGAACAGATGTATCAAAGGTATGGTCTGTAATAACACATGAACAGATATATATTTTTCTTATAAGTCATGGAAGGTATAATGCCAATGAGGAAAGGATAGGCGTTTAGAAAGCCGGTTTTCTGGAAAAAAGCATAAAAATATAGGAGGGTATAGTTTACGCAGGCTACATCCTCCTATATTTTTTGCTTTAAATAATTATAAATTTGCAAAAACTTCCATCTGTTTTTTCAGGTCTTCCACAATCTCCCTGTTGGTATCCATACGCCCTGTAATATCTGCCATATCTTCCACCAGGCTTTTGGTGCTTCCGGCAACACCGGTAATTCCTGCGGCGCCCTCATCAATGGCTTTGGTAATGCTTCCAATGGAATCGGCAATCTCTGTCATGGAATGTCGAAGCCTGTCAGCTCTGCTGTTAAATGCGTCAATCATTTCTTTTACATAATCGGCATCTTCTTTATACTGTCTGCCGGAACGAACAAATTCCTGAAACTCTGTCAAGATGGTTTCGCTTAGGTAATCTGCCATATCCTTAGAATGTCCCGATAAGTTATGTACGGCTTCTGTCACGACCTTATTAACCTCTTGGATGCGTTCGGCAGTTTCGCCGCAGGAAGATGCCAGACTTTTGATTTCGTTTGCGACAATCGCAAATCCTTTTCCGGCTTCACCCGCTCGCATTGCCTCTACCGAAGCGTTAAGGGCAATTAGATTGGTGGTTGACGAAATGGACATAATATCCTTGGTCAGACTATTTATCTGGTCTACACTTTTGCTGTTTTCGATTGCTTCTCCAAGTACTGCCAGAATGTCTGTCGCCTTCTTCTGAATGGCGTCGGTGTTGGTCTGTGCCGTAGCCTCCATGTCGTTTGCGCGTATCTTCATTGCAGTTGAGTATTCTGTAATTGCACTGCATTCCTCTGCCATGTCATGAACATCTGTTTTTATGTCAGATGCACTGTGGTTGATGTTTGCTGCATTATTTGCCACCTTCTGAATTGCCATGGACAGAGAATCGGCAAGAGAGGACAGCCCTTTTGCGCTTTTGTTCGATGTGCGGGTATGCTTCAATACTTCTCCTGTTACCTCATCAAGGGTTTTTGAACTTTCCTGCAGAGTATCCACCGTACCCTTAATAGGCGTGATAACATATTGCCGTATGATTCGTACGGCGGCAAGCACCAATAACAGACAGGTTATGATGGACGCCGCTGTAATGATGAGAGAAATGATATAGACGGCAAGAAGATGCTTTCGCGCCGCAGCGGTACGGGCGCTGACAGCATTATACAGCTCCTCCGCGTTGTTCTCCATAGCTTTCCCAAAGCTTGCTACATCGCCATTAGCATATGCATAGGCGTCCTTGGTCTTGCTGTCTGCGCTTGCACATACAAGAAAGACCAGGGAATGCTTAAAAGAGTCGTAGTTGTCCAGAAGCTGCGTGTAGATTTCCTTTTCATCTTCTGTGATATAGTTTTTGTACTCCTTTAAAAAAGCCTCCAGTATTTTTTCTTCTTCCTTAATCTCGCTTACAATGGTGATCATCGTATTGTAGTCTGCCGCCACAATATGGGACAGAGCAATCTCATGGATTTTCGTAATAGAGTGGCGAATATTCTGCAATGTCTCAGAGCCCACCATATAGTTGTCTACAATTTTTGAAGCATTAGAATTCACATTATTAATGCTGAAAACAGACAGGATGTTTGAGATAAATGCCACAACTCCCAGAAGGATGATGGGAAGTATCAGACGTTGTTGTATACGGAGTTTCTTCTTCATAATGTTTTAACAAATCCTTTCGACATATTATATCTATCTTGCAGAAACACCTTCTGCCATCTCGTCTAGCTGTTCTTGTAAATCCTGGCCGGAAGGGTTCCCTAACGCCATGCTTCCGGCAAATTTTGAAACTGGATCCCAGAATTTTCCGCCAATCCACTGTAACTGTGAAAATTCTGACTGCTCTAAGAGTGCGGCAATTGCAGGAGATTGCTGAATCTCCTGAGAAGCTGCAACCTTGATGTTGGAGGGGCCTTGTCCGCGCATTTCAAAACGCAGCCGCTGGTTTTCCTCATTGGTAATCCATTCGGCAAGAAGAGCAGCCCATTTGGGGTGGGCGGAGTAAGCGTTCACGCCGATTAGTTTACAGCCGGAGAAAGAAGCCATCTGTATCTGACTGCCATTGCAGGTATAGGTGGGCAGTTTGGAGGCCCCTACATTCTCACCCCATGCCTTTGTAATTTCCACCGCATTCCAGACACCACTGATGCCTGCAGCGACGGAGCCGTTTTTTACTCCGTCGAGAAAACCTTCATCTGTCCGGTTGGTGAAGCCCGAACTGCCTGCAATCCGCAGCATTGCCTGGGCTACGTCGATGCCCCGAACGGAGCCATCCGTCTGGTTCCATGTGCAGTAATTAGTGATTCCATCGTCATTTAGTCCGACTTTCAAGCCTGTATTTCCAAAGAAAGAATATACATACCATGCGGAAGACCAGTCCATTGAGAATAGTTTGCCGTTTGCCGCTGCCGCTTGTAATATTCCATCCATTGTCTTAGCCTGTTCATCTGAAATATACTGCTTGTTGTAATATAGGAAGTATCCGTTGTCTGCCGTGAGTGGGTAAGCATACAAAGAGCCATTTACCGAGGCTGCCTCCACAGCGCTTGGAAGATTGTCTGCTTTGATTTTATCTGCGTTCTCAATGGGGTCTAAGGCTCCTGCCGCTGCCAGGGCATGAAGCTGGTCATCTGCAAATGTAAATACGTCTGCGCCTTCCTCCAGCCCGCCAATCAATACGTCCTTACAATTGGATTCTCCTTGAACCTCGAAAGTAATCTGAAAATCTGCCTGATTCCCATACTCTACCTTAAATTTCTGGATGATCTGGTTCATCAGCTCCGTGTCTTCCTCCGCTCCCCAGACTACCAGTTCAACTTTTTGGGGTTCTGTATCTGCAGAGGCTGTTTTTTTGTCTGTGCGGCATCCTGCAAGCGATATAATGCCTAGAATGCCTAAAAACAATCTGCATATTTTTTTCTTCATTTGTGTTCCGTCCTTTATGCTCCTAAATTTTTTCGTGGATAAATTATATCATTGAAAGGGGGTCCCTTGCAATATGGGACATATGAAGTTTTATATGATTTTATATGAATGAAAAAAGACAATTTTAAATACGATGAATTAGAAAAAAATAGCTTTTACCGAAAGTCCAATGTTGAGACCTACGGTAAAAGCTGCTTGTTTTAGAGATTAAGCTTTCGTAGAATAACCTATTCTGCGAAGCAAACCTTTTACTAAAAATACCACAGTTATTATAAGTACTAGCAAATAAAATGTCAATATCTGAAAATTAAGACTATTTGCCGTCAAAATTGTGGTCAGAAAAATACTTGGAACAACACTTTTTTGGGAAGAAGGCGCCCTATGAAGATATTCTTCAGAACATAGGTAAATTAAAGCTCTAACGTATATCCAAAGGGCACACTGTAATGTATACCCTTCGTGTGGGTGGACCTCATCCAACAATTTATGATATAAGGATGTCTAATTTGACAAAATATAAAAACCACTACGGAAAAGTATACTTTTTCGTAATGGTAATTTCCCATTAATTTTTTAACTATTCTAATATATTATCGACAATTCGTCAATAAACTTAACACACATTTTTTGTAATATCTGTCTAAAAATTTTTCCAAAAAAACCATTACGAAAAAGTATACCTTAATGGACACAGTCCACCCACCCGAAGGGTATGCATTACGGTATGTCCAGAAAAATGCTTGTTCGTTAATCACAAAGTTTTCCAATCTGGGGGAAGTAAAGATGCCGTCAGAAAAGGTATGTAAAACTATTCATCAGTACAATAGAGAACCAGTCAGTGCGGCTGATATGCAGAAGCTTTTGGAGATTGCTAGGGATTATAAGAAAGTGAAAAACTACGTATATACACGTTTCGGAGGCATAGCCAGCCTGTCTAAACTCTATCCTGGCTATACGGTTCAAAACGAGATGACAAGCAGCGGGCTTCGAGAAACTTTTGGGATGCCTTCCGTATACTTTTATCTGGCAATCTTTGATGCTTTAGGTGATATCAAATGCCAGTGGACACGTACAAAGACAAAGATTCTAAAGCTCCTGAATCAGAAAGAAGGGTTTTCAGAGGACGATAAACACTATCTTAGATTTTTGCTTAAGGTGAATAATGCATTTGAGGCAGTATTGAACCAAAAGACTGTAAAGCTTCCCAAAACGTTACAGAAGCAGTATGAAAACGTTTCTGCGCAGGTGAATACAGACCGGTTGAACCGTTATCTGTGCAGACAGGTTCGGAAATATTATATGAAACTTCATACAGAGAGTACTGACGGCTTTACCATAGCAGAGAGGGCGTACCGATATGCAGACCACGGTATATATATTTCCATAAAAGAAAAACGAAAACGTGTCTTTGTTCCGTTGACAGATAATAACCAGTATAAGAGTCAGTTATATGTTAAATTATTTCCAGAGAAACATAACATTGAGATTAAAGTTCCGATTAATGTAACGGTTCACGACCACAGGGATTATCAAAATCATGTAGGAGTGGCACTGGGGGTATATACTATGCTGACGACGGATGCAGGGAAGCATTACGGAGAAGAACTGGGGAGATACCAGATTGAGTATGCAGACTGGATTCGTGAACAAACGGCAAGATATAACCGGAATCGAAATGAGAATCCGGGCAGAAAAAAGTATTATGCCAAGAAAAGGCGTCTTGAAGAAAAGCTGCACAGCTATATCAATCAGGAATTAAACTGTTTCCTTAGGGAAGAAAAGCCTCAGGTTATCTATATCGTGAAGTTGCCGAAGCCCTGTGCAGGAGGTGTGAATAAGAAGATTAATCATTCTGTGGCACAGTGGCAGAGAGGATATATACGGAAGCGTATTTTGCAGAAGTGTCAAGAACAGGCTGTAGAGCTTGTGGAAGTATTAGGCAAGGATATTAGTAATGAATGTAGTGAGTGCGGACATATTGGAAAGAAGGAAAGAGGAAAATTTGTCTGTCTCAAATGTGGATATCAGGAGGAAGAAAAAGTGAATACTGCCCGAAATGTGAAGAAAAGGGGGCAGGGGGATGGAGTACTGAATCCTAAAGGATATTTTCAGCAATGCAGATTTTAAGTGTTGCAGCAGAAGATGGATCATAAGAACAACTGTTTTAGATAAATGCTGATGAGGAATCAGAATTTTACCGAAAGGACTAAGAATAGTGTTCATGATATATAAAATATAGACGGCATTAGAAGTCAGATACACCTTCATGTATGTGCCATAATATATACAAAGGAAATTATCTGAGTATTGGGTATGCCAAGACCTTGCGAACATGAAAAAGGTTATCAACCTGCGGTTGGTGACAAATATAAAAGGAAGTGCGCGAATGCGCACGCAGGTCATCAACCTGCGGTTGGTGACAAATATAAGAGGAAGTGCGCGAATGCGCACGCAGGTCATCAACCTGCGGTTGGTGACAAATCATGATGTAGCAGGGAGCGAAGCAGAAGAATCTGCATCATCTATAATGATGACCAATGTGCCTTATTTAAATATAAATTAGATAAATATTTATATAAATCTGATGTGTTAGGTTGGGGCGCGTTATGCGTTTCAGCCTAACACTATGTATTATGTCAGATTGATGAAGATATAAACAGTGGAAAATTTGTATCAGAGAGAAAGGACAATATGAAGAAGGATAATCTAAAACAGGAGAAAAGTTATGATGAAATATATCATTGTGCAGGCAGGCGGTAAGGGAACACGGTTAAAACATCTTACCAGAAATAAACCGAAAGCCCTCGTCCCGGTAGGAAATTTGCCGATGCTTTTTCATCTTTTCAGGAAGTATCCCGACAAGCGATTTATCATTATAGCAGATTATAAAAAAGAAGTTATGCGCGAATATTTGGAAGTATTTGCAGATGTGAAATATCAGCTTGTTGACGCGGACGGAGACGGAACCTGTGCAGGAGTAAAGCAGGCAATCAGCCTGATACCGGAGAAAGAGCCATTTTTATTAATATGGTCAGATTTGATTTTACCTGACGATTTTGAGATGCCGACAGGGTACAGAGACTTTCCGAAGGAAGTATATCCCAAAGAGGACTATATAGGCATTTCTGAGACTTTTTCATGTAGGTGGTCCTATAAGGAGGGCAAATTTTTGGAGGAGAGCTCCTGTGAACATGGCGTGGCGGGTTTTTTTCTTTTTACAGAAAAAGAAAAGATAAAGACAGTGGCCCCAAGAGGCGAGCTGGTGCGCTGGATGCAGGAAAACAAAATGACGTACAGAGAAATCGGATTGGCAGGAACAAAAGAATTTGGTGTATTTGAAGAATATAGCCAAATGGAAATGGAAAAATGCCGCCCGTTTAATAAGATCATCATAAAAGAAGATAAAGTGGTCAAAGAAGGCAGGGATGCACATGGAAAAAAATTAGTTGAAAGAGAATGTGCATGGTATGATAAGGCGAAAAAAATAGGAATAAAGAATCTTCCTGAGATTTATGGGTTTAATCCGCTGGAAATAGAACGAATAGAAGGTAAGAATATTTATGAAGACTCGTTTTCTTATACAGAGAAAAAAGAAATATTAAGAAAGCTGATAATATCTTTGCAGACGCTTCATAAAGCAGAGCAGATTCAAGCAGACAGCTTTAGTTGTAAGGAGATTTATTTCAATAAAACTTTTGGACGTATAGGGAATATCAGAGATTTGGTGCCTTTTGCAAATCAACGGTATATTACGGTAAATGGACGAAAGTGCAGAAATGTATTTTATTACAAGAGAGAATTAGAACAAAGGCTGGAGCAGCTTACCTGTGAAGTTTTTTGTTTTATTCATGGAGACTGTACGTTTTCCAACATGATGCTGCGCAGAGATAAAAGTCCGGTTCTGATTGATCCAAGAGGATATTTTGGATATACCGAGCTATACGGTGATCCCCGTTATGACTGGGCAAAGCTTTATTATTCCATTGTAGGGAATTATGACCGTTTTAACAGAAGGGAATTTGAGCTGGAGATAGGAGAGAATGAAGTCTGTCTTACTGTTCAGTCAAATCAATGGGAAGATATGGAGTCAGATTTTTTTGAAATGACAGGGACAAAACCGGAAGAAATTAAGCTTCTTCATGCAGTGATATGGCTTTCCTTGACCACATATGCGTGGCATGATTACGATTCAATTTGCGGGGCATTTTATAATGGTTTGTATTATCTGGAGGAAGTATTATGATTCGTTATTTTGAGAAGCAGATGGAGGAACTTAACTATTCCATACATTCTCTGGATGAGAATATATTTGAGAGATGGGTGGAAGATGCGACGGAAGCTTTAGAAAAAGGACATAAGATTATTGCATCAGGGCTTGGCAAAAATGTTCCAATCTGTGAGAAATTTGTAGGGTCCATGATTTCTATGGGATATGAAGCATGTTTTCTTCATACAAATTCTGCTGTTCATGGAGATATGGGGGTCGTAAAAGATGGAGATATGGTAATCTTACTGACGAAAAGCGGCGAAACGGAAGAATCTGTAAATCTTGTAAGGCTGTTAAAACAGCGGAGAGTGAATATATGGCTGCTTACCTTTGAGAAAGAAAGTACGCTCACAAAAGAGATAGATAATGTTATTGTGATGGACCTGCGGCATGAGGGAGATTTGTGGAATGTAATGCCGAATAATTCAACTACAATCAATCTGATTATGCTGCAGGGATTGGCTATGATGATAGCAAATAAGATGAAATTAGATATTGGACAGTTTAAGCGAAATCATCCTGGCGGTCAAATTGGTAAAAAACTAAGAGTACAATTTTAATAGTTATTTTAATAGTGAGAAAAAAATGGATATGAAGCTTTGTATTTGTATGCCTACATGTAACCGCAGTAAGTGTATAGCAAGGGTATTAAGCACGGAGATAGAGATGCTGAAAAAACTGAATATAGATATCCGAATCTATGATTCAAGTAATGAAGATGACACAAAATCCCTTGTATTAGAGTACCAAAATAAGGGGTACGAAAATCTATTTTATGAACAAATAGATTATGCTGTTCATCCAAACAGAAAGGCTTATCAGATTTTTAGGGATGCAGAGCTTACAGAATATGATTATATATGGCTGCTTCACGATCATACGGTATGTATGGAGACGGTCGCGCTGTCTTACATTTTGTATGCATTAGAAAAAGGATATGACTTCTATTTGCTTAATATGCAAAGCAATTCATATCGGATAACACAGATACAAAATCTGGATGAATTTCTGGTGCTGGGCGCCTGGCCGCTTAATAGCTTTGGAGCATCAATAGTAAAAGTAAAAACTTTTTTAAAAGGAACAGATTGGAAAGTTATTTCGGATAAATACTTACAAGAGAAAACTTTAAATTATTCTCATGTTGGTTTTTATTTTGAACGTGCAGCACAGATTGACAATATAAAAATTTGTAAATTAGAGCTTTTGAGAGAATGCTTTCTGGACTTTTTAAGGTACCAAAAAACAAGTTGGGATAAGGATACAATTCGTATTTGTACAGAATGTTGGGGGAGTAATATTTTAATGCTGCCTAATATGTATCATACGAAATATCAGGCGCTAAGAACCCAGGATAGATGGTTTCTGACAAAATATAAACTGCTTATGTATAAAAAGAGTGGTCAATACGGAATCAGGAGCTTTTTAAGGTATAGAAAATGGATGAAAGTCATATGCCCGGAGGCGTATTGGACAGATACAATGATTGCGCTGCTGCCCTTTGGGGTATCAAAATATATATGCTGCCACAGGATCGTGAGAAGAATTAATAAGGCGCGTTATTTGGGATGGAAAATAATGATTTACGGAGCTGGACGGCATGCAGTGGAGTGTGCAGAGCTATTAAAGGATATAGAGATGGATTTTGATGGTTTTGTAGTGACGAGAAAGCAGGGAAACCCAGATTCCTTGTTAGGATATCCGGTGCAGGAGGCACAAGCGTTTTTAGAAAGCGAGAACACTCTGGTTATTATTGCAGTTTTGACCAGCGGAGTTAAAGAAGTTGAGAAATATATTGAGAAAATAAAAAGCAAAAACAATATGTTGGATTGTGTGGTTTTTGAATAAGGGTATAAGAATGAAAACAGTGATTTTAGCAGGAGGGTATGGAACAAGGATTGCAGAAGAATCCATGTTTAAACCTAAACCTATGGTGGAAATAGGAGCAATGCCTATTTTGTGGCATATCATGAAGCACTATTCTGCTTATGGTTTTCAGGAATTTGTTATTTGTGCAGGATATAGACAGGATGTAATAAAAGAATGGTTTTCAAACTATTATTTACATACGAGTGACGTAACCTTTGATTTTAGGGAGAATAATAAACTAATTGTTCACAAGAGTGAATCAGAGCCCTGGAGGGTTACGATTGCAGATACTGGTTTGAATACAATGACTGGCGGAAGAATAAAACGGATACAGAATTATGTAAATGATGAGCCGTTTTTCTTGACGTACGGTGATGCAGTTGCTGATGTAGACATTAACCGGCTATTGGAATTCCATAAAGGTCATGGAAAGACGGTGACCCTCACAACTGTAAATATTGCGCAGCAAAAAGGGGTTCTGGATATAAACAGGGACAGTACGATCGTATCATTCCGTGAAAAAGAGGAGAGCGACGGGGCGGTTGTAAATGGAGGCTTTATGGTCTGCAATCCTGAGATATTCGATTATTTGCAAGATGATGGTACTGTTTTAGAACAGGAACCCATGAAAAAGCTGGCTCAAAAAGGTGAATTAAAAGGATTTTACCACAAGGGATTTTGGCAATGCATGGATACGAAAAGAGAGAGGGATTTGTTGGAAAGGTTGTGGGACGGCAAAAATGCGCCATGGAAGACCTGGGCTGACTGACACATAGGAGCAAAATAGAAGGTAAAAGGCAAAATGCAGGATAAAATATTAGATTTTTATAAGGATAAAAGAGTATTCATAACCGGACATACCGGTTTTAAGGGCTCATGGCTGTGCAAGACCTTGTCTTATCTTGGTGCAGAGGTTACAGGGTATGCTTTGCAGCCGCCGACGCAGCCGGCACTCTTTGAGATGAGCGGGTTAGAAAAAGACATCAATTCAAATATTGGAGATATACGGAAGTTGGAGCAGTTAAAGGCTGTTTTTAAAGAAGCCCAGCCGGATATTGTGATACATCTGGCAGCCCAGCCCATTGTACGGGAGAGTTATAAGAATCCGGTCTATACATACGAAACAAACGTGATGGGAACGGTAAATATTTTGGAATGTGTCCGAAGCAAATCCTGTGTAAAATCCTTTTTGAATGTAACAACAGATAAGGTTTATCTGAATAAAGAATGGGAATGGGGATATCGGGAGAATGAAGAATTGAATGGATATGATCCATATTCCAATTCAAAGTCCTGTTCAGAGTTAGTCACACACTGTTATAGGAATTCATTTTTTTCTGGGGATAATGAAAGTGTTTCAATATCTACCGCACGGGCAGGGAATGTAATCGGCGGCGGAGATTTTGCCAAAGACCGAATTATTCCAGATTGTGTACGTGCCGCTGTAGAAGGAAGAAATATTTTCATAAGAAACCCATATTCTACGAGACCTTATCAGCATGTATTGGAACCAGTATATGCGTATCTTTTAATCGCTGCAATGCAGTATACAGATAAAAAATTTTCAGGCTGTTATAATGTCGGTCCGGAAATGCAGGATTGTGTTTGTACAAAGACATTGGCGGATCTGTATATAAAACATTGGGGAGGCGGCTTAAGACGGGTGAATGAGTATAGCGGCGGTCCGCATGAAGCAGGGTGTTTGAAATTGGACTGTTCAAAATTAAAGGCAAATTTAGGATGGGCTCCCCGATGGAACATAGAGAAGGCGGTTGAAAAAACGGTTGAGTGGACAAAATGTTGGGCTTCAGGAGGGGATGTGCGGGCATGTATGGATATTCAGATTGAGGAGTTCCTGTGTTCACAACAGGAGAAGGCAGAGTAGATTACAGTGAAAAGGTGAAAAACATGACAACTTGGAAGAATGAAATCGAAGCTAGAAATCAGATTAAAGAATTAGTAACAGATTATTATAGAGAATTTAAAAAACCAGAGCTGGAAAAAGAGTTTACGCCAGGGGAGAGAATTTCTTATGCATCCCGTATTTATGATGAAAAGGAAATGTGCAGTCTGGTAGATGCAGCATTGGATTTTTGGCTGACTACAGGACGTTTCTCAGAGGAATTTGAAAAATATTTTGCACAGTGGATTGGGGTGCGCTATGCGAATCTGGTTAATAGCGGCTCATCGGCAAATCTGGTTGCATTTATGGCGTTGACGGCGCCAGAGCTTGGAGACAGGCAGGTTAGACAAGGGGATGAGGTAATTACTGTTGCCTGTGGATTCCCAACAACAGTTGCGCCCATACTTCAATACGGTGCGGTTCCGGTATTTGTGGATGTTACGGTACCCCAATATAATATTGATGTGACAAGGCTTGAGGAAGCTTATACCTCTAAGACAAAGGCGGTTATGATTGCACATACTTTGGGAAATCCTTTTGATTTGAAGGAGGTTAAGGCATTTTGTGACAAGTATAATCTGTGGCTTGTGGAGGACAACTGTGATGCACTTGGAACCCGGTATACGATTGATGGAGAGACCAGGTTTACCGGAACGTGGGGGGATATTGGTACAAGCAGTTTTTATCCTCCGCATCATATGACGATGGGAGAAGGCGGCTGCGCCTATACGAATAATCCAGTGCTGAATAAGCTAATAAAAAGTTTTCGTGACTGGGGACGTGACTGTGTATGTCCGTCAGGGATGGATAATGTTTGCGGACAGCGCTTTGACAGACAGTTTGGAGAATTGCCGAAGGGGTATGATCACAAATACGTGTACAGCCATTTCGGATATAATCTGAAGGTCACGGATATGCAGGCAGCAATAGGCGTGGAGCAGTTAAAAAAATTTCCAACATTTATGGAAGCCAGAAAGAGGAACTGGAAACGGCTGCGTAAAAAATTAGAGACGATTTCAGATAAGGTTATTCTTCCTGAAGCAGCAGAAAACAGCGAGCCATCTTGGTTTGGATTTTTACTTAGCATTAGAGAAGGTGTCGGACTGAAACGGGATGAGATTATCAAGTATCTTGAAGCACATAATATTCAGACAAGGCTACTGTTTAGCGGGAATTTGATTAAGCATCCATGCTTTGACCAAATAAGAGGAACAGACGCATATCGTGTGGCAGGAGAACTGAAAATAACAGATTTTGTTATGTACAACTCTTTTTGGGTGGGTGTTTATCCAGGAATGACAGATGAGAAGATTGATTACATGGCAAAAGTGATTGTGGAGGCAGTCGGTCAATAGGGAGGGGACATGGGAAGCATACATCTATTGGATTGTACATTGCGTGACGGCGGATATATAAACGACTGGAATTTTGGCCATGACAATTTGGTTAGTATTTTTGAAAGAATTGTCGGCGCAGGCGTAGAAATGGTTGAAATAGGATTTTTAGACGAACGCCGTGAATTTGATTTGAATAGAAGTATCATGCCAAATACGGACTGTGTCGGGAAAATATATGGCAAGCTGGAGAGAAAGCAGACGATGGTAGTTGGCATGATTGATTTTGGAACCTGTGGGCTCGAAAATATTCGGCCATGTGACAAAAGCTATCTTGACGGAATTCGCGTGATTTTTAAAAAGCATTTGCGTGAGCCAGCGTTACGATTCTGTAAAAGCTTGAAAGAGAAAGGATATAAAGTTTTTGTACAGCTTGTGTCAGTGACAAGCTACAGCGATGAAGAAATGATGTCATTGATAAGCCTGGCAAATCAGGTAGAGCCTTGGGCTGTATCAATGGTGGATACTTATGGGCTGATGCACCAAGACCGTCTGCTTCACTATTTCAGGCTTTTGAATGAACATTTAAATCCTGAGATTATGCTTGGATATCATGGTCACAATAATTTTCAAATGGGATATGCGAATTGTATTGCCATGCTTTCTAACAAAACTGAAAGGGCTCTGATGGTAGACGGAAGCCTTTATGGTATGGGAAAGGGAGCGGGCAATGTTCCCATTGAACTTATTGCGATGCATATGAATCATGGGTTTGGTAAAAAATATCACATCAGTCAGCTCCTTGAGGCAATTGATGTGAATATCACACAATTTCATCCTCCTGTAAGATGGGGGTACAATATGTTTTATTACCTGGCAGCCTCTAATAATTGTCATCCCAATTATGTAACATATTTACTTAACAAGAAAACATTATCTGTTAAGTCAGTAAACGAGGTCCTGTCAAAACTGCAAGGTGAAAAGAAGCTTTTATATGATAAAAAGTATATAGAAAATTTGTATGCAGAATATCAAAAAAATGAAATTAATGACGAGATTTCCTGGAAAAAATTAGAAGATAAGCTTAGCGGGAAAAAGCTTCTTCTGATTGGACCTGGTGTTACAGTAAATACAGAGAGAAAAATTATCGTTCGATACATACAAGAGAAGCACCCGTTTGTGATTGCAATCAACTACATTCCCGACGGTTTTAGGCTGGATTACATTTTTTTGAGCAACTCTAAGAGGTATACACAATTAGCAACAAAATTAAGCCAGGAGAATTATTCAATTATTGCAACGTCGAATGTGACAGGTACCAGAGATGAAGTGTTTGAAATGGTATTAAATTTTAGCGGATTAATGGATGAAGAGGCAGAGATTATTGATAACTCTCTTGTAATGTTTCTGAAAGTCCTTATTCATGTGGGCTGTAAAGAAGTGACATTAGCAGGATTTGATGGTTATTCAAGCGAAGAATCGAATTATTTGTATAAAATTATTGGTGAATTTAGATTATCTCTTTAGAAGTTCTTATATGTCGGTATAGCCCGTATTTTCGGGCTTTC